>ERZ1023641.530-NODE-530-length-10035-cov-13.850501_pt1 | contig 10035 bp, 10 predicted proteins | sample MGYA00380335_ERZ1023641 | MGnify/ENA primary metagenome ERZ1023641 (study PRJEB33179, sample SAMN07448970) | human gut metagenome | biome: Human-gut; feature: Human associated habitat; material: Faeces | host: Homo sapiens | place: India: Bhopal | collected... | reverse complement strand
CCCTCATATTGTTATCTATGAAGAAATTGTTCGGGTTCACGTAGTCCGTCCAGCAGTCCAACCTACCTCTTCGCCATCCGTATTTTTTCTTATAGATAGCAGCACCGCTTATCAGAAACTCTTCCATGGTTCGGGCATCCAGTTCCGACTCTCGGTTCAGTTGTCGGTTACATTGCAGCACCACACTCATGGTCTCGCCATATCGCTTCTCGTCCTTATCTCTTGCGTTACACGTTGGCTCCTTGCTCTGTGAGCGATATACTCCCAGCACGTTTTTCACCAATCTTCTGATAAGGTTACTCTTCAACGGCTCACTGCCCTGCTCACGGATATAGTCTTCCTCCTTGATACGTTTTTTGAAACCACACTTGTTTTTAAACGTAATGGTATCTCCCCACTGGTCCCCATAGCAGTATCGCTTGTTTCTCAGCCTTCGCTTTCGGAAGTTATCCATGTTGTTGTAGTATCGTTGGGCCTCCAGCAAGATAGAGAAGGCACGCTCGTATGGCTTGTCAAATCGGTTCTTGGATGCTTTCACGCTGTCCAGTTCTTCTTTGTCAAGCACCCTGCTCAATGATAGCAGTTTTGTTTCTTCTTTCTTCTTTGCCATAATTTATGTTGTCGTAGGTTCAACAATATGCGCCAGTTTTCTGGCCACTCCGAGGAATCCGCTTGCGGTGTCGGTATCGCCAAGACTGATGCAAGTAAGATAGCCAGCCATATATATGATGGAGTCCTTCAAGATGGAAGGCAGCATGATTTTCTTTTCTGTAGTGACTGATGGAACTTGTACATAGATAAATGCCAACGTAGCATTCTGCTTCTTGCTTGTGTATAGTTCAATACTTTTGCCATTAGTCGTATGTACGATAGCCGCAATCGGTCGCTCAGGGTTTCCCCTGACACCATATTTACAGTTCTGATACTTGTAGGCATCATCGCTCTCAGATATGATTGTTGCAGAACGTGTCCAGTCTTCCGCTTTTACCGATAGGATTCTCAGCATATCAATAGGCAATATCATCTTACCTACATAATAACCATTGCTATCCTCCCATGTCACTGCGTTCATACACGCAGTACCTTCCACCATATCTTCAGGAGCATCCGAAAGAATTATACTTGCTGCATCTACGATTTTACTCTCAATAAGTTCCGCTTGCGAGAGCGTATCAGTATCATCAGGAGTCAGCAAGCCAGCAGACTCTTGGTTTCTATCCAAGAGCACCTTTACCTCTTTCACTAAATCAGATACAGCATATTCTACCATTACTCCAGTCCTTCTAATTCAACACCCTTTTCCTTGGCGATGGCCAAGATGTCTTCCTTGGTCTTCATCTTGGAACGGCTTACTCCAAAGGCCTCAGCTAAATAGTCCTTGGCATCCTCAACGTCTGTCACTACGTGGGTCTTCTTCTCATCAGCCACTTTCTTCTTTGCCTTGGCAGCGGCCTTCTTCTTAGCCTCCGCAGCTTCCTTCTTCTCGTCAACACTCTCTATCAAGAAGAATTTGTCTTTGTACCAATAGTGGGACTCGATGGCCTTCTGTACCTTTGGGTCTCTTGTCATATAGACACTACAGCCCATGGTCTTGCCCTCGAAAATAATACGCATTCTCTCATCGCCTACCATGACACTAAATGCTAAATCTGTACCTGCTTGATATTTCTTAAACATGATTATATCTTATTATATATGTGTTACTAAAAAAAGGGATGGGGCAAGTGCCCACACCCCTCACTATTTAATGACTATCTGTAAATCTACTTGCTTTTAGACATTGGTGTCCTTGTTCTCGCCAGTGTCAGATGTACCTTCTGCGGTAGACACGGCAGCAAGACGCATACGAGCGTGTGCCTTAGGATACTTCAAGTACAGACAGGCAACCTCCTGAATAACTACAGCATCGGTGTTACGGATACCAGCCGCCTTCAAGTCGAGTACGTTTCGAGTCCAAGACAAGTGTACTCGCTTAACCAGGAACTCTGGGTCAAGAGCGAAACCGCAGTCACTCATGTCAAAGAGGTCGAACAACTCTGAGTGAATCATCAGCACCTCACCGAAGTCTGTCTCCCAACTCTTGAACTTCAAGTCCCAAACCTCTACGGTGTCCTTCAAGCGGAACTTGTCAGAATCAATCTTACTGAATGCGCTCACGAAGTCTGAACCAGCGATAATCACCTTGCGCTTGTTGCCGATACCTGTACCTACAAACAAGTCCTTGGAAATGTCGACCAACTCCAAGTCGGTAATCACTCGCTCGTTCTTGTTGTAGCCCTTCTTTATGTCATCAGCTGTAGCAACATGACCTACCTCGATGTCCTTGCCAGCCATCCACCAGATACCCTTGGTAAACCACTGGGCAGAGTTGTTCTTGGTGGTATGTTTGATACAGCCCATATCGCCAAAGAGATAAGTGCCCTCCATCGCAAGACGCATATCGTAGATGCTGTCCTCTTCGATGTCTGAGAAGTCCCAGTCTACTCGCTTAGCGGCAATCTTATTGAAGGTACTCTCCTCAATTTGGATCATGAAGTTCTGGCAGTACTGAATCTCAGAAGCAGGAAGGTTGTTGAAACGACCTGTCTGTACGTCCAACTCACCGCAACTCTTCGCCATACGGATGAGCTTCTGTCCTTTCTGTAAGGCAGGAATACCAATAGGCTGCTTATTAACCAATTTGCCATTTACTGCATACACGATTGGATAACCCTCATTATCCTTACCGCAAACACAGAGTTCCAAATCAGGAGTTGGTTCGTCGGTAAGGTCTGCGTAAGCCTGATTCTTATAGTCGGTAATCGCCTTGACTCCTACCACTCGGATGGTATCATCCAGCGTGAACATTTCGGGGTCCTCCACCTTCAACACCATAGAGGTGCCTGTACTCTCTACGGTTGTTTCCTTCACGGTGGTCTTGATAGGACGTGTACCGATACTCCAGTATTCTACTACAAACGAACTGGCAGACTTGGTTGTCGCATAACGTGAAATCTGGTCCACAGGAGTAGCCATCGGGCGAATCTTGGTAATCTTGTCGTTGATGTCGTTCTCGTAGAACTCCGTGCCTTTTTCGTTGTAGTGCTCTCGACCTTTGCCTTCGGTTGCTATACCATCATCCTGACGAGCCGCACCGCCATTGCCAGCTTCATCGGCAGCAGTAGCACCGCCAGCCTCAGCGGCATGTCCACTTTCGGTCGTACCGCCATCAGGCAGAGCCGCCTCAGCCATGATGACCTGACCATTCACACCAAAAATAACCGCCATTACCATCAGAAAAATGGAAAGCAGCCGATTAAATGTACTTTTCTTCATTGTTATTCTGAATATTAATTAAACATATAAATTGTCTTTTTGTCTTATCGCATTATCGAATACGTGTTCTTTTCTCGTGACCACGATCCCAGATGTTTCCTCTGCGTGATACCCTGCCAAGCGCACCAAGGTCTGGCTGGTTATCCGTTGGTTTGGTCTCTGCATTGGCGGAATCAAGTTCGGCAGTGCCATCGCCCTTCTTGCGAAGCTCCAGGTTCTTGACGTGCTTGCTGTTCTTGCCACGAACCTCTCCTTCGTGAGCGGCATCGGCAACATCGGTATCATGGTTCTTTGCCTTGATGAATGCGGTAATCATCTCCTCTGTAAACTTGCCAGTCACTACATTGCGCATTGTCTGAAAGCACTGGTCGATGGCTTCGTTTACCGCTTCCTCACCGTATTTCTCTTCCAGTTTGTCGAAGACTTCGTAGCTGGATGGCATATTCTTGTCGTACTCCTCCTGCAACTTCTTGCCATTGGCGGCATTCTTCAGGAACTCCGACTGAGCCGATGCAATCTCGTCCGCATTGTCTGGGTCCGAATAGTAGTCTATGGCATCCTCGCCATGCGTGCGAATCAACTCTGCGTAAGGACTCTTGCCTGCCTTCATCGCTTGAAGGAAGGCGGCTGCCTCGGGGTCGCTGCCAAGCCACTCGCCCATCGCCTTCTCGTTATCCTTGTAACCCTGCAAGGCCTTCTGGTCGGCATCGTAATCGTCATTGATAGCTCCGTAGATAGACTCATCGTCTGCATACTCGGTGTCAGGATGCCTAACCTTCAATCGCTCCAAAGCCAAGTCTCTCTTGGTCTTGGTGTCTTGCTGTTTTGCAGCACCAGCATTCTGCTCTGTATTTGTATTTTCGTCCATATATATATGTATAAATTTATAAATCAATGTCCAAAAGTAACGCTTTTCAGATTATTATTAATCTTATCCGTTAACTATGCTTAATCGTATCCGATTAATTTGGTTGTTTCAATACATTTTTGTATCTTTGCATCATAAGTACATGAAACATAAAGGCTCACGATGTGACTTTACAAAGGAACGTGATGCTGACATATTGAGGGCTTACAAGGAAGTTATATCGGTAAGAGACAATATCGGCCTCTTGGAGATTGAGCGAAGACTGTTGCAATCTCCAAGCAAACGCTTTTGGGTTTCGGTAGATCGGGCATACAACGTTATTCTCAATATGCTCAACGGCAAGTCCATCAGCAACATGAACTCTCAGAAAAGAGAGATGTTTCAGGAGATTTTCCGTAGATACAAGATTTATTCAAAGGAGCATCCTTCTCTCACAAAGATGGATGTAATATGGCATGTGTGTAATCAGGAAGCACCGAGTTTCTATCTCACTCCTAAATCTATGCACGTCATACTTCATCGGGTGAGGAAGGAGGAGAAGAAGAGATGCTACGAACTTCGCCAGAGAAAATTGCACTTTATACAGGGTACATTATAATATCATGTATCACACTCATGGGATATGAAGGAATGGGTCTCTTTGATGGTTGTTCTATTCAGAACCGACTAAGCTATCCTTTCTATCATCAGAACATCTTTCATGCAGCAGTCAACCTTTACGTCTTCCACCAATGTTACCGAGCCATCCCTTGTGGCATCGGCCACATGATTGCATTCTATCTCATTGCCGTAAGCTATCCTTTTGCATCATCCGCACCAATCATCGGTCTCAGCGGTTTTATCTATGCTTATATGGGCTTTATCGCCCCCTATGTGGAGAATAAGGTAAGATATAATCTCACCATTCTCCTATATATCTGTGTTGGAATCTTCTTCCCTTGCATGGCAGTTGGAGTCCACATCTATTGCTATGTACTTGGTCTGTTGTGGGGTTATCTTAACGCACCGCTATGCCAAGACAAGTAAAACTGACTGATGCACTCGACAAACACGTATTGGGCATCCTGCAAGAGAATGAGAAACGAATAAAGAAAATCAACACACCATTCAATCCTATCAAGGGTGAAGGGTGTGGGGATAAGCGGTTTGCGCTTTCCCTTCCTGATTTCCCGATTCAAAACCAACTGCTTCCTGTCTCGATGAAGAAGATTCCACTCATCAAGATGCTCATCGAGTTCGGTAGCTGCAAGGCGGTAATCGAGGAACTGCACAAGGATATAGACGAGCCATACAATATAGAGGAAGAAATGGAGCAACTGGTGGAGCAGTTTACTCGCATCAGGATGAAACATGATCCTTTCTTCTTCTTTGCTACGTTTATCTATATCAAACCAAAGGGTGGAGGTCTCCCCTTCCGTTTTGTACTCAGAAGACCGCAGCGAAGATTGCTCAGGTGGCTGGAGGAACGAAGAAAGAAGAATCGCCCTATCCGTCTTATCCTGCTGAAAGCCCGACAATGGGGAGGTTCTACGGTCATTCAGATGTACTTCCTCTGGCTGCAACTCATGTGGCAGAAGGGTCTCAACTCGCTCATCGTGGCTCAGGTCAAGGACACGGCAGAAACCATCCGAGGTATGTTCGAGGAAGCTCTGAAAAACTTCCCGACCAAGTTCCTCTACGATATGGGCGAAGCGTTCTCTGAGAACGAGCCGAAGTTTGTGGGTGTCGGAACATCGGGTAATGTGAAGAAGGTTCCTCAGCGATTCTGCAAGATTAAGGTGGGTTCTATGGAACGACCGCTGTCTGCCAATGGTGAAGACTACAACCTGGTTCACCTTTCCGAGGTGGGTTTGTGGAAGAAGACGGACGGAAAATCTCCTGAGGAGGTGGTACAGAATGCCACCAATGGTATCTTGTACCGACCATACACGATGATTGCCTACGAATCCACCGCCAATGGTACTGGCAACTTCTTCCACAAGGAGTGGCTTGCAGCGGTCAAGGGTGAATCTCAGTTTGAACCTTTCTTTGTTCCTTGGTACGAGATATACGATATGTATCATCTCGAATTTGAGAGCAAGAAACAGAAGACGGAGTTTGCCAAATGGCTATACGAGAACCGCAATAATACCAACACGATGTCCGACCGAGAAGAGCCTGGCACCTATCTTTGGAAGCTATGGAATCTTGGTGCTCCACTCGAAGCCATCAACTGGTATATTGCCGAGCGCAAGAAGTTCACCGACCATGCGGATATGGCTGCTGGCTATCCTACTGATGATATTGAGGCTTTCAAGCATTCAGGAGCCAAGGTGTTTGCCGAAGACAAGGTTGACAAGTTCCGCAAGGGATGCCGTGCGCCTAAGTTTATTGGCGATGTTTATGGTGACGGTTATAAAGGTAAGAAGTGTATGCAGAATGTCCGATTCTGTGAAGACAAGCAGGGTCAGTTGTGGATATGGAGCAAGCCTGAGACCTTTGACGATTGTAAGGTAATCAACCGCTATCTGGTAGTAGTGGATATTGGTGGACGTAGCAAGAATGCCGACTGGTCTGTTATCTGTGTCTTCGACCGCTATTGGATGATGGAGGGCGGCAAGCCGTATGTGGTAGCGCAATGGTATGGCCACATTGATATGGACTTACTGGCGTGGAAGGCGGCTCAGATAGCCAAATACTACAACGATGCTCTTTTGGTCATTGAGTCCAACACCTTGGAGACGAAAGACAAGGAACATATCTTGGAAGGTGGTGACCAGTCTGAGTTCATCCTGAATCAAATTAAGGGTGTATATGACAACCTCTATGCTCGCAAGCAGAGTGAGTCGGACATCAAGAATAAGGTCCCAGTGAAGTATGGATTCCATACCAATGTGGCAACCAAGCCTATGGTTATCTCTGTATTGGTTCAGGTTATCCGTGAACAACTCTATGTGGAGCGTGACGATAGATGTTTGGATGAATATCTCACCTACGAGAAGAACGGAACGGTATATGAGGCGGCAGATGGTAAGCACGATGATTTGCTTATGACCAGAGCCATCGGACTCCACATCTGTTTCAATGAAATGGAAATGCCTAAGATGATAGAATATAAGGCAAGAGTAATGACAAGAAAGGTTTCTGTTTCGGCAGCGACCATCATATAGTTTCTAACAATTAATAATTACGATTATGAAAGTAACAAAGATTTTCAAGCGCATCAAGTGCGAAATCATGTACCGCCAAGCTACGGCCAAGGCTGACTACGCATCCAAGAAGAACAATGGCGAAATATTCTATGTTCTTCCCACACAGAAGGGCAATCTGATGATCATGAACCGCTCCCTATTCGAGACGTTCAAGAGAACAAAACTGGTTGACAACGACATGAAGGTCAGAGACCTGTTCAGGGATTGTGTCTACCATACCAACTGCAAGAGCAAGAAGGGTAAGGAGAGCCGTAAGCGCAAGTTCCTCAGATGGAAAGGCTTGATTTAGTAAGGTTAACGGATAAGAGATAGGTAGATTAAATTCTGCCTATCTTTGCTTATATATTAATAATATACGTATATGATTTATAAAATAGTTAAAGGTAATAGTTTTAAACTGCACATCTTGGTGCGGAAGATGGACGTATCGAAAGAGTTCCAAAGACTCGTTGACTTCGATATGAACCTTGCTACCGACATCAGGGTTGAGTTGTCGGGCTTTTGCTGTGATGTGATTTCCGTTCCAGTACAAGTGGCAGGAATCCAAGGCAACGTACTGATATGCGACATTCCTTCTTCCCTTGATTGCGGTAATTACAACGTCAGGGTGTCATGGAAGTATGATGGTAGCGAAATGGTCAGCATTGAGCGAAACCTTCTGAGAATCGTTGAACACAACTCGATGAGTAATGTTCCTATCGGTGTTACAGAAGGCGAGCATACTGGCTTATTCAATCTTCGCTACTACATCGTGACCAGCAATCAGTCAACTTGCCCTGTATCGTTCATCGTTGATAACGCCAAGTTCAACTACACCATCAATGGCGAAACTCAAATGGTGGAAAATCAGGAGAGCTTCGTGATTAACGGAACTGTCAAAAACGGCAAAAAACTGGAAGCAGAGTTCCTGCCTATCGAAGGTTTCAGCATCGGTCAGGTGAAGATTATTATGGATGGCAAAGATGTTACTGACGAGTATTACAATAGTACTACTCATAAGGTATTCATTCCTGCCGTATCGGGTTATGTTACCATCACGGCAAGCGGAACTGTAAAGGCAAGCTATTATGGCGCATCAGCAGCCAAGAATATGGGAGAGTTAAACATGTCAGACCTCACAATGTACGAAGGTACACTTGTCGGACAGACTCTAACCATCGCAACAACGGAAGAAAAACCATACATCTGGTTCGCAAGCCGACAGCCGCTTGTCTTTAGTCAATGTGGTTTTGAGGCTTCTTTGAATACTACCAAATTGGGGGACCTCTACTACTACTGGTCAGACGAACTGGTAGCTGGTAATGATAACGAATATCAAATTAAACTTAAAGAATAATATGGCAGAAAGTAAAAAGTACAACAGCATCCTTGTTAGCGGACGCAAAGACGAGACTCTGACATATTCGAGGTATATCAAGGACGAAGAGACTGGTAAATCTATCAAAGAGTCCCTTGATGGAAAAGTGAATACCACGGATAAGATAAAGATTGAGCAGATTGCTCAGGCTGTTTGGGATAAACTCAAAGATGAGTATCTCAGGAGAGATGGCGGCAATGTTATGCGCAGCGACCTGAATTTAGATAACCATAATATCACAGGCGTTAAGGAAATCAAAAACATCGATGCTCTTCCTGTTGTTATAGTCTTTAATAAAGATGGCTACGACATTATGTTAGAAAAATGGGAAACAAGTGGAGATGACGAAGACCCATACGCTCGTTCTCTTGGTGGTTTTAATAGTGGTGACTTTGAAGTTCCATTAGATATTACCGCAGCAGGCTTTAAAACTCATAACCGCTCTGTGTTAGGCCTGTTAAACAACAATAGCGAAGTTGTTACAGCAATGACAGACTCTGATATTGATAGTTGTATCACAAGTGTATTTGGATAAAAATATTAGCACATGGAAAAATATTTAGATAAAAACAGTGTTATGAGACTCCTGCAAGGTATCAAAACACAGATAGACAAGTTAAAGACAAGTGTCCTTGAAACTAAGGGCGTGGCGAATGGTATTGCCTCTCTTGATGAAAATGGCAATGTCCCTTTATCCCAGTTAGGCAATGTTGATACTGATATACACGAAATAGCTCTTGAACTTCCTACGCAACTGACAGAAAAACAAAGTAAGCATATATTTTTGGTCCCAAGAGGTGTTGATGAAAAAACTAATAAGAATATATATAAAGAGTATATATTTACTGGTAGCGATATTACAAATGTCAAAGATACTGATTGGGAACAATTAGGAGAATTTACCACGAGTGTAGATTTAAAGGATTACTCTAAAAAAAGTGAGACAATTTCTGACATTCGTTTTACTGATATGGATGTAGATGGTAGCTGGACTTCTAACACGATTCTTAATAATCTGCTATTTGAGTTTGCAGATGGCAAACGGAAAATAATTAGCATTCCATTAGCTTCTGGCCCTTATTACGGCACAGCCCATCAATCACCAGGTGGCCCTGGCTTTATGTCGGGAGAAGACAAAGCAAAACTTGACAAGATAGACCTCAATGCCCTTACTGCATCTATCACCGCTGCTAATACTGCTGCCGATAATACAAATAAAGCCATCAAAGCAGCAGAGACTGCAACAGCAGGCGCAGAAACTTGCAATGTAGAGCTGTCAGGATCAACAATATCTGTGACAAACC
>ERZ1023641.525-NODE-525-length-10190-cov-9.859990_pt1 | contig 10190 bp, 6 predicted proteins | sample MGYA00380335_ERZ1023641 | MGnify/ENA primary metagenome ERZ1023641 (study PRJEB33179, sample SAMN07448970) | human gut metagenome | biome: Human-gut; feature: Human associated habitat; material: Faeces | host: Homo sapiens | place: India: Bhopal | collected... | reverse complement strand
TGTACTACTTGTCTGTTTATGTAAAATCTTTCAAAGAACTCTTTCTTTAGTTGCTAAGAGAAAGTGCATTTCTCAAAAGCGAGTGCAAAAGTACTAACTATTTTCGAAACCACCAAATGTTTCGAGAAAAAACTTTCATTTTTATCTATATTTTAACAGTCTTAAACATTCACATTAGCTATTTTTCCCTTTCACCTTATTAAATTATATATACGAGAGAAAAATTCATCTGGATGACATAAAATTGCACACGACAAGGTAAATTCATGCCATCCAGAGATAAGTTATATAGATAAAGCTAGAAATATATGCAAAAATAAGCTAATTTTCTTTGCACATAGCAAGAATTCTTGTATATTTGCATCATATTTAAAAAGAAACGGATATGATTACAACAAACAAGAACAGAAGAAGATTGCCAGTGGGTATTCAATCCTTCAAGGAAATACGCACAGACAAATACGTGTATGTTGACAAGACCGACATTGTCTGGCATCTTGCCAACATGGGCGACAAATACAATTACCTCAGTCGTCCACGTCGCTTCGGCAAATCTGTACTTGTCGATACCCTGCAGTGCTACTTCGAGGGCAGAAAGGATTTGTTCGTAGGTCTTAAAATCATGGAATTAGAAACCGACTGGACTGTACGTCCTGTCATTCGCTTCGACATGAGCGAGGGTGGAGACTCCCCTGAAGAAATCAAATCATACTTTGACTACATTTTCAGAAAATACGAGAAAAAGTACAATATCACTCTTTTGGGAGGAGAAAGTCTCACCGTTAGATTCCGTCAAATCATCGAGACAGCTTACGAGCAGACCCATCATCGTGTAGTCATTCTCATCGACGAATACGATGCACCACTTCAGCATTCCTGGAAAAGCACTCGACACGCAGAATGCACCAGAGTTTATAAGAATGTGTTTGCCGTATTGAAAGCAGCTACCGACTACGAGAAGTTTATATTTATCACAGGCATCACAAAGTTTACGCAAATTTCTCTCTTCTCGGTACTGAATAATCTGACAAATATTAGTTTTCTTCCAGAATACGCCACGATTTGCGGTATCACAGAAGATGAATTGGCAGAGTGTTTCTCTACTGAAGTAGAAAAAATGGCAGAAGTCAACGGATGGTCGTTCGACGAAACGCACCAAAGGCTCAAGGCCTACTATGATGGTTACCACTTCAGCAGAAGAAACATGATTGACATATACAACCCATACAGCTTGGTAAACGCTCTAAGCAACCAGGAAATCAGCAATTACTGGGCACGTTCCGGCGCCACCTCCTTGCTGCCGAAATTTGTTGATGACATGGAGCTACGGCTTTCCAATTTCTCCCACTGTTCTATCATGAAGGACACCATAGAGCTTTCGGATGTAACAGAAGGAGGTGCGGAGCTGTTCCTCTATCAGTCGGGATATCTAACACTCAAATCCTTCGAAGGGAATGTCTGCCATCTAGGTTTTCCGAATGCAGAAGTAAGGCAAGCACTATACGATATAGTACTGTTCCATACAGCAACAAAAAGATGAAGAGCATGTACATGGAAGAGCGATACCGTTTGATTATCAGTACAATTTTCAATGCCATCGGTTTTGACGTCGAGGTAGAGAAAATGTTATCGACCGGCAGGATTGATGCTATTGTTAAGACTTCAAAGTACATTTATGTATTAGAACTTAAACTAACAAGTAATGGTGGTCTCAATGCAGCTACCAAGCAAATCCTCGACAGACAATACCTTGCACCATTCGAAGCAGACAAACGAAAAGTAATAGGATTAGCTATTGAACTCGACAATAAGGGCAAAGGTCTTATTGATTGGCAAAAGGCAGAATCGGAACAACAAGGAGAATTCTAATGGATAAAGAGGGAGCTATTGACAACTGACTTATAGTAGCAGGAGAAGCTTTGTCAATAGCCCCTGCTTCATTGGATTGATTTCCTAGGATTCTATATTTCGTTTGACACATATCAAGCGTTCGGAAAGATTATTTTACCTAACTAATGTTAACTTGCAGAGAAATAGCGGATATTGGGGGACAGAACATTTAAAAAAGATAAAAATCGGAAGTTTTTTAGTATTTAATTGCTTGAAAACCTTTCTATTTGAAAAAAAAACTATATCTTTGCAGCAGTATATATACATTTTGGTAATAGAAAGGAATAAACAGAAGCTAAGAATAAATATCATATAAGTCAACACGTGACCTAAATACATTGCACACATAGCTGCTTTGTCAGAGGGTCATGAGAGACTTGATTAGAGTTAGACAACATAAGTTTAATTAAATTTTTTATAAAAAATGAAAAGACAATTAACTAGTATTTTGCTCTTCTCTGCCTTGTTAATGGGCGGAGCTAGCACTTTCGTGTCTTGTACAGACCACGAGAGCGACGCAGCGTACGAAGTAACTGGTACAGTTGCAGACCAGGTAAAGAAGCAGGCTACCGAATTGGAGAATTTGGTAACAAAGTTAGATTTTCTCCTGAAGGGTGGTACTCCTTCTGAGGATTTAAAAAACAACCTCAACCAGACTATCTTCGGTAAGGATTCAAACGGCAACATTATCACATGGGACAATGCTAAGCTCGATGTATTGAAACAAGCATTGGCTGATGCCAAGAAAGAGGCTGAGAATGCCAAGAAAGCAGCCAATGCTTATACCGACAAACGAGTTGACTCATTGGCACAGGTAACACTTAGTCTCGATCAGGCTATTTCTGCCTTGACAACTACAGTTAAAAGCAACAAGACTGAGCTCGACCAGCTTAACACAAAGGTTGATAACTATGCTAACGAGTTGATGCAGATGCTCGATAGTTACCAGGCTGGCAACACAGAGATGTTCAACAACTTGAACAACCTCTATAACGATATGGATGTTCGTCTCCAGGAAGACGAGAACCGTATTGCAAACTTGGAAGAGGCTGTAAGCAAGGGTGCTACCAAGGAGTATGTTGATGCGCAGCTGGCTTTGTTGAATACAAAGATTGAGGGCAACACTACTGATATTGAGACGGCCAAGGCTGCTATCGAGAAGAACAAGCAGGATATTGCAGCAAACAAGACTGCAATCGAGAATATCAAGAAGGACTTGGTTAACTATGCAACCAAGCAGGATCTTGACGATAAGGCTGCTTCTTTGGAGGCTGCATTCAAGGCAGCAGACAAGGCTCTCGAAGATAAGATGCAGGCTCAGATTGACGATATCAACAAGAAGTTGAACGCCTTGTTCAACACAATGCTTAACATGTTGACAGGTATCGAGCTTCAGGCTACAGAAAGCCCAATCACAGGTTATGAGAACTTCTCATTCTTGGGTGCAGAGGCTCACATCTTGGGTACATACTATGGTACAACTGCTAAGCCTATTAAGTTGGGTGACGTTAGTATCGCAGATGAAGCTAACCAGGTTTTGATTGACAAGACTTCTGGCGAAAATGCAGGTGTTATCTACGCAACTCTTAACCCATCTAATGTTGACTTCACAGGTTGCACCTTGAAGGTTGTTAACAGCCAGGGCGAAGAGGCTCCATTCACAGCTACTGTAGTAAAGTCTAACCGCGTATTGAAGTACGGTGTAAGCCGTGCTGGCAACAGCAACTTGTATGCTATCAAGATCAACCTCAGCGAGAAGAACTTGGAAGCTGCCAAGACTTGGACATCTTCTGATGCAGCTGCATTGAAGGATGTTGCAAAGAACGTTCTTGACAAGCTCCGTCAGCCAGGCACAACTCGTTTGAATATCGGTGATGCTGCTACAACTATCGCCCGTACATTCAACAACCGTCTGACTGCATACGCTCTTCAGGCTGAGCAGAAATATACAGACGCTAATGGTAAGGAGCAGACTCGTACCATCACTTCTAAGATGAGTTTGGCAGCTACAGCTATCAAGCCTGTATCTTACAACTTCTTGAAGGACAACGAGACATTGAAGAACTTGGATCTCCCTTCATTCCCAACAATCCAGTCTAAGCTTAACTTCAACGACTATAAGTTCAACTGGACTCCAATCGAGGGCTTGGGTACAGTAAAGACTTCTGTTACATTGAAGGATATGCCTGATATTGACAATATCAAGGTTACTATTGATGGCGTTGTTCAGGCACCAAAAGTAAATGTTGAAAAAGCAACTATCTCATTCGGCAAGACAGAATTGCAGGGTACCGTTACTGAAGACGGCAAGCATGTAATCGTTGATCTCAGTGAACTTGAGAAGAATACCACCGCAGACGTAAAGGTTAGCATTGGTGACATCAAGATTAATCCTAACGATGTAAAGGTTACACTTGATACATCTGCAACAAAGGATATGACCTATGATGTTGAGATTCCAATGGATGAGTTCAACAAGATTATCGATAACATCAACAAGCAGGTTGGCAACATGATTGGCAATGTAAACAACATCATTGACAAGGTTAACAACTACGCTGAGACCATCGATGGTCAGTACATCACTGGTATCAACAACTACATCCAGAAGTTCGAGAACTTGCTCCGCAAGTCTAATTCACTTCTCCAGCCAGCTATGTTCTATGTAACAAACAGCGGCAGCTGGGGTCAGCTCGCACGTGAAGACGTAGGTGCTTCTTACTTGAAGTTGCAGGGTGGCAAGGCTTCTACTGTATTGGTAGCAAGCTCTTATACAGGCGAGATCTTCGCTCCTGCTTTCAAGAAGTATGTACACGTTACAAAGACTCCAACAGGTGCTCACGTATCTGGTGCAAACTTGAACAAGGTTATCGACGGTAACCTCCACAAGATTGGCTTCGAGGCTGATAAGGAGGGTACATACGAGATTACATACGAGGCAGTTGACTACTCAGGTGTTAAGGTAGCTAAGAAGTTCTACGTTAAGGTCGTAAAATAATTTAAGAAGACTTATGTGAGTGGCAGTCTCATGGGGTTGCCACTCCCACATGAATCTTATTAAAATAATTTTAAATAGAATTAGATTATGAAATTTAAGAGTATATTATTGTCAGGTTTATTGGCAATGGGTTGCACAGCTGCTTCTGCCCAGGAAGCAAAGACTGTTAATGTCTTCAACCCACACTGGTATGGCCAGGTACAGATTGGTGGTCAGTACACATTGGGCGAGATTGGTTTCGGAAAGTTGCTTTCACCAAACGCACAGCTTGGCGTAGGTTACAATTTCAATAAGGTAGTAGGTGCTCGTCTTTCTGTTAACGCATGGCAGAGCAAGGCAGGCTGGAACGTAGCAGGTATGGACCAGCAGAAGTGGAAGTGGAACTATGTAGCTCCAATGGTTGACGCTACATTCAACCTCACTAACCTTTTCTGTGAGTTCAATCCTAAGCGCTTGGTAGAGGTTGGCGTATTCGGTGGTATCGGTGCCAACATCGCTTGGGGCAATAAGGAGGCTGCTACAGCCAACGATGCTATCGCTGGTCACTTTACAACATTGTCTAAGGACTACAACCAGAAGCCATTGGCATACCTCTGGAATGATGAAAAGGGCGAGGGTTCAAAGGCTCGCTTCGTAGCTCGTGTAGGTGCTAACGTAGATTTCCGCCTGAGCGACAACGTAAAGCTCGGTGCAGAGATTTCTGCCAACACATTGAGCGACAAGTACAACTCAAAGCGTGCAGGTAACCCAGACTGGTACTTCAACGCATTGGTAGGTTTGAAGATTGCTTTCGGCAATACTTACACCACCAAGACTATCCCTGCTCCAAAGCCAGTAGAGAAGATCATCGAGCGTATCATCGAGAAGCCAGCTGTAGCTCCAGCTCCTAAGACAGAGACTAAGCAGGAGGCTGTAGAGGAGAATTTCCGTCGTGACATCTTCTTCCCAATCGGTAACTCAAACATCGCTAAGTCTCAGACAACTAAGATTGCTGAGATTGTTGACTTCATGAAGGAGAACCCAGACGCAAAGATCACTTTGACAGGTTATGCTGACAAGGGTACAGGTAGCGAGGGCTTCAACGATAAGATTGCAGCTCGCCGTGCTCAGACCGTTTACAACACACTCGCAGCTAAGGGTGTTGCCAAGAACCGCATGATTAAGAAGTCAGAGGGTTCACGTGTTCAGCCATTCGAGGAGAACGATATGAACCGTGTTACTATCTGTATTGCTAAGTAATTGGCCAGTTGCAGGTTATAAGACACAATAAATAATAATATAACCGATTTTCATCCTTATCTCTATCAAACGGATATCGCATGGAAATCGGTTATTTTTTATGTTACAAAGATTATCTTATGAAGAAATTGATTTTTTCTATCGCATTAGCTTGTATTTCAGGATTAACAGCCCATGCCCAGTTCAACGGCAAAGGCTACTATCGCATCAAGAATGCAACAACACAAAGATATATGTCGCTCTGCGACAACCACAGCCGTGGAGTACACATAGCTTCAACCAGCGTTGATGCTGGTGCATTGGTCACCAAAAAGAACTTCAACGAAGTGGTGACCGACCCAGGTACCGTTTTTTATATTGAAAATGTATCAGGTGCCAACTACAATATCAGCTCTCAAGGCTCTAATGTATATGACATGATTCAGTACTACATCCGTTTGGCCAAATTAAACGATGGTACTTATAGAGCATGGCAAAAAGATAAAAGTTCCGGTCAGGTTATCATTCTCAGCGATGAAAACGACTATTTCTATGGCGAAGACATCAGCTATGTAAATAGCATCACATCAGATGCCCAGAGATGGTATATCCTTCCTGTCAATACAGAGGAGAATTATCTCGGCGTAAAGCCAAACATCGAAGCAAATGGTAAATACTATGCCACCTTCTTTGCAGAAACTCCTTTCAGCTTTGCCTCATCCGGCATGAGAGCTCTCTACATCAGCGAGCTGAAGTCTAGCGGAGCTGCTATCTACAAGGAAATCAAGGGCATCGTACCAGCCAAGACTCCTGTCATCATCGAGTGCTCTTCAACCGACCCTGCCAAGAATAAGCTGAAGATTGAAGCAACTTCACCAAGCAGCATCAAGGACAACCTGCTCACCGGTGTTTACTTCGGATTGGGTATGAAGGCTACAAGTCATTACAACTGCACAGCCTTCGATGCAAACAGCATGCGTGTGTTAGGCCTCTCAAAAGATGGTTCCCTGGAGCTTAACAACGAAGATACTTACATGGCAGACATCATGATTAAGATAGGTTCAAACTATGAATATACCTATCCTTACATCAAGGCCATTCCTCATAATACAGCATACGTGAAGGTATCTTCATCAGTACCAGCCCACATGAAGCTCTTTAAAGAGGGTGATCCTGCTGCAGGTATCAATGATATCGAATATACCGACGATAAGCCAGCAACCATCTATAATATCAATGGTATGATGGTTCGTGAGAACGCTACCTCTACAGAAGGTTTGCCTAAGGGCATCTATATCTTCAAGGGTAAAAAGGTGGTTATCAATTAAAGAAATCAGAAATCAACATCAAAAAAAGGTCGCCCGGAAAGAGCGACCTTTTTTTGATATTGATGGGGTTATATTGAAATCTAAATCTATTTGTGATATCGGAATCTAAATCTAGAAGATTCGATGAGTCAATCTCAACTCCAAGACTGGATAAGCCTTCACATGCTTGGATATTCTTACGTAATCGCCTACCTTGCCAGTGATGTTATGCACATCCTTAGCCAGGTTTACGCCATCATGTGCGATGACATTTGGCGTACCACCCCAAAACATCGCTCCACAATCAAAGGAAATCCAGTTGCGGTCGCTGCGGCTGGAAAGCTTACCCCCATATCCGAAGCCGAGATAAGGACGGAAATTGTTCACCTTAATCTTGCAAGACACCATGTTGTTGGCATCAGGCACCATGCGATAAGGCTTGCCATCTGCATAATCACCCATGTGCACACCCATCTTGCCATAGCTCACAAACTTGTTGTATAACTCTTCGCCAGCATACAGTGGCTGACCATTGATTGTGATATATGGTATAGGGTCGGCAGGATCGCCCTCTTCCATCCTCTTGATAGACTCGTAAGAAACCATCACCCTGTCGTACAGATTATTGTAGATAGCCACGCTCACTAAGGATGTAGCATCGAGGGCCGCATTCTCGGCCTTTGCCACGGTAGAAGGTCCCCAATAGAAACCACCCGTCACGTGCCAGTGCTTGTTGCGGAAAGGAAAGACATCCACCAGCATCTTGAAATTCTTCATGGTTGGCTTGCCCTTCATATCTACATTGCGATCCACCTCGAAAGTAAACATCTCGTTCAATGTCTTAGAAAGATTATTGAACTTCTCGTCCTGATTATTGTAGATAGCCACGCTCACTAAGGATGTAGCATCGAGGGCCGCATTCTCGGCCTTTGCCACGGTAGAAGGTCCCCAATAGAAACCACCCGTCACGTGCCAGTGCTTGTTGCGGAAAGGAAAGACATCCACCAGCATCTTGAAATTCTTCATGGTTGGCTTGCCCTTCATATCTACATTGCGATCCACCTCGAAAGTAAACATCTCGTTCAATGTCTTAGAAAGATTATTGAACTTCTCGTCCTGAACTGCCGGGTCAAGATCATCGCCCACTTCCACACCAAAGTGCATGGTCTGCTCATAATGAGGGAAGAAGGTGAAACCCGTACGAACCTGCACCGAATTGCCGATAGGCATCGCCAGATCAACACCCAGACCGGTGGTACCCAATGTGATGGAACCATCCAAATGGTTGAGGATATTCTTATCCCTCTTATCACCCTTGCCCACTGCGTTATCCTTACCGCTAAACGGGTCTGCCGACTGGGCAAAGGTGAGAGTAGCAGTCAACAATGCTGCCACGATTATTACGAAACGTTTCTTCATTATTTAATTATTTCTATTTTATCTCTAGATACTTAATTATTCACGCTTATTTGATAAATCGTGGCAAAGGTACGACTTTTTTTCGAGATTTCTCCCTATTTCTTCTTACTTTTTAATTCCTTATCCCATTTTAAGAGACTATTGTACTCTTTCTTGGTGATTCGCATGAAACTGCCGTGCTGTGGAGCAGTAACACCCTTGATATCCACAGGGTCTGAGAAATTGCGGAGATACTTGTCTGCCTTGCAGATGCGATAGTGCTTTGGATGATCGCTATACTGAATGTAAGCCACGCGCCAAGTATCATCACCGACGAGCTGGAAGGCAGAGCTTCCCTCGGTCAACTTGTTGCCCTCGAAGCTTACGAAATCATCATCAACAGGAGCACCCCAGCCATGGTTAAGATACTTGCTGGTAGCAGTGAAGATACCTCTCTTACCACCCTCTTTCTTGATGAGCATGTGGTAGAGACCATCGCTCTTCAGGAAGTTGATGTCGGCATCGATGGTAGCATAGCCCCAGTCGAAGAGCAACTTTGGTGTGGTGAGCTTGGTGAATGTCTTGTCGGCATAGCTGTAATACATGCGGTCGTACTGCTCCTCTGCACGGTTGAGCATGGAATAGTAGATCATGTAACCGCCTTTTTCGCCGTTTTCCCAACGATAGTCAGGATCCCAGAAAATCTGAGGCGCCCAAACACGATTGATGGTGCTCCAGTCCTTGTATGGAGACTTGGCAGTGGCAGCATCGCAGAAGTTCTGCATACCCTTGCGGAAATCGAAGGTAACGCTGGTCCAGTTTTTCAAGTCCTTGCTCTTCAGGAGGTCGATGCCATAGTTATCCCACTTGTGGCTCTTGCGCACGCACATATCGGTGGTAACCATGATGTAGCCCTTGCCATTGTGCATGCGGGTGATGTAGGCATCACGTGTACCGCCTTCGATGCGGGCGTGCTCTTCTGGGTCGAAGATTGGGTCGCCATCATTGATGTCCTGATAGTTGTAGCCATCACGAGATACGGCGTAAGCAGTCCACTCTCCCTTGTCGCTCATGTGACAGTAGAGATAACCATAATCGCCCTTTACTAAATTCTGTGCGGTCATTGGCATAAAGGCTGCCAATGCCAGGAGAACAGCTGATAATTTCTTTTTCATTGCGCTGATTTGCTAGTTTAATTATTATTAGTTGAAATATTGAGTGCAAAATTACACTTTTTATTTGAGATTACCAAATTCTTGGGGAAAGAATAGGGGAGTTTTAACGAATTAAGTTCTTTTTTGAATGATTTATGCTCGGGGGACAGGCGATGGAATCGCCTGGAACAGGGGCGAGAGGGGGACTGGAGGGAGACTGAAGGG
>ERZ1023641.524-NODE-524-length-10218-cov-32.129981_pt1 | contig 10218 bp, 9 predicted proteins | sample MGYA00380335_ERZ1023641 | MGnify/ENA primary metagenome ERZ1023641 (study PRJEB33179, sample SAMN07448970) | human gut metagenome | biome: Human-gut; feature: Human associated habitat; material: Faeces | host: Homo sapiens | place: India: Bhopal | collected... | reverse complement strand
AAGTCATTGCACAGAACGCTCTACCTCTTATGGTGACATTTGCAGATTATGGAATCGGAAAGCTAGAGGGTAATAGAACGTACATCCTGACGCTAAACCAAGTGAATGTATCAATTTCGGCACCTTCAACCTCAAATGTTATGCCTTCAAAATCGACAACTTCTCCACAAGCCACCTCTAGTTCGCCTGCAATTCCTTCTGGTAGCGTAATATCAATTCCAGTCAAGGACGGTATCGGCATTGAGATGGTAAAAGTGGAGGCTGGAAGTTTTGATATGGGAGCGACAATACCAAAAGAAAATAAATTCAAAAGTTATCTGTTTGGTAATAAATTTGAACATAAGCGATTTAATGATAAAGATGCAGTGCATCGTGTTACTTTGACAAATAATTATTATCTTGGTGAGTACGAGGTTACTCAAGCTTTGTGGCAAGCAGTAATGGGCAATAATCCTTCAAACTTCAAGGGCGATAATTTACCAGTAGAGAAGGTTAGTTGGGATGATTGTCAAAAGTTTATTTCCAAGTTAAATGCTATGACAGGTAAGCAATTCCGTTTGCCAACTGAGGCAGAGTGGGAATATGCTGCTCGTGGTGGCAATAAGAGCTGTGGTAATTTGTATAGTGGTAGTTATAATATTGACGATGTTGCTTGGTATCATAATAATAGTGGTTCAAAGACTCATTCTGTTGGCACGAAAGATCCTAATGAGTTGGGGCTATACGATATGACCGGTAACGTAAGTGAGTGGTGTCAGGACAATGAATATCCTGGTGGTGTTCTTAGTGTCATATTCAGAGTAGCTCGTGGTGGTGGTTGGGAAGATAATGGTAGCTCATGTTGCTCGTCATGGCATAAAGAATTGATATCCACTGTATGTGCTAGCAGTTTGGGCTTTCGTTTGGCACTTTCTGAGTAACGACTTTTCTATTTGAAGATAAAATGATGAAGAAAATCTATTTGTTATTATTGTCAGTATTTGCTTTGCTGAATACCGCCATAGCGCAAAAGCTATCGGTGGAGTCTTTCGTCCTTGCTCCAACGGACCTTACGGCTCAGACCGAAGGTCGCAAGGATTTGAATGGTGATGCTTGCGCCTTGGTCAAGATTTCATTTGTTGGTGATGTGCTGGATGTCGAAGGTAATGTCATCAAGCCATTGGTGAAGCGAAATAATGAGACTTGGGCATTTATGACGCAGGAGTCTCGACAGATGAAAGTTATCACCAAAGACTATCTCCCTTTAATGGTAACATTCGGGGATTATGGGATAGAAAAGTTGCAGAGTAATCGAACTTATGTACTGACATTGGCGAAGCCGAGTGGAGCGCAAGAGCCAGTGGATGCTGGTGGTAATTTCTATGCTATCAGTGTACAGCCAAAGACGGCTGTATTATGGATTGATGGTATTCAACAGGAAGTATCTTCTGATGGCGAGTATTCTGCCATGCTTGCTTACGGCTCTCATACTTATAAGGTGGAGGCTGGTGGCTACATCAGCAAGAGTGGCAGCTTCACCATAGGCAAGGGTGATATGACTCCTATCTTTGTCAGCTTGGTGTCAGCCTTGGCTATATTGAATGTTAGTTGTCCCACTCCTGCCGTTTCCCTTTATGTCGATAAGAAATCTGTTGGCTCTCTTCCGTGGAATGGAAACTTGAAGGAAGGTATGCACTTGTTGGAGGTTCGCAAGGATGGCTATCGCAGCCAGCAGAAAACCATCCAACTTGCGCAGCAGCAGAAGTTGGATGTCGCCTTCGATGCCCTTTCTGCAATTCAAGGCAACTTGTCTGTGAACTTCAAACCCTTTGGCTCTGATGTCTATGTGGATGGCGTAAAGGTTGGTCAAAGCCCTCGTGTATTCAATGGGGTTTTGGTAGGTAAACACAATGTCGAGGTCCGTAAGTCTGGTTATACGACCTCTCGCCAAACCGTAACAATTTCAGAGGGACAGACTGCTAGTATTTCTGGCTCATTGACGAGTTCTGCCTCTTCGTCTAATGCAAATGTTTTGTCTTCCGGCAGTTCTTCTCCTTCTGGCAACACGATTACAATCCCTGTCAAGAATGGCATTAGTATAGAAATGGTTAAGGTGGAGGCTGGAAGCTTCAATATGGGAGCGACTCCAGAGATGGAGAATCCGTTTGATAGCGAGAAACCAGTCCATCGTGTCACCTTGACGAATAATTATTATATTGGTAAGTATGAGGTTACTCAGGCATTGTGGCAAGCTGTGATGGGGAGTAATCCTTCCAACTTCAAAGGTGATGACTTGCCAGTAGAGAAGGTTAGCTGGGATGATTGCCAAGATTTCATTTCGAAATTGAATGCAATGACAGGCAAGAGATTCCGCTTGCCATCAGAGGCAGAATGGGAATATGCCGCAAGGGGTGGCAATAAGAGCCGTGGCTATCAGTACAGCGGAAGCAATGTTCTAAGAGATGTTGCTTGGTATAGTGGCAATAGCAGTTCTCGAACACATGCAGTGGGTACAAAACAACCTAACGAATTGGGTATATACGACATGACAGGTAATGTTGGGGAGTGGTGTCAAGATAGGCATGATAACTATAGTAGTTCTCCTCAGACCAATCCTACTAGTGCCGTTAGTGAGTTGGGCCGTGTGCACCGTGGTGGCGGTTGGGTCGATTCGGCCAGGTTCTGTCGTTCTTCGTGCCGTCTCGACTTCACTCCAGGCCTCCGCTGCTTCTATGTAGGGCTTCGCCTGGTTCTCTCCGAGTAACGCTTTTTTATCACTCTCTTTCCCTTTCTATAATAAAAAACAGCGGAAATTCTTGGCAGTCTCGGATAATTATCGTAACTTGGCCGAAAATTAGAAAGATGACAAGGAGAATAGGCAATTTAATATAGTCCTGAAAATGATAGGAAACATAGACATACTAGTAAAAGAACTCTGCAAACTTCCCAAAGAAGTGGGATGGGTTGAGTTTAAACATAATAATTGCCAGCCAATGATGGTTGGTGAAGACATTAGTGCCCTTGCCAATAGTGCGACATTGAACGACCGAGATTAAATTTAATTTGCTGGTAATTTGCTGAGATACTGAAAATAGAGTTGAAAGACAAAGCTAACGTGCTGGTATTCAACGTGTATTTAAGAATAAGTTTAATTTGCCAGTAATTTGCTGAGAGTAATTGTATTAAGAAAAATGAAGAAACTTTATTTGATATTATTATATGTGTTTGCCTTGCTGAATACCGCCGTGGCACAAAAGCTATCAGTGGAGTCGTTTGTCCTTGCTCCAACGGACCTTACGGCTCAGACCGAAGGTCGCAAGGACTTGAATGGCGATGCTTGTGCCTTGGTCAAGATTTCTTTTGTTGGTGATGTTGCCGATGTCGAAGGCAATGTCATCAAGCCATTGATGAAGCGCAATAATGAGACTTGGGCTTTTATGACTCAAGAATCCCGACAGATGAAAGTCGTCACCAAAGACTATCTCCCTCTGATGGTAACATTCGGGGATTATGGGATAGAAATGTTGCAAGGCAATCGAACATATGTGTTGACTTTGGCGAAGCCGAGTGGAGCGTCTGAAACTCAGCAAATGCAGACCTTGACGATAAGGTATTCTCCTATTAATGCTTCTGTATTGGTGGATAACAAATTTATTAAAGCTTCCAATGGTGTGGCAAAGACGAGTCTGCCTATTGGTCAGCATTCATTTGTTGTCGCTTGCGATGGATATGAATCAGAGGAAGGTATGGTGAAGTTGAAGCCGACGGCTCCAAGTAATCTCCAAATCACGCTTTCAAAAGAGGTCGCTTCTGCAAGTCAATCGTCTCCAACGGCTCTTCCTCAACAATCGCAAACTCAACGACCTATTGAGCAACCTCAGCCTGTTGCCTCCATTGCATCTCCATCCACTTCAATTGCTTCGTTAAATATGGTCGGTAGCTCTGAGTCTGGTAGCGTAATAATAATCCCTGTCAAAGATGGTGTACACATAGAGATGGTGAAAGTGGAGGCTGGTAGCTTCAAAATGGGAACAAAGCAGAAGCCTACTGAATTTGGTGACTTTAGAACAGATTATCCAAGTCATCGCGTTACGTTGACGAATAGTTATTATATCGGTAAGTATGAGGTTACGCAAGCTTTGTGGCAAGCTGTAATGGGGAGCAATCCTTCAAATTTTAAGGGGGACGATTTGCCTGTAGAAAATGTTGATTGGAGTGATTGTCAATACTTCGTCTCGAAACTGAATGCAATGACAGGCAAGAGATTCCGCTTGCCATCAGAGGCAGAATGGGAATATGCTGCAAGGGGCGGCAAGAAGAGTCGTGGCTATCAGTATAGCGGTAGTAATGTTCTAAACGATGTCGCTTGGTATCGTGGCAATAGCGACAATAAAACTCATGTTGTTGGTACGAAGCAATCTAATGAATTGGGTATATACGATATGAGCGGAAATGTTTGGGAGTGGTGCGAAGACAAGTATGGTGGTAGCTATTATCGTCGCTCTCCTCAGATTAATCCTACAGGTGCAGTTAGCGGGCGGGATCATGTGTTCCGTGGTGGTAGTTGGTATTGTTCGTCCAGTGGGTGTCGTTCAACGTATCGTTGTTACGGAGATCCTTGCAACATTGATGGTGCTAGTGGTCTTCGTTTAGCTCTCTCAGAGTAACAGGCAGAAATCATAGATTAGCGTTGGATTTTTTAATTAAACATAATTTATCGTAGAAAACTGATTATATTTCATGAAAGAATCGTATATTTGCATAATTTATAGCTAATAATGATATTAATGTAAAGAATTATGGTAGTTACGGAATTTACATACGAACAAGCGAAAAAGTTGATAGACACTCCCAAGGTTATACTTGAGAGTGATGGAAAGACTGTATGTAAGCAAAAACAAATTGATTGCAGCACTGGTTTGCATACCAATCTTATGTTGCAATCTAAAGATGAGGAGTTTCTCTTTGTTTGGACTATCAATAGAAGTGCTAAAGAATTAATCAAATTGAGCTTGCATGTATTGGAAAAAGATTCTCATGTGGGTATTTTTAGGGTTGATTATGTCTCAAAAGACTCCATACACCATAATCCAGCTGTAGCTACCGAAGATGTGCCTGACTATTTGAAGTCTTTTGTTGGAAAGGATATTGTTGGACCACATGCACATTTCAATGTTGCTGGATACAAAACTTTACAATGGGCTGTTCCACTGATAAATACGGATTTTGAAATTAAATCTATAGTGGATGATAATAAATCAATAAATGTAGCCTCGGCTATTTTAGCTTTTGCAAAATATATTAATGTACAAACGCCAATCACGGCACAACAGAATTTGATATGAGTTGGATAGAAGACAGAATCGCAGATTACTATAAGTGGTTGCATGAACGTACTAAAGTGCGTACTGATGAAACTACTGGGTGGAGTGTTGTATCGACTCCTTTCTTGGGAGCTTACAATGATCCTCTTGAGATTTATATGCGTAGAGAGGGTGATGATATTGAATTGAGTGATGATGGTGTGGTATTCGACAATTTAAGCCAGTTGGGAGTAAATGTCAATCGTTCCCTTAAACGGAAGGAATGGGTCGAGTATATTTTACGTAATTATGGTGTGACGATTGAGGACAATGAGTTACGCACAGTCGCAACTGTTGACAATTTTTCTCAAAAGAAACACAGTCTTTTGTGTGCAATGTTGGAAATATCTGAGATGGAGGTGTTGGCACAGAATAATGTAGCGGCAATCTTTAAGGATGATGTCAAAAGCTTCTTTGATAAAAATGACCTCGTATATACTCCTCAGTTTATTATGAAAGGAAGTACTGGTATAGAGTTTACTTTTGATTTTCAGTTTGCTGGAAGGAAAAAAGAGACGGTAGTAAAGTCTTTCAATACGCTGAATAAGATAAATGTACCGAATTTTCTTTTTACTTGGGAAGACATCAAGCCTGTGCGCCAAGAGCAGACTGGAAAGGAAGTAAATAGCTTGGCTATTGTCAATGACTTGGCAGTAAAACTAAAGCCTGAATATATTAAAGCCTTAGAGAAATATGGCTGTAAGTATATTCCTTGGAGCGAGAAAGATTCTCGTGAAACTATCAATTATTTCAAGGGACTAGTTGCGTAAGTGAAGCAGAAATTGTGTAATGGTTGATGCTGCTTAAATGATATGAAGAAACTCTATTTGATAATACTGTCTGTATTCGCCTTTTTGAATACCGCTATGGCGCAAGAACTCATGGTCAAGTCATTCGTTCTTGCTCCAACAGACATTACAGCTCAGACCGAAGGGCGCAAGGACTTGAATGGCGATGCTTGCGCCTTAGTAAAAATCTTTGTCGTTGGCGAAGTTGCCGATGTGGAAGGAAATGTAGTGAAGCCATTGGTGAAGAAGAACAGCCAAACTTGGGCTTTTATGACACAAGGTTCCAAGCAAATGCAAGTCATTGCACAGAACGCTCTACCTCTTATGGTGACATTTGCAGATTATGGAATCGGAAAGCTAGAGGGTAATAGAACGTACATCCTGACGCTAAACCAAGTGAATGTATCAATTTCGGCACCTTCAACCTCAAATGTTATGCCTTCAAAATCGACAACTTCTCCACAAGCCACCTCTAGTTCGCCTGCAATTCCTTCTGGTAGCGTAATATCAATTCCAGTCAAGGACGGAGTCAGCATTGAAATGGTGAAAGTTGAGGCAGGAACGTTTACGATGGGAGCGACAAAGGGAATGTATAACTCTGGTATAGAGAAGCCGGCACATAAAGTAACATTGACACAAAATTATTATATTGGCAAGTATGAAGTAACGCAAGCAATATGGGAGGCAGTTATGGGTGATAATCCGTCTTATTTTAAGGGCGAAAATTTGCCTGTGGATAATGTTAGCTGGGAAGATTGTCAACTTTTTGTCGAACGTCTCAATGGAATGACAGGTAGAAAGTTCCGTTTTCCGACAGAGGCAGAGTGGGAATATGCTGCTCGTGGCGGAAATAAGAGTAAAGGATATCGTTATAGCGGAAGTAATACCTTAAATGATGTGGCTTGGTTTTGGAATAATAGTGACCAAAGTACTCATCCAGTGGGCACTAAGCTACCTAATGAATTGGGTATATTTGATATGTCCGGTAATGTCTCAGAGTGGTGCCAAGATTGGTTCGGGTCATATCGAAAAGAGTCTCAAACAAATCCTATTGGTGCATCGAATGGTAGTCAACGTATTTGCCGAAATGGTGGGGCGGGTCAATCAGCTCAGTTCCAAGAAGTCGCACACAGATGGGCGGCTACGCCAGATGCCCATGATAATTATGGAGGATTTAGACTGGTCTTCTCTGAATAACGACTTTTGTCTTTCTTCCCCTCCTGCAATAAAAAGCATAGGAATTTCTTGGCAGTCTCGGATAATTATCGTAACTTCGCCGAAAAATAGAAAATTTTCAAAAGGAATAGGTTATGGGACAAAAAGAAGATATTGAGAAAGTAACTAATAAAATTATTACTGTTAGGGAACAACAGGTAATCTTAGATAGAGATGTTGCAGAACTATATGGAGTAACTACAAGAGAAATCAATCAAGCATTGAAAAATAATCCAAGAAAGTTCCCTTCAGACTTTGTTATTGAACTGACTAACAATGAGAAACAAGAGGTTATCAAAAATTTTGATAACCTCAAAGGACTCAAATATTCAAGGGTAGCGCCTCATGCTTTTACAGAACAGGGATTGTATATGCTTGCCACAATTCTCAAAGGAGAATTAGCTACGGATACAACACTTGCTATTGTAAGAACATTCACGAAGTTGCGCCAAGTAGCTAGGGCTATAGGAAAGGTTAATGAAGATGTCGAAAATGGTATTATGCCTAAGGAATCGGAACAAAGACGAATACAAAATTTGATGGGGGAAGTCCTTTCTGATACTCTACCATTGAAAATGAGAAAGTTGGCATTCAGCTTGAACCTTGGGGTCGTTAAAGTATCTATTGAGACGACAAGGGAAAGGAAAGATTAAACTTTTTAATCTTGCATTAAGAAATATGAAGAAACTCTATTTGATAATACTGTCTGTATTCGCCTTGCTGAATACTGCCGTGGCGCAAGAACTCATGGTCAAGTCATTCGTTCTTGCTCCAACAGACATTACGGCTCAGACGGAAGGCCGAAAGGACTTGAATGGCGATGCTTGTGCCTTGGTCAAGATTTCATTCGTTGGTGATGTCGCCGATGTCGAAGGCAATGTTATCAAGCCATTGGTAAGGCGGAATAATGAGACTTGGGCTTTTATGACGCAGGAGTCCCGGCAAATGAAAGTTGTCACCAAGGACTATCTCCCTTTGATGGTAACATTCGGGGATTATGGGATAGAAAAGTTGCAGAGTAATCGAACTTATGTACTGACATTGACGAAACCGAGTGGATCGTCTGAAACTCAGCAAATGCAGACGTTGACGATAAAATATTCGCCAATTACAGCTTCTGTATTGGTGGATAACAAATTCATAAAAGGCTCAGATGGTGTGGCAAATACTAGTTTGCCTATCGGTCAGCATTCATATATTATAGCTTGTGATGGGTATGAATCGGAGGAAGGTACTGTCAAGTTGAAGTCCTCTGCTCCAAGTAATCTCCAAATTACACTTTCTAAAGAGGCAGCTTCCACAAATCAAATCTCTCAAACGACTCATCCTCAGCAATCGCAAACTCAACGACCTGTTTCGCAAACTCAGCCAGTTTCTTCCACAGCGTCTTTATCTACTTCAAGTACTTCATTAAACGCTGTTGGTAGTTCTACGTCTGGCAGTGTAATAACAATTCCTGTCAAAGGTGGTGTCAGCATTGAAATGGTCAAGGTGGAGGCTGGTAGCTTTGATATGGGAGCAACACCTGAGATGGAGAATCCATCTGATTGGGAAAAACCTGTGCATCGTGTCACATTGACGAATAACTATTATATTGGCAAGTATGAGGTTACCCAAAAATTGTGGCAAGCCGTGATGGGGAGTAATCCTTCTAACTTCAAGGGTGGTGACTTGCCTGTGGAAATGGTTAGTTGGAAGGATTGTCAAAAATTTATACATAAGTTGAAGCAATTGACAGGCAGAAACTTCCGTCTGCCGACCGAGGCAGAGTGGGAGTATGCAGCAAGAGGTGGTAAGAAAAGTCGTGGTTATCAGTTTAGTGGTAGCAATACTCTTGACGATGTGGCTTGGTGTAAAGGCAATAGTGGTTCTCAGACTCATATTGTTGGTACGAAGTTACCTAATGAACTGGGTATATACGATATGAGCGGAAATGTTGAAGAGTGGTGTCAAGACAGGTATGTTGATTATAATGGCTCTTCAGAGACAAATCCTACAGGTGCAGCTCATGGCTCATATCGTGTGATCCGTGGCGGATGTTGGAAATATGTTGCCTATGGATGTCGTTCTTCTAAGCGTGATTACAGCCTTCCTGGCTATAGTCTTGTCTATCGTGGTCTTCGTTTAGCTCTCTCCGAGTAATGCCCATTTTTATCATATATTTAAATGACAATAATAGATTTTTCAAGATGAAATTTTAATCGTATGAAAAGAAATGTTTTAATATTACTAATGTCGCTTTGGATGCATTTTACTTATGCACAATCTTTCGACAATGTACCCATTGCCATTCAGAAGTATATTCTGAACAATGCCAAGGATGATTTGGATTCCCTTCGGCGAGTGCAAATCTTGGACTTGTTTGCCAAAATGAAAACGGCGTATGATGAGAGAGATACAGCTGCGATAATGAGTTTATACGGCGACAGAGTTTTGTCATCTATGAATAGCTATCCAGAGATGCTTGATAGTTTGCCAAAATGTAGCAAAATAAAAATCGATGCTATAAAAGTACAACGAAGTCCCAATAAGCAAGGCTTTTATGGAATTACCATTCATCAGGTAGGCGAGCCTGCCTCTTTGAAACTTAATGGCTACTTGTTTCTGTTGTTGTCTTTTCATCCAAAGGAATCGGATGAAAAACAACTTCCGCTTATTCATTGTGGATTATGGAAATTGGGTGATGATGCATATCAAGCTCCAAATATGAATGATTTATTTGTTCCGGATTGAGGCAGGACGATAGAATGCTCAATTTGTGGTTCCTGTCGTTAGGAGCCTTTAATATAATATTGTAGCTTAATATGAAGAATTTCTATTTAATATTGTTGTCAGTATTCGCCTTTTTGAATACCGCCATGGCGCAAGAACTG
>ERZ1023641.516-NODE-516-length-10316-cov-8.672644_pt1 | contig 10316 bp, 10 predicted proteins | sample MGYA00380335_ERZ1023641 | MGnify/ENA primary metagenome ERZ1023641 (study PRJEB33179, sample SAMN07448970) | human gut metagenome | biome: Human-gut; feature: Human associated habitat; material: Faeces | host: Homo sapiens | place: India: Bhopal | collected... | reverse complement strand
TGGGCATTGCGGATAGGATTTCTATGCTCTTTTGAGTTTTAGCGGACAGCAATAAAAAAAAATAACCACCATCGAAGATGTTAAGGTTTTAGCTCAATCACTTGGCAAACGACCTTCATCTCAACTTCCACCCTGATGATGACTTCTCGTTTTACGTAAACTACGAAACGAAAGAACCTACTTTCTCACCCGAAGAGGCAGCAAAGTACAATGCTCTCATGAATGAGTGCTTTGATGTTTGCGAGAAAGCAAATGTTGATGTTTATGATGTCATGGGTGAATATTTGAAGAAAGCAGTAATCGCTTAAATACCGACCTCCCTTGCAAGTTGATGGCTTGCAAGGGAGGTCTGTTTCCTAATACTTCAAAACTGTATTCCAACTCTCAATCCAACATTGTTTTCTTCATAGTAGACATTTGTTCCGTAAGTGAATGCCACTGTTAGCGTATAATTCTTTTTGATAGGTTTAGAGATGCCTATACCTGTACTTAGGTAACAACCATCATTTTCAATATCATAGCCAACTTTCATTTCTATGTAAGGATCTACTTTCAACTTCTTTTTGATAAAGTAGCTTCTGAAATCTGCATAGATGGGCAGCATTCCACATTCGTAGCCTATACCACCGCCCACAAAGAACATTCGATTAATTTGGAAACCATGTGTTGAGAATAATCCCAACTTGATTTCTTCACACGAAATGTCTCTTAGTAGACCTACGTTTACATCGCCTTTGTAACCTCTCGTCCTATAGTTGTTCGATTGTGCATTGCTAACTATCGAACACAGAGCAAATAATAATAAGAATATCTTCTTCATAATTCTATTTTGTTATTAAATCCAATGTGCAGTACTGCACACTATAATTTTTATCGAATTTCTGTACACCTTTAATTACTGGCAAATTGCCTGAATGAATGAGTGATAACTCTAACTTTGTTTCTATATCAAGCGTAATGGCGAGATACAGAATAGCCTCTTTGATTTTGGGTAGCTTTTTGTATTCGTTATCTGTCATATTGAACTGCACTTTGCAGCCATCGTGTACAGCAAACATATATTGCCCATGTAAGTTGTCATAGGTATGGAACAATACATAACCTATATTTGTGATATTTTCCATAACCACTTGACCTGCACTATCTTGCAATAGTGGTATAGCAATATGGCCATCTTGCAAAAGTTCGAGTTTGTCGCTTATGTCAAAGCAAATAGCCAACACACCATTCTTTCCTTGTTCGGAATGAGGCGCAAATCCTTTGGCTTGCGCTTGTGCCATAACGGGTTCTGGATCATCTTCCAATCCGCATTCTTCCACATAGAAGCTCTTACGCAGTTCATCAAGTAGTTTCTTGTTGGAATCCTCAAACTCCTTTCCTTTGTCCAAGGCAAGTGATAGAATGGACGCTTTCTCAAAAGGAGCATATACTTTGCCTATCACTTCTTTGAAATGATCGCGGATATATACTTTTGTATCTATGCCGGGGTGCGGCTGCATGGCATAGAAACTGAAATCCTCTTGCAACCATGATTGTATAGTCTTTCTGAACTTTTCTCTGATGTCTGTTTTCCATTGGCTTATCTCAGAAGAGTTGTTCTTACCATACATGGATAAGACAAAGAGAAAATTTACATCATAGTGGAAGAGTAGCAGTGTGTCTCGGTCAAACAGTCGGTTCTTGAATTGAAAGTTCTTCCTGCGTGTTTCACTCTTATCACTCTCTTGTAGGCCATCTTCTTTGTAGCTGTAATGCTTATCCAAACGGGCGGAGATGAAGAAATTGGGAATTACATTGTAACCCTCTGTATCATCATCTTTTAAGCGAACTTTTGAATGGGTCGCATGCTTGTTTCGCTTATTGAAAATATCCAAGTTCCATTGTATCACATTACGGACATAGGTATATTGCTTGTATATGGAAGTGTCGTCCAACTCTCCACTTAGCTTGTAATACTTGCTATCACCAATGTAGTATGTGTTACCCTGGTTCTCAATGAGACTCTTGGCGGTATACAGGTGGTCCACAATCTTACCATCACGTTGCTCTTTGTCCATTCCATCAGGCAATGGATTGTCACCAATCAGCGCATCAATGATGGCTTCAAACACGATATTGAAGTTCTTTACCAATAGAAAATCGCGTTTGTTGGTATTTACATAGATTTGACGTGTTTGGTCAAAGAAAGCATAGCATAACTCCCAAAGCTGCAATGCTTTGTCCGAAAAGTACTTGTACTTGATTTGCTGTAAACGTCGCACACCAAACTTTTCAAGATAACGTTGAAATTGCTTTCCCTTTATCAAAGGAAAGTTTACGTTGATGCTGACAGGGAAACCATAGTTGTCATGCAGGTGCTGTAAGATGCTGAAATAAATTATCAGCAACTCTTCATCGAAGTTGATGCTGCGCTTTTTGTTCACAGGATTCATGTAAAGCACATTCTGCTTCCCATTCTTTCGCTGTATGATGGCAGTACTTTTGGCAATAGTACGTCCCCAGTTTATCTTGTTGAAGCCCGAATGTACGTTCTTTAAGATAAACATGAAGAAGTGCTGATTTTCTTTGTTGAACTGAATAAGAGCCAATAGTATGTCCAAGAACGTGTCGCTTTGCTTACGCTTGCCTTTACCGACCTGTGCCACCTGTTCTTCGTAAACTATGGAGGTGTCATTACCCTTACCATTCTTGTATACCACAATGGCGCGATATATCCAAACAGAAAGGGTATAAAGCAAACGTTCTTCATCACGTGCTTTCGACTCCTCGCTGTCCCAAAAGGTTACGTTCTCCTTAAAGTTGATGATGTCCTGTGGCTCATACTTACCGAATACTTTGCTGTCCTTGTCAAGCAGCACCTTGGGCAAGATAAAGACACAATCGCCTAATGTGGGATTATAATAATATCCCACATAAGGCATGTAAACGCTTTTCTCGACATCACCCCACACGTTATCTAATGGGACGAGGTCTTTTACATCTTGATATCGGTATGGATAGCCTTCTATCAGTATGCGCATAGCTTAAGACATTTGAGCGTATTTGAGGAATACTTCTCTCATTCGCAGTAAGCGGTCAATAAAGAAATCAAATACATCTGTCCATTTCTCTTTATTGTCAAAGTCTATATTGGGCAATATTTCTTCAATGACGCTAGCTTTTTTATCAGGATTCTCTCGCCATTCGTAGGTGACTCCCATTTCTTTCTCAATTTCCGCTTTATGCGCAAATAGTTTGTGGTACGTTTCCGTAGTCTCATCAAAGTAAACTTCTACTTTAGCCTGTTTCTTTTGACGCAACTGCAAAGCACCAAGGTAGAAATCAACATTTGGGATAGTGAAGTTTTTCCAATGATCTTTACTTGCTGTCTTAACCCCACCAAAGTATTTAGCAAAGTCTTCACTCTTTTCATTCGCATAATTTAAGAACTGTTCCCAAAACTCATAGCGACTTTTATCGGCTTCACTCCAAGTCGATTTTTTGTCTTCATCAAGTTTTTTTTCTTTTGAAGACTGCTCAGTTTTATCTATTGAATGCACATTCTCTTCTCCCACAATGCCAACAATAAACTTTCTGATAGCTGCAACGCAAGGTGTGCAATCATCATTGTAGAATGCCTCAAACGTAGGTTCATCTTCTGGATCGTCTGTAACTTTGAAGTACTTAGTTTCACCATCTTTGAATACGTCATTCCAAAGGTAGAACAATACTTTCCCAACAAAACGATCTTCACTGATAAAGTCCTTATCTTCGTTCGATGGTTTGCAGAAGAAGTAACCTAATTTCTTGTCGTCACTGCTTGTTTCTTTGGCGATGATTTTATTCATCTCTTTGATGAACTCCCACCAGCTGCATGCTTCATCACCAAAATGGATAGTCCAATTCTTATGAGCATCACTTATCTTCACAAACTTCCAGTCCCAACGACGTTTGAATGCGCTGTCAATGGGGAAGAGCGACTGATCACTGGTGTTCATCGTAGCCCAAATGTAGAGGTTGTTGGGGAGCAACAACTTCGTACCATTCTTTATTTGCTCTACAATGCCGTCGGGATAGTTCTCTGAGAAAACATTGTTGATTTCACTGACATCACCCTCGTTGGGTAAAATGTCCTTCAACTCACTACACAAATACTGCGCAATGTCTGCATCTGCATCAATCGGATAACTTGAAAAACCATTGTCCTTACGGTCAAGCAATTGGAATAAGTCGCCAAATATTTGTGCACAGTTTCCTCGATTTATTTCCTCGATAACTAGCACTGTTTCCTTGGGGTAGTTTTTCCATGCCGAAACGTAGGCTCTGATGAAAGCTTGCGGAACGAATTTATAGGCTATGATTTCTTCTTCCTCATGCTTGTTATCGTTGTCCAATACATCATAACAGATCCTTTTTTCTTGCTTAACCATAGTTGGCTTGTAAGCGCCAACAAATGAAGCATAATCGCTATCGGGGTGGAATGTGGTACGCACATGGTTGGTTGTTTTCAATAGCGTGTTGATGCCATGAGACTTTCCTGTACCTGGAGCACCATAAGTGATTTGCTGGAGAGAATCTATTAAAGGTAAAGTACTTCGTTGAGCAAAAGGCAAAACAGATGTCGTATCATGTATCAAATTAGCGGATGGTTCAAGTACCATCTTCGCCATTTTCATTAGCGTAGCAGTATACCCATATTCAAATCTGTCCACATCTGTATGTCCACTAAGTGCACGGCGGGCATCATCAGATGATGCTGTTGGATGCTGACGAAAATAATCTATGTATTCGGCTAATAGCTTTTTAGAAATGGTGCGAATGCCATAAGATTCCTTACTTACTTGACGTACCACATAACACAAGCGATCTTTATCCACAATTTGAACCTTTCCGTCTGGTGTTTGGTCACCAATCCGCAATATATCGTAATTTTGCATTGTAGTCATTCTATGTTTATATTCTACTTATTAGTATTAAAGCGATATTTTCCACTATGCCTGTAACCAGCGCATTACCCATGAGAAATGCGCGACGTAAATCAGACGAACCATAAGTGTGGTTGTCAGGGAACATATTCAAACGTTCCAATTCTATGGGAACAAGTCGACGGTAATGTCCGCTTTTCGTTTTTATGATATGTTTGAAACGAGAAGGCCCTGCGCCACCTTCCCTGGTAATTATGGTTCTTGAAGCTCAATCTAAAGGGTCTGGGAACACCATTGCACCCTCGCTATAATTATATTCAAACCCTGTTGTCTTGTTTATACGTTTCAAAGATTTGGAACCTTTTTGATATTCCCATTTGGGTAAATCCTCATCTGAGATGAAGAATTCATTAGGAACCAAATACTCATCCACTAGAATATCTCCTAAGGTTATATATGATCCATTATATTGTGGTATTGTATCGAGTGTGTAAACATTGCCATTGGACATAACACCTGAGTTTTTGAAAGGACCTTCTTTCTTGCCTTTATTGAAGTTATCCGATACATCGGCAAAGAGCAGAGAATATTTATAACATCTTCGATTATATTGGCATGCTCCGTGAGCAATGCTTTCTGTTTTCATATGATATTTCTTTAATTTGTTATCAAAAGGTCATTTACTTCCACTCCTAATAGCTTTGAAATTTTTATCAAACTTTCTACACCTGGCTGGTTGGTATTTGTACACCATTTGGAAATCGTAGTCTTATCCTTTCCAAGTTCTTCTGCCAACCATTTGCTTGTCTTGTCTTTATCCGCAAGGACAGATTTAATTCGATTCAACTTTTTATTAGCCATATTTTTTATAATTATGAACTCTGCAAAAGTAAATATATTTTTTCAACGAAAGAACATTATTCTTATAAATATGGAGATTGTTCAACTTTTAAGAACGCAAATCCTTTATTTTTTCGTATTTTTGTAAGCAATAAAAGTATAGATTTATGGACTACTTCAAACAACAAAATACCTTCATCGCTAAGATGAAAGAGGACAATGAAAAGGGCTTGATAAACATCAAAGCCCTTGCACCATACTTCCGTTGGAAGTTTGATGACAAAGCCAAGAACACGAGTAGAAGTCAGATATGGAAGATGTATGATGCCATTCAAGAAGAATTGACTGATTACTATATGGCACATCCCAATAGTCATAATGAAACGACAGATGAGCCTATTTGGAGACAATATGCTGGGTATGGTGACGATAAGTATATTGTTGCTTACTTGGAGGCAATCAAAGAAGAATTTCCTAACTTATTAAAGATGGCTGAACGATATGAAAATGTATAATAAATTTCGACAATATCAGGAAAAACCTAAAGAGAGGCAACAACCTCCTTCAAGGACAAGTCGCACAAAAGAGTTCGTAAAATCAATGCTTGTTATCTCAACCCCCTTAGGTTGCTTATGGTGGTTTGCTGAATTAAAATATGCGGGTGCTGCTTTTTTCTTTTGTTTGGCAATACTTATATATGGTATGTTTACACTTCCATTTATCAATCTTTATGGTTCATTTGTAAAAGAGGATGAGGAGCAAGCAGTGAAAGATGAGGTGGGGCCAATAAAATCATGTGTTGGTCTTTTTGCTGCGGTATTAGGTCCAGTACTTGGAATATGGCTGTTTATATCAAGTATGCCTTATTGGGATCTAACAGAACGTAGAGAATTAGAGGAAAGCCCTAGTGTTTATATAACTCCTCATGAGAATTGCTATCATTCAACGAAAGATTGTTATACAATCAGAGGTCATAAAATAAAAGAGATACCACTTTATAAGGCAAAGAAGAAAGGTCGAAGACCATGTGATATTTGCTATTAAGTAAAAACGTCTTTTCATAAATACTCCATCGCCCATAGTTTTGCAGAAACAAACAAGCAAAACTATGGGCGATTTCAATTACTTACACATAACAGGTGTGAACGACCTGCCCGGTTATCTCTGAAAATTTTATACTTTTGATTGATGGACAGGTGAAGCCGTAAGGTTTCGCCTGTCTTTTTAGGGCCATTTTATTTTAGGTCCTTGAAGTCGTCCACTATAACATCCATAAAATAGGACCAATTATTTATAATGCATTGATTAGTCATTAAGTATTCTGAAAGATTAAGCACACCTCTTATATCTTCTTCACAAGGAATTTTGATGTATTGTTTATTTCCAACATACTCCATAATGCTATTAAATTCGCTATTTTTCAGACTTTCTTCCCAGAGTTGTTCTGTGTCATCTTCATCTGAAAAGTATATGCATATATCGCAGCCCAAAGTATTACATATTATCTTCATGCTTAATCTAAACTTATGCAATAAATCCATATTTTCTTTATTGCGAACAGCTCTTTCAATGTCGCACCAACGAGTAACATTTGTTTTCATCAGATAAAGGTCTACATGATGAGGAAATACCTCAAATACATTATTGTTATCTAATAGATTCACGATGTATAATTTGGCATTTACTTTAGAGGGAGAGCATTTCGTAATAGAGATATTCCTTATGGCATCTTCTTTTTTAGAAAAATAGACTGCGGTTCGGCAGAACATTCAAGTAAACTTGATGTTCTGCACTCACCTTGCACTATTTTTGACAGAGGAACGTTTCGATGAGAAGTTCATCACACTGTCGGCAGAGATTTTTGGACAATGACGACCTTATCCTTGCCGTTCAATCCGCAGGGGTGTAATGTGTAAGAAACGGCTTTCGCAAAAACAAGTCTACCGAGCAAAATCCCGAATCAGAGGAGGACTTGTTGGAGCATCGCACCGATGGTACAGATGCTTTCGATACGCTGTATATTGGGTGTGAGAAGTTCCCGCAGCATGATTTTTATGGGGTTGCGGTTGGTGGTGTGAGATAAAATATATTGAAATTCAAATATTAAGTATAATATTGTATCTTTGCGAGAGCATAACCACTCTATTTAACAAAATCAGCAACTTATGAAAGCAATAAAAATTCTCCTAACTTTTGTGCTACTGCTATCCTCCGTTGTGGCAAATGGTCAATATACAAGTGAAAACTCATTTATGAGAAAAGCGTTGGTTATTTATCACAAAGACTCAAAAGGATTTTACAAATGTGATGAAGACGTAATGGTTGAATCTGTACTAAATGTTACATCTGTATATGCGTTCGACAAGAAATCAAATAACCTTTACGCTCGTACAACTAATGGAAATTACGTAATTACTTTAAACAAGGACTATGCAAAATTTATCAAAAACAACAAACAAATACCCAAACTGTCAGAGAATGAGATACATGAGCTTGTTAAAGCCGTAAATGAAGATTTATCTAAACTTTATAGCGAAAAGAATGATAGTATTAGGCTATTTCTAAAACGAAAGAGGGAAAAAGAAATCGCAGATTCTATCAAATATGCTGAAGAGCAAAGAAAAGAACAAGAAGAAAGGCAAAGGATTCAATTAGCCAAGGAACAGGGCTTTGAATCTTATCGACAGAAATCCTATTATAGGATAATTCCAGTCAATCATATGGAACTCGAATGTAGTGTTTGCAATAAAACCATTTCTCCCAATTATGTTAAATGCCTTTCTTTACAAAATGATTCCATTTATTTCACGACCACCGTTACAAAGGAACTTTATGATGAATATTCGGAAATGCATGTTGCTCCTATATCGAAGGAATTGAAAACGAACCCCAACTTTATGTATCATATTCAAGCTTATAAGGATAGCTTATGCAACGATAGTATCTGTAACATGGAGTTCCTTGATTTCTATAATAAAGAAGAAGAATATGACCATTATGCTCGTGTAAAGAAATTAGCGCCTTTCGGATACATTGAAGATTGGGGATGGGATGATGAATTCTCAGTTTCATTTCATTTTGATTATGTTAATTTGAATCCCAAGACAATCAAATACATTGATGTTTATTGGAAAATCACAAATGATGTCGGTGACGTTAGAAAAACTGGACATTTCAAAGGAACTGGCCCATTAAAGCAGTATTCAAGTGCTAATTGGAACTGGGATTCATCTTCATATTATGTAGCTGGTGATGCTACAAATATGGAAATAACAAAAGTTATATTAACCTATATGAATGGGGCACAGAAGGTCTTAGGGAAAAGTCAATTTCAAGTTAATAACACCTCTAATTATACTGATGAGATGGGAGCAGACAATTCCTCATCTTATCACTATATTTCCTCATATAGTACGAACAATAATGGCTATGTCGATTCACCTGCCATGTATGCAAAAGGGGCAATTGAACTTTATAATGACATTCAATCTAACCTGATATATGACCATAACATCGGCAAAAAGGCAATAGTTTATTCTATATTAAAATTAGAAATAAAAGAAAATGGAACTATTGGTGAAATAAAAGTAGACAAATCACTTTCAGATAAGTACGATAAAATAGCGATAGATGCAGCCAAAAAATTGTCTAGATTTCTTCCTGCCACAAATGAAGGGAAAAATGTAAAAGTATGGTTTGTGCTACCTGTTGCTTTCTATTTTGAATAAATTTTAATTTTGGATTTCATGGAAATATTTGCTTATATACTCACTTTTATTTGGAGCATTCTCTGCCTCATTCTTTTCTTTAAGATTTGGGGCATGGCAAATAATGTAGAACAACTCACAAAGGATGTGCATGAACTTAAAATAGCAATTGCACATGAGCGACAAGATCGTCCACAAACGCAACCTCAGAAAATAGTTCTAGAGAAAGAAGAACAGAAAAAAGAAGAGGCCATAACTCATAACTTCAAGATGGGTGATTATGTCACTCATAAAAAATATGGGGAAAAGATGAAAGTCGTAGGAGTCAGAGGAAATCGTATAAATTGTGATAGAGGTTGGTTCTCTGGCATTACAGCTTATGACGCTTCAGAACTTGAACCTTTTTAGAAATAACATTTTCATCAAGCCCACCCTTTCGGGCAATTCTTTCTTTCAGCCGCCGTGCGCATTGGCTCTCTTGCTGTGCGCATGGCGGCTTATTTGTGTGCTTAGGTGTGGAGGAGTGGGAGAGGTGGACTACATGGGTAGAGTTTAGATGTGGGGCGGTGCCGAGCATCTTGCTTCGACAATATTGTGACACGGCAAAGACATTTATTGTACAAGCAGCGGCAATGTCAAGTTAACTTGACATTGCCGCTGCATTTCTCTCCGCTATGACTCCTACAAAGGCACGCGAAGAATGAAATCGCTGGACTCTAATGAAATCCGACAACTGAGAGATGTGTGCGTGTTTGAAATAAATGGGATGGAGGTGTTTATATAGACAAATGGCTACCAAAATATATTAAATGGTTGCCAATTTAGAATTTAATTTATACATTTGCGGTGTAATAATAAAACTATA
>ERZ1023641.508-NODE-508-length-10459-cov-10.940215_pt1 | contig 10459 bp, 7 predicted proteins | sample MGYA00380335_ERZ1023641 | MGnify/ENA primary metagenome ERZ1023641 (study PRJEB33179, sample SAMN07448970) | human gut metagenome | biome: Human-gut; feature: Human associated habitat; material: Faeces | host: Homo sapiens | place: India: Bhopal | collected... | reverse complement strand
CTTGAAAGCCCAATCGACACGTGGGTCTATAAATCTTGCCATCTTCTTACGTTTTGATTGATGCGGATTGCAAATCCGCAATGCATAAAAAGGTTAGGACATTTTATAACGCCGGATTGCAGATCCTGCGGAGTGCCTAACGGGTAACTTATACTAAGAGAAACGCCTAGTGGGTAATGTACATACACTACGACTGAAGTTGCTTCAGCTGGTCTTCTGTTAATCCAGTTAATTGCACGATTTGAGACCAAGGCATACCAATTGCCAACATATTACGGGCAACTTCCAAACCTTTAGAAAGTTCACCTTCTGCAAGACCTTCTGCTCGACCTTCCGCACGACCTTCCGCACGACCTTCCGCACGACCTTTAGCCATTCCCTTTTCCTCGCCATCAACATAAGAGCCATAGAGACCAGAGTAGTAATCGTCAATAGCCTTAATACTTTCATCGTATTTTTCCTGCTCCTCACTACTCAGGCAACGAACATCTGCCAATTTTGCAAGATGATCAAATATCTTCTTCTGTGCCGTAAAAGGCAATCTTTCCAATACTTCCATATACTTCAATACATAAATCCATTTATCAAAACCAGTCTCGCATTCTTCCTCACTCTTATCAAAGAAGGGAAGAGAAAGATAGATGAAACGAAGCTTATCAGAAAACATGGAGTCACAAGACTTCTCCCTCAAAGCAACGTCTGTCCTAAACTTTGTCATCTCATGCTCCCTTGGCATAAAATTTATGATGCAAACCACATAAACCGGCACAAACTGGTATAAAACAGCAGTGCGGACACCAGCTTCATCAAACTTCTTGCGCTGGGCAACAAAAGCCTTACTAGCATAGTAGATGGAACGGTTCACAAAGAAGGGTACCCATCTGTTCTGCATCTCAACGATGAAATGCTTATCATCGTCGGTAACACAATAGATATCAAAGATGCAGCCACGGAGATCATTAGAATCTCCAAGCTGTTCCTTATCCTTGAATGTTACGTCCTTGATTCGAAACTCACCTTCAAACAAGTCGTTCAAAAAATTAATCAGCAAGTCCTTGCTGAACTCTTGACCGAAGAGACGCTTGAAGCCCCAATCGGTAAAGGGGTTGATGTATCTACCCATAAATTATTATTTTAGATTCTACCAATCTGCTGCAAAGATACACTTTTTTATTGGAAACGCAAAGAAAATCAACGATTTTCTTCAAAAAAGGAAATAGGGATGGGTCTCTCGGGGTAAGGCACTAACCTTCAGACTCCACAACTTCTTAGTTTACTGTCTTGCACCCATTAGACAACATACATGCTAATCAAACAAAAAAGAGAGGCATCGCAAGATGCCTCTCCCCTTTTATTGTTTAACTTTATATATCACATCTCACTGTTCTTATGAACAATGGTTACTAGATGGTTTCATTACTTCTTAACAACCTTAGTTGCCTTACCGTCCTTAACTACGATGTTAACACCCTTAACGAGCTGGTTAACCTTCAAGCCACTGATTGTGTAGATGCCGTCAGCCTTAGCAGCGAAGTCAGACTCGATACCGTTGATACCTGTTGCAGTACCTGCCTTAGTTACCTTGATATGCAAATCCTCAGCGTAGAATGGTGTATTAACACCATCAATCTTTGCAACAGCATTGATGTTCTTCAAAATAATTTCAGAACCATCAACAAACTTATCATTAGCAACTACTTCAAAGCTACAAACATTACCATCCTTCTTTGCAAACTCAAGAGTTCCAAAAATATCATCATAAAGGATTGAGAAGAAGTTATTAATGACATTTGGAATATGGTTAGGACAATAATCTTTATTAACCTTCCAAGATTTATCAACAATAGACAATCCTTCAGGTAATTCTATATCAAATCCTAAAACACGTAAAAATTCTTTCTGGAAATCAATGTTAAGATTTACAGTTGCAGCAACTCCTTCTTTTACCTTTACCTCTTCACTAGAAGCAAACATTTGATCAGCGGAATTAGCAACCATACCCTTGATATCTGCTGGTTTATAAGCCACACCTTCCATGTTAATTTCTGCCTTAATCAACTGAATTTCAGAAGTACCCTTAAAGTTTTCATCAACATTAACCTCAAATGTGAGAATATCACCACTACCAGCGTTTACTGGATCAGACATTGTAAATCCCAAGAAAGCTGCTTCACGATCTGTCTTCTTCTGCAATGCAATGCTGAATTTACTTGATCTTTCACACTTCGAAATAACAAATCGATCCTCTCTTGTACTTGAAGTAACAAATGTCAATCCCTCTGGAAGAAGAATCTTACCTTGAAAAACCTTAACTGGATCTGGGTTGTTCATACCAACCGCAACTACACCCTTCTCTCCTGGGGTCAAGAATGTAACATATTTCAGAACATACTCTTGAGCCATTGCACTCATATTAGCAACTAACAACATAGCCACAGCAATGAGAATACCAAAAAGTCTATTATGTTTCATAATTATAATTCTTAATTAATATTTAAATATAAGATTGGGGAAGTCTCTTAATAGAGACTCCTACCAATCTATAATTATTACTTACTTAGAAATATACTGAAGATAAGCATCAATGAAGTTAGTGAATGTTGAAAGATCCATTGTCTTATCCGCAGAACTTCCTACAGCCTTCAATACATCACTAGTACCGATTTCACCATCACCATCGAGGTCGAGGTTACCACCCTTCTCTGCCTTTTCTGCATCAGCAAGAGCCTTCTTCAAGTTAGCAGAAACTGTATTCAACGCACCTTCGATAGTAGCATAGGTATCACCAAGCTTGCCAGCTGCGAAGTCTTCAGTAACACTAGTCTCCTGTGCAGCAACAGTTGTCTCAGCAGCAGCGATAACAACATTAGCCTCAGCCTTAACTTCCTCACGATAACCAGCAATAGCAGCCTTAGCATTCGTGATTTCAGCCTTAACTGCAGCAATCAAAGTCTCAGCCTTACCCTTAGCCTCATTGTTAGCTACATAACCCTTATAGTTAGTTGCCTGGAAGTAACCATCAGCGAACTTATCCAATTCAGCCTTAGCTTCATCCTTGAGAGTAGATGCAGTAAGAGCATTAACCTCCAACTTATCAGAGAATTTCTTAAGAATGGTATTGATATCCTCAAGTTTCTCCTTAACAAAGTCATCCTTACCATTAGGAACAACCTGCTTGTACTCCTCCTGATAAACAGTTTCCTTACTCTTTGCAACAGTCCAAGCAACCTTCTTCTCTGCAACCTGCTGATACAAATCGGTATAAGCCTCCAACTCACTATTAACAGCAGCAACAGCAGTCTCAATCTTAGACAAATAGTCTTTAGAAATGCTACCGATATTATCAGCCAAAGTCTTAGCTTCCTTATACTCTATAGCCTTAGCCAAAGCGTCTGCTCTATAATTCTCACCAACGCCATCATTCAGACTCTTATCAAGAATACCCTGATAACGCTTATCGAAACTATCATGAGCCTTCTGAGTCATCTTAGACTCGCTAAGACCCTTATCAATCTGCTCCTTAACCCTATTGTAGGTCCAATCAGCATCTCTAAGTGTCAAAGTAGTCTTACCATTAGCCGATTCACGTTTAAGGTAAGTCCAAGCTCTATCATTGGCAGCAGCTACAGCAGCATCAATCTGAGCATTAATACGTCCCTCAATCTCTTCTACAATTTCCTTGTAAGTGTTTCCGTCCTTATCCTTACCATCAAAACGATACTTAGTAGCATCATTAGGATCAAACTCTACATCAGAAACTCCATCAATCTCCTTTGTAAGTTTCTCTACTACAGAAGCAACTTCTGCTTTTCGAGCATCAAGTTCGCCAACAATATCAAAGAGGGCTCTCTGCTTAGCATTCAAACTAGCAACCATATCGTCATTAGCGAAATCAGCTACCTTCCAAGCTTCAATCTTAGCGATATAATCGTTGTAATTCTTACGAACAGCATCAATCTGGTCATCAATAGCCTTCTTTGCTTCTTCGTTATTAGCCTTTACCTTTACCTTCTGATCACTAAGGGTAGTATTCCATTTAGCCTTAACCTCATCATTAATCTTAGTAATCTTCTCTGCTATTGTATTGAAGCCCTCTACGATAGTTGCATAATCCTTTGCCTTGATAGTATTATTGCAAGTATTGAGATTAGCCTGAATTACAGCAAACTCCTTCTCGTACTTTTCCTGAGTCTTAGGCTCATTCTGATATTTAGCTGAAATCTTATAGCTATAAGTATCAATATTGTCCTGAGCAGCCTTAGAGAGTGCAGTCAATGCTGTATGAGCCTGATTAATGAACTCACCCTTCAATGAAGTGAATGTAGTTTCTGCAGTAGTGTACTTTCCTACAGGATTTGCATCAAGTTCAGCCTTAGTAAAGTCACGACGATTTGTTGCATCATCAATAAACTTATTCAGTTCATCTACAGTCTTTGTCCAATCATCATATCCTGCTGGCTTTGTAAATACATCCTTATGATCAGTATCCTTAATAGCAAGAACGTTCTTCAAATTATCAACCTTAGTCTTCAAAGTTGCAATCTTGCTCTTATAGTCACGCTCAACAATAGCACGAGCTATCATATTGTCAACCTGATCCTTAAGGCTATTGAAATCAGTCTCCCATTCAGCCTTTGCCTTAGTCTGCTTAGGGAATCTACCAAGCTCTTCCCAAGCAGCCTTCATAAGTTCGTTGCGATCCTTTTCTATAGCAGCCAACTCATCCTTAGCCCAAGGAGCCTTCAAGCTCTTCTTTTCAATCTTTCTATTTACTGTCTGGAAGTCCCAAATATAAGTCAAGGCATTATTATCATATGAGCTAACAGTGGTCTTTGCTGCTTCAGCCAAGCGATCATTTACACCCTTAGCCACAACCTGAATAATATTATCATAATTAGCCTTAGCTGCAGTTGCATCTGCAAGGATCTGCGTAATTGCATTATCTACAGCGTTCAAGCGAGTAACAAGCTTACCTTCACCTTCAGCCTCGCCAAGCAATACGCCAACGGTATTCTCTTGCTTAGCTTTCACCAACTCAGCCTCCATTTGAGCAACTTTCTGAGCCTCAATATTGATCTCACCCTTAATTGCTGAGAAGAAATCCATAAAAGAAAGAGCCTCACCCTTCTCATCTCTATACTTATTCTTCTCATCCTTCATCTGAGAATAATCAGCAATCTTAATAGTAGCATTATTGATAGCAGCCTTACCAATGTTCTTAATCTTGGCCAATGCTGTACGATAATTATCAGATTCTACATAAATAGAAGTGATAGCAGTCCCATTACTTAATGTCAATTCTACAGTACCATCAGCCGTTGCATCAAAACTGATTTTTCCACCTTCCAACTTTGCAGTAAGTGGTGTACCATTTACAGCAATATGCAAGTCCTCACCATTCACACCAAGCTTAATCTGATCACCAGCATTTACACTGAATGTAAATTTCTTGTTCTCATACTTAAGAGCGATTGCTTTATCACCAATGAGAACATTGTGATTAGCATCAGTCTTAGGATTGTTTACTCCATCAACACCAAACTGCCAATCATAATCATTAGCAAACGCTGAACCAGCAACCATCGACAATGCCGATACTAAAGTTAAAACTTTTTTCATAATCGTAAATTTTAGTTTATAAAAAAATTGTTCATTATTATTTGTTCTTAGAAAGAATCCTCAAATGTTATGGCGAATCCGTTTCCGGGACTTCATCACTTATTTGTTCTTAGAGAAATGTAGCTTCTAGTCTTGAGTCAGTCTTCTTCCATTAGGAGAGGCGGCTTCGGTTTTTATCTTCTGTTCTTAGTACATCTTCATCTACATCTTGTTGCATCTTCATTAGAAATCTACAGTTCCTTTTTTAGGTCGAGAGGACAAACTTTTATTAGAAGTTTTATACCCTCATTAGGTTCTTTCGGTTGCAAATGTAGGCAAAATTCTGAAACCAACAAAATTTTTAGCGTTAAAAAGTGTAAATCCCCGAAAATTTAACAGTAAATTGTAGCCTTTTTCGCTAACATTTCGTTGTTTGCGCAAACAAAAACAAACACAAAACTACGAAATCAGAAAAAAGAGAAAAGAAGAACCGCAGCCTTCATCCAAGTAAAGACTGCGGTTTTTCATCACTTATCGCCATAATGGGAGTCTAAATCCAAGACCAGAACCCTTATACTTTCTTCATATATATCATAGTGAAATCAAATAATGTCGAAGATTATCAGCTGTAGAACAGCTGACAAAATTTCCTTTTCGATATTCTTCTCTTGCACTATCTATCTTTGCCTGAAGTTCTGGAGTAATCACATTATCACTCTTTTTGTTCATCTGTTCCATATCACTATCTCCTTTTAATACAGTTGCACTCATACCATTTTCCAATCCAAGATACCCTTACCTAGATCATCGAGTTCCAAAGCCAAGCCTATCACTTGGCGGGAATCTGCCTTAAACGGCTCCAAATAGTTGTTGCTCTTGATTTGGCTGGCAGCAGCTTTCTTACCACCATTGTTCTTCAACTTCAACTCTAATACATAAATGTATCTGGAAGTCTTCACTACCATATCAATCCTTCCAGTCGCAAGCATGTGCTCAACTTCCACGCTAAAGCCTATGGCATGGAATATCGTGCTCATCAAAAGACGATAACGCTCCTCCATATCCATCGAAGCCATCTTCTTGTTACTATACGGCACATCAGCTATCAAAGACTGAAGGCACTTCATCGCCTCATCAACATTTCCTATATTCATATAGCGAGTCAGCATATTCTGCGTAGAAATCACCTGTTCTCCATTTCGCAAGGTAAGTGCTGGCATTACAATTCTATTCAAAGCCTGCTTCACTTCCTCATTTGGAAAGCCAAGGTGATACATGCCATCCTCATAGCCCTTCATCGTCAGGTAACCCGACTGATAAAGGAAGAGCTCGGCACCGCCGCCTACTACATCAGAAGTCTCTAAAGTGAAGGAATCGATATAGCAATCATCAAAATAATCTAAGCGCATCTCCAAGTTGGTTACAAACTTCGAAAGCAGCGAGGTGGCACCGGAAGAAGCCCAGAAATTACGAATCTGATGTGCTCCCAAGGCATTCACAAGACTATACGGATTGTAAATATCCACAGAATTTCGCTTACAGAAATGGTATCCATCATAGAATTCCTTTAAGCGAGCATGCGCTTCCTCTACCGTCCAACCATTCACATCCGCCATTTTCTTTACTTCATATCCAAAATTGGCAGCAATTTCCTCTTCCGTTATACCACAAATGGCGGCATATTCAGGTTCAAAACTGATGTTGGTTAAGTTGTTGAGCACAGAGAAGAGGGAGATTTGCGTAAACTTGGTGATGCCGGTGATGAACACGAAACGCTCATATTCATCATCTGCCTTTAAGATAGCAAACACCTCACGATAGGTTTCCGTGCAGCCTTCATGAGCATCGGTTTTCCAGGAATGCTGAAGAGGGGCATCATACTCATCTATGAGCACAGCCACCGGCTGACCGGTCTGCTTATATGCCGACACGATGATAGCATCGAAACGATCGGCAAGCTGGGCTGTTGGATCCACATCTATTCCATACTTCTCCTCATAATACTTGAATCGTATATTGAGGTAAGAACGGATGGTCTCTGACGTAGCCCCACCCCTGCTCATGTCAAGACGAATAACGGGATGATGCTTCCATTCCTTCTCCAACTCCATGATTTTCAATCCCTCAAAGAGTTCTTTATTGCCTTCGAGATAGTGCTGGAGGGTATCTACAAGCACAGATTTGCCGAATCGACGAGGACGACTCAAGTAGTTGTACTGGTCACCATAGTTCACCAAATACCACACCAAGTCGCTCTTGTCAACATACACGAAGTTACCCTCCCTGATTTTCTTAAACGACTGAATGCCTACAGGCAATCGTCTTCTATTCAAGTCCAACATATCTTGTTCCTCCATTTTTTTAAAAGAATAATGCAAAATAGTCTCCTATCTCATCTTCCATTCACCCTTCACCTCCACCATCGGCACCACAATCTGCTCCTTGGTGCTGTCGCCGAAGGCCACTTGCAGGAAGACATCGGCCACGTGGCGGGCGGTATCTGCCTTGGCATTCAATACATCTACCTTCGCCATGCCCTTGTGTTCCTCCTGCTGCTGCTCCACATACATCTGGGCATTGAGCAGCAGCTGGTCATGATAGCCCTTCGGAATGCGGTAGGGCTGGTTGAAACCGGCCACATACTCCTCGTACTTGCCCTCCAGGAGCAAGTCGTAATATCCCTTTGCGGCTATACCCGCAAAGTAAGAAGGGTCAGGACGCTCCTCCTTGCAGGAAGAAAGTCCCAACCCCATACTTATTATCATAAAAATCAAAAGTTTCTTCATCTTTATACATTTTGATTCTTCACTCTTCGTTCTTCACTCTTCACTTCCCCCTACTTCTGACGAATGAAGACGTTGATTGGACAACCATGCAGCGACCAGTTCTCACGAATCTTGTTCTCCAGGAAGCGGCGATAGTTCTCCTTTACATACTGCGGCAAGTTGGCATAGAACACGAACGATGGAATCGTGGTGTTTGGCAACTGGGTGCAGTACTTGATCTTGATATACTTACCCTTCACGCTCTGTGGTGGATAAGCCTCGATGATAGGCAGCATCACCTCGTTGAGCTTAGAAGTTCCGATGTGAGCCTTGCGGTTCTGGTAAACTTCCTTGGCAGTTTCCAACACGCGGAAGATGCGCTGCTTGGTCAGTGCCGATGCAAAGATGATAGGAAAATCCACGAACGGAGCCATGCGCTTGCGGATGGCAGCCTCGAAGGTATCAATCACCTTCTGATTCTTCTCCTCTACCAAGTCCCACTTGTTCACTACCACCACCAGACTCTTGTTGTTCTTCTGAATCAGCTGGAAGATGTTCATATCCTGGGTCTCAATACCACGGGTAGCATCGAGCATCAGGATGCAGACATCACTGTTCTCGATGGCACGGATGGAACGCATCACGGAATAGAACTCCAGGTCTTCGCTCACCTTGTTCTTGCGGCGGATACCGGCGGTATCTACCAGATAGAAATCGAAGCCGAACTTGTCGTAACGGGTATAGATACTGTCACGGGTAGTACCCGCTATCTCGGTAACGATGTTTCTGTCTTCACCGATGAAGGCATTGATGATACTGCTCTTGCCGGCGTTAGGACGACCTACCACGGCGAAACGAGGAATGTCTTCCTCGATGGCTTCCTCAGGATTGTCCTGAAGCTTGTCTAATATGATGTCGAGCAAGTCACCCGTACCGCCACCTGTTGCGGCACTGATACACTGAGGGTCGCCCAAGCCCAACTTATAGAACTCGGCAGCCTGATAGTATTCAGCACTATTATCTACCTTGTTTGCCACAAGGATAACAGGCAGTTTGGCACGACGCAAGATCAGGGCCACGTCCTCATCCCAGTCGGTCAAACCGGTGTTAACATCTACCAGGAAGAGTACCAGGTCGGCCTCCTCGGTAGCTACCAACACCTGCTTGCGGATAGCATCCTCGAAAATGTCATCTGATTTTACGACCCATCCACCGGTATCCACCACAGAGAATTCTCTTCCGTTCCAGCTGCACTTGCCATACTGGCGGTCGCGGGTGGTACCTGCTGTATCGCTCACGATGGCGCGGCGAGATTGAGTCAAACGATTGAATAAAGTAGATTTACCCACGTTAGGGCGACCTACGATTGCTACTAAATTTGCCATAATTAGTCATTTACCCTCCTTCCTTTGAGGAGGTATCATGGATGTGGTCTCTGCATCCAAGTTAATAATTTGCCGAAGCTGACCTTGCTCCGGCCCTCGCCCCTCTGGCGAGAGTCACTCCCTCGATTACATTCAGGGAGGGGAAGTATTTTTATTCCGGGTTATATCCGAAGGCGTCGAGTTCACGCTGCGAACTGCGCCAGTCTTTGTCAACCTTCACGAAGGTTTCCAGGAATATCTTCTTTCCGAAGAACTTCTCAAGTGCCTTTCTACTCTCGGTGTTCACCTTCTTGAGCGCCACGCCCTGGTGACCGATGATGATGCCCTTCTGGGAATCACGCTCCACGTAGATGACGGCATTGATGTGGATGCGGGTGTCATCTTCCTTGAATCGCTCCACCCTCACCTCTACGGCATAAGGAATCTCCTTGTCGTAGTAGAGCAGAATCTTCTCGCGGATAATCTCCGATACGAAGAAGCGGGCTGGCTTGTCGGTAAGCTGGTCCTTGTCGAAGAACGCAGGCGACTCAGGCAGCAGCTCCTTGATGCGCTTGAGGAGCATATCCACGCCAAACTTGTTTTTCGCAGAGATAGGCAGAATCTCGGCATTCGGCAGCAGCGAGTGCCATTTCTCCACGATGTCACCCAGCTTGTTAGGGTCGCTCTGGTCAATCTTGTTGATGAGCAGGAGCACCGGAATCTTCATCTTCT
>ERZ1023641.505-NODE-505-length-10489-cov-7.113763_pt1 | contig 10489 bp, 5 predicted proteins | sample MGYA00380335_ERZ1023641 | MGnify/ENA primary metagenome ERZ1023641 (study PRJEB33179, sample SAMN07448970) | human gut metagenome | biome: Human-gut; feature: Human associated habitat; material: Faeces | host: Homo sapiens | place: India: Bhopal | collected... | reverse complement strand
GCACCCAAAAAGAGTTGAGATTCGGGCATAATATAGAAAAAATGTTTAGAGGTAATGCATTCGAAGTATGATACTATTCGTTTTTGAAGGAGTAAAACGGGAGCCGGATTTGTTCCGCACCATCCAGCGATTATACTTTGCAAACAGAGATGAGCAGATAGTATGTTCCTATAACAACAACATCTATCAACTATACAAAGATTTGCAGGAGTATGATGGCGATGGAGATATTGTGTCTTTACTCATGGAGAAATTTGCTGGTCAAGCAGACAATCCGCTCAAGGATATTGATGCTTCTGCTGACATTTCGGAAATCTATCTGTTCTTCGACTATGACTTTCATAACCGGAATTTATCTCTCGAAGAAATCAACAGGCAGGTAAAGGAAATGCTTGAAACATTCAACAACGAAACGGAGTTTGGTAGGCTTTATATTGACTATCCGATGGTTGAATCTATACGTTATACTAAGCAGTTGCCCGATGCAAACTATTGGACGTATTCTGTAACACGCTCAGAGTGTAGTAAGTTCAAAGGGGTATCTGCCGATTTTTCTGCGTATGACAGTTTCGATTTCATCCTACTGAAAGATCATCGAGAGCCAACAGAAGAAGAGATGAAGGAAGTCAAGCTGAATTGGGAATATTTAAAGGAAATGAATGTGGGAAAAGCGAACTATCTATGTAAAGGGAAGAATTCGATTCCTGCATCTAAAGAAGACATACTTCAAGACAAAATATTCAACTCACAATTAGAGCAGTATGTGAATACCGAAGATTGCAAAGTAGCAGTACTCAATGCTTTCCCGATATTTCTGTTTGACTATTTCAAATAATATTTTAATAGAATGTTATCATACGATGACTTTCTATTAAGCAACAAAATAGGACTATCTAAAATTATAGCTATCATGAGAATTAACAAAATAGATATTATAAACTTCAGAGGATTCCAGCATGAAACGAGGGAATTCAAGTCGAATCTTACAGTGGTTATTGGTAACAATACCGCAGGTAAGACTACTTTGCTCAAGGCTTTACAGGTAGGATTGGGAGCCTATTTGCAATGCTTGGGCAAGCTACCTAGTGCAGCACAATATCGTCGCAACTTCAGTATTCATGACCGCTTTATGGCTTTTGATCCTGAGGAAAAAGATTATGTACCGAACAATGAACGCACCAGAATTTCAATAGAAGCAGATTACTACGTCACAAATTCCATAGAAAATGATGTGCCCCAATTTATTCCTACTTCTATTGCATGGTCACGTGAGTTTACTGGCAGCGCAACAACTCATAGTAAATCTTGTGCAGGGGAACTGATGACTATTGTTTCGGAAATGGAAGCCAAAAGATATAAGTATCATGATGGCTCTGTATATCCGTTAGTCTTATCTTTCGGAGCAAAGAGAACCAGTGATGCCCAAAAGAAGATTACCCGAAAGATAAAGGAAAGAGCGTCTAGAGTAGAGAAAGCATATAAGTTTGCTCTCCATGATAAAGTGGACTTTGATGGAGCTATGGAATGGCTGGCCCGTTACGATAAGAATATCAGGGACGGAAAGGAATTTGAGGGAACACGTGATGCCTTCTTCGAGGCACTACAAACAGCCATTCCAGCCTTGTCGGAAATCGATTTTGACCATGATGAGATAGAAGCAGTAGTATCAGTAGCAGGACATACTCCATCACGTCATCATTTCTCTTACATGAGCGATGGACTTCAGTCTATGATCAATATTGTGGCTGAGATTGCTCATCGATGCATCGAATTAAATGGTTGTTTGGGACGGAATGCCGTTAAAAAGACACCAGGTGTTGTGATGATAGATGAGATTGACCTATATCTGCATCCTCATTGGCAAAAGCATGTCCTGCAGGATTTGACACAAGCTTTCCCTATGATTCAGTTCATTGTATCTACCCACAGCCCATTTATCGTTCAGCGTCTTCAGAAGGATCAGCTAATCAGCTTCGATAACAATGTAATAACAGAAGGGGAACCTTATCGTGAATCATTGGAGGATATTACTGCAGAACGAATGGGGTTGGAACAGAGTATCAGAAGCAAAAGATTCCAGGAGATGCAGGAAATCGCAAAAAGCACTTCACTTTAATTCATTTTTTTGCCAAAAGTGCAAAGTCGTTAGTTCTTTTACTATTTTGAATCGCAACTCCAGAATAAGTAAACATCAGAAACGACAAGTGATAATCAACCATTTGGTATATAAAGTGTATTTACGGCAAAATACCCTTTTACTTGTGGCATATGTGAGAAGAAAAAGGCCTTAGGCAAGGGATTCTTTACTCAATGTGAAGAGTTCATCCTATGCTATGATTGCATAAAAAGGTTCAACATATCATATGGTGCGGAAAACATGACTAAAATATTCTCAACACCTATGGGAGGATCTAGAGAGTATAGAATGAATTTTAGACACAAATAGAAAAGTGTATTCCAACATCAATCATAAACAGTAAATCCGATGAACAAATAACATTTTCTAAGATTTACTGTTTATGATAATCAAATTCGATTTCGACTATATTAATTTTCACTCATAGAACAAAGCTAAGCTCTAGCAAAGAAACAAGAGGAATCACCAAGGAAATTGCTCGAAAATACACAAAAAACTTAAATATTTCCAGCTACGCAGAAAGACTGCATACCCATATAGTACCTTTGCACCAGAAAACAAGATCTCAGGATGTGTGAAGAGATTGGGGTGGTCAAGAGAGGCTTACTTCAATTAATGAATCGCTAGTGGAATACACTAGAGTTATGGATACTTAGCTTTTCCATTACCACCCTATTTCACATCCTTCATGGTTGCGGTAGCTCAGTTGGTAGAGCGTAGTATTGTGTGGGAATTATCTTCTTCTGGCAGGTCAACTTACACATACTTCTGCAATGAGTGCCTAGTGTCGCAGGTTCGAGTCCTGCCCGCAACCCAATTATTAACTTAGGTCAAGAGGGACTTACTTCATTTCTTGGATTATATTTCAATGTTTGAGTTCCTCCATTACCTTATTATAATAGATAGAATATGAACGACAAGACATTAGTAAAAGTTGCATTGAGATACAAAGCTTTGTATCTTGGCATCAGAAAGGAAGACATCAACATGTGTTCCAAAATCACTCCAGCTGTTTATTTCCTCTTGGAGCGATTGAAGGAAAACGGCTATTGTGTAAGCGAGGAGCTGTTACATGGTCTTGGCATGGTATCAGCTGAAGAACTAGCCGATATTGTTAACGTCATTGAGGAAGTAATGGGAGTGAAGCTGAATTGGTCTCCACTTGTAAAGGGTTGGAATGTACCTACTGAAGAAGGAGATATAGACCATTTCATTACCTGGGTTGCCAATCTCTTACAAAAGAAAGTGGATATCCAAGGCACTACACTTCCTTGTGGCCATATAATTCCAGAGGGTACTTTTCCTTTGGAAAGATACAATGGATGTCCATACTGTGGGACTCAGTTTTCTACTACAGATTACGTATTCAAGGGACAGGGAAGCAAACTCAAGGAACTGCGTTTGTTCACAAGAAAAGACCTGGAGGAGGTATTACTATCTTTACTCTGCTCTCCTACTCCACTTGACATGACTCAGAAAAACAGTCTGGAGCTTCTTTTGGAGGAATATGAGGTTCCTGAAGGAATCGATATCAGTATGAAAGAGACCATGATGCTGGTCATCCGACACCTGGTAAAGAAGGAGGAAGGTGAGAAAGCCACATTCTACTTGAAGACTCCTACCGACATCTTACGCTATCTCTGGTATGAGAAGACCGGTCAATTACAGATTATTCAGCCATCTGTTCTTCTGGCCAATGCAAGAAGACTAGGTTATCAGATGGGGATAGCTGGCGATACATCTCTCACCTATCAGGAGCGAATGAAGGAGCACCTCAAGCTGAAATATTCCAGAAGAACATGCAAGATGGTAGCCCAATGGATGAATGCTACAGTACTTCCTGCCAAGAAAGCCGGCGAAGACATGAATCCGAAACGAGGTATGTGGGTAAGATTCATTCGCGCCCTCCGTTTGGCAGAATATGCAAAGAGAAAGGGCTTTGAGCATTTGGCAGAAATCCTGGATGTATTCTACAACCAGGAATACACCACATGGCAAGGTTGCGTTGACAAGGCCAGTAAGGAGATGGATGCAAAGAAGGTACTGACTTTGCTCAAATCAAGGCCAGGAACCTTTGCCCGCTGCCTATTTGCCACCATGCTGAGATTTGGTTACGCCCAGACTTTGGAAGCTTTTGAGGAGGTAGTGGATCAATTGCCTATGAGACTTCTGGTTTCCCTAGGTAATGCAGCAGAGATTTACTTTGACGAGGACGCTATACGCTCCATACAGACAATTACCGGGCTTAGAAAGACCATCAATCACAACAAGTTGCTTGCCCTGTATTCCTGTGAGGAACGGCAGCAGATGGTGGATGCGGTATATGTCGTGTACAAGCATGCCATGCTCAAACGCTTCCAGACAACAGAGACAGAAAGCAAGAGCATCTACATTGCACCTGAATTGTTTGACATACCAATCAGTGTGGGTGACCGTTCTTCTACCATACAGGATACCAGCAGTGCCTTGATGGGTACAAGATTTCCGGTAGAAGGTGATGCTGTTAGATTGTTCCTGCAATGGGGCAAGGGACTTCACGCCCAACACCTGGATATGGACCTGAGCTGTAGGATATCATACGATGACAGGATAGAGGAATGTGCTTACTATAACCTCACTTGCACCGGTGCCAAACATTCGGGTGACATCAGAAGTATACCAGAGATGGTGGGAACGGCAGAGTATATAGAATTGTCATTACCTGAGTTGGAGAAAGCTGGTGCCAAGTATGCTACCTTCACCTGCAATGCATACTCCTGTGGTTCTCTGTCACCCAATCTTGTAGTGGGTTGGATGAATTCTGTCAATGAGATGACAATCTCCGAGAAGGATGGCGTTGCCTACGATCCATCATGTGTTCAACACATGGTTAGAGTTGGTGACGAGAATATTTCCAAAGGGCTTGTCTTCGGGGTTATGGATATAGCCAGGAGAGAAATCATTTGGTTGGAAATGCCTATCTCCGGACAAACGCTTCATTCTGCCCAAAGAGAAGACATCGAAGCTTTGCTCAAAAAGCTTCAAAGAAAACTCAAGATTGGAGAACTGCTTCGGTTAAAGGCAGAGGCACAGGGTCTTGAAATCCTGGATGAAGAGGACCTGGCTGACGAAAGCTACACCTACGCCTGGGCTTTGAATCCGGCAGAAGTAAGCAAGTTCTTGTACTAAAAGTGATATGATCATAAAAAATAATGGCTAGCACGAGAGATATTACTCTCCTGCTAGCCATTATCATTCTGAGAATGTACCCAGTTTATAATTCAATAGTCTTAGTATCACCATAGTTCCTACTCACCCTTGCTTCATGTTCATTTCGCAAATAGATGCTTCTGTATTCCGGAGGAATAATGATGTTGCCCCTTCTGTCCAATAACCCATACAAGAATCTTTGGATGCCTATACTGCAGACAGCATAATCACCAATGAAATCTGAGATATAAGTATAGATAGGCTTCACGATGATGTCATCCTTCACTCTCAACCCCCATCTTCCATCCTTCTCAAACGGAACTACACTCTTCAGATAGGCCTTCAATTGCTTGACAGTCATCTTCTTTCTTGCCTTATTTGCCGTCTTCACTGTCACCATCTCATCATTGACGGCAATGACATTGTGCATCTTCTTCACATAAGTAGGTATGATACCCTTGCCTGCTCTCATGCCGACAAACATAATCTCCCAGTTGCGTGGCTTGTCTGGCAAACCAAATTTTCGGTAGTTTCCCACATTGTCGATGATCATGCACACCTTGTCCTTGTTCTCCTTATTGATACGCAGGCCGCGACCCACCATTTGCAGATACTTGGCAAGCGATAGCGTTGGACGGGCCATCTGGATAAACTCCACATCAGGACAGTCAAAGCCCTCATCGAAGAGGTTCACATTCACCAGACAGTCTATCTCGCTCCGTCTGAAAGCCTCTACCATCTCCTGTCGCTTCTTGGCAGGTGTCTTGCTGTCGAGAGCCACGCTTTTCAATCCCAGGGCATTGTAACATGCGGCTATCGCCTGAGCATGAACTATATCAATGGCATACACGATACCCTTCTTGCCATTAGCATATTTCTTCACACTGTCGTAGAGGCGTTGTATGGTCTGCGGAATATTCAGTTTCTCATCCATCTCCTTAATGGCATAGTCGCCGTCACTACCTCTACCCTTCAACAGATCCACCACCAACTGATCGGTAGAAGACTTACCTACCACCACATAATCATAAGGTGACAGATAACCGCGCATAATGAAATCATTGGTACAAGGTGATACCAGCAACCGCTCAAAAAGTCCGGTAAAGGATTTCTTGGCCAAGCGGCAAGGTGTCGCCGTCATACCAAGCTTCATGGCTGCCTGATGCCGAACAAACACATCCTGATAAGAGGCAGCAATGGCATGATGCGCCTCGTCGACAATAATCAGCCCAGGTGTACAGCCGGCCGTCTCCAGCTCGTCAATGTGCCTGGTGAGCCACTGTATGGAGAGAACCCTGATTCTTACTTTTGCCTTCAACACCATTTCCTTTTCCCCATAAACCAGGCAGAAACGGTCCAGCGTCTGCTGCATCTGTTCCACCAATTCACGGCGATGTGCCACAATCCACACCTCACCCTGATCATGATAGTCAAGGAACCATTTGACCACTGACGCCATCACATAGGTCTTTCCCGTACCCGTAGGCATCTGTACCATCACCGAATGCCCCAAGTTGTTTTTCCTCTTCTTGGAGTAGTACGTTGATGTCAGCGATTCACCCGACAGGACCTGTATGATGTTATCTAGCATTTCACGCTGGTAATCATATAGTTTAATCTTTTTCATAGCTTCATCTGAGATTCATCTCTTTCACTTTTCCAGTAATCATTGTCATTATATGTTTAAAAGCTGAATATCCTCCGTTATTTCAGATGGATGGTCTGTGTTTTGCCCAGGATGCCTGTTAACACGGCGATTCCATTGTCATGAATCTCCACCTTCTCATATTTGGCATCAACAATCACTTTTCCTTTTAATGTCATTACACCCCAATGTCTAGGAATCTGCTCAAAGGCACAATAAGCACCGACAGGTTGCGCTATACTGTGGTAGAGAGGTGGAACGACAACTTTACCATCTACCTTCACACCCCATTTTTTTCCTGCTTGATACAATTCTACATGTCCTGCCGCTGACTTCTCATGCAAAAGAAGCATCTCGTTTGCTTCCATTTTCTTCTTTTGCAACATCATCTCATGATAGTATTTCTTACCAAGGCGAGGCATCACATATTGTAAATCCTCCTCTTTGTTCTTTGGGTTATTGCATCCTATATAGGTCTTCTTCAAATTTGAATCCACCAGGTAGTAGTCTTGCTTGCTGTCCATAACAACGATACCATCACCACAAAGGTTGGCACACAGCCAATACACATGTTCATAATCACCACGCAAGAAACATACTCTCTTACTATCTATATAATCCTTCCTCATCAAACCATCGCCTCCTTGATAATAGAACCATTCCTGGCAACCACTATCCACGGAAGAATTATTACGGTATGTCAGGTAATACCCACAATTCAATATGTCATATTGTGAAGGGCGATAAGGTAAAGCAAAGTTCTCGTAGGTACGAGACCTGAAGAGTCCATTATATTCTACGAACTCCCATTCATTAATGGTGATTACCTTGGGAGCATCTTTCGCATGAATGTCCTCGTCGATGACAACTCTCGCCAAGAGGTCGTAATAACACACAGTCTTTCTGCGAGGTCGATAAGACAAGATATTACCTCGCAAGAACTTCATGTCATAATAGTAGCCTGGTTCTATCACCTGTTCGCCTTGCCGGTTTACCACTGTCATCTTTCCATCATTCAACTTGACAATGGCAAACTCCCCCTTGCTATCTACAAATTCACGGTACTGTAGCGTTTGGAGCAATTCTTCATGGGTCATCACCATCATCATTTCAGAATCCGGATTAACCTGGAGGTTCTCTTGCTCGCCCTTCATCAGGAAAAACGCCCTTTCCTTGATGGCCTCCATTTTCCTGCCAACTTTCAGCTTTCCTTCAAACATCGCATTCCAGTTCCATACTTGCGACGGCAACCCGAACACCCGATACAGTCCCACATTATCTATAATCACACAGTTCCTCTTTCCCCTGGCTACACGCATGCCTCTTCCCACCATCTGCAGATACTTGGCAAGCGACAATGTAGGACGAGCCAGCTGCACAAACTCCACATCCGGGCAGTCAAAACCCTCCGAGAAGATATCCACGTTCACCAGTACCTGGATGTCACCTTTTCTGAAGGCTTCAATAGCTTGCTGTCTTTCCGCAGAAGGTGTCTTCGAGTCTATGGCTATGGCTTTCACTCCATGTTCCTGATAGAGACTTGTTATTTTCTGAGCATGGGAGATATTGATGGCATACACGATGCCCTTCCTGTCTTTACCATATTCCTCCAAGCTCCGGTAAAGTCTTTCGATGTTAGGTTTCTTGTTCAGCAACTGATCCATCTCCTTGTTCTGATAGTCGCCATCAGCTCCTCGTTTCTGCAAGGAATTGATGAGCTGCTGCGTCACACCATCAGATTTGATGCTCACGAAATCGTATGTTGCCAATCTTCCCTTGCTGATAAACTCAGGAACACCCCACGACTGCACCAGCACGTCAAACAAATCCGTGAATCCCTTACCATTCAATCGGCAGGGTGTAGCCGTCAATCCCAGAAACTTAGTCTTCGGGAATCTCTCCCACAGCTCCTTATAAGTCTTAGCCAGCACATGGTGTGCCTCGTCAATCACAATCATCCCTGGCTCTTCCTCGATCTCGTCATAGTGTTTCGACAACCATTGTATCGACACAGCCTTGACGGATGACAACAGTGAAGAGGTGGCTGAGGAATAAGAATGGAACTTCCTTACGGTTTCATCTATCTGGGATACCAGCTCCCTTCTATGGGCAACAATCCATACTTTCGCCTTAGGATTGGCTCTCACGAAAGAGTCTATGACTGCTGTAAGCAGATAGGTCTTACCTGTTCCCGTAGGCATCTGTGCCATCACGGAACGGTGAAGGCACAAAGCCTTCTCTATCCGTGATTTCATATTCTCTTGGTAATCAAAAAGTTCTATTTTCTTCATTCTAAAGAAATTATTTCTTCAATAGATTCTCAACATCCTTGATGGCTTTATTAAGGTCAAAGGCCCCTTTGCCTTTGAAAATTTCCCAATCATAAGACTTCAATTGCTTCAATGTCTTCGCAAAGGCTTCTCGCCAGTTGGAGGGGTCGTGTGGCAATGTCTCCATCACCACCTCATAGCCATCGCGCACAATCTTCTTCATGCGAGCAGCCTGTTTCGGATAGTCTGCGATATACCAATCTGAGTAGTTGGCACCACTGAAGACAACAGAGGAGGCAATGAAATGAGCATAAGAGTAGTTACCGGCTTCAAGATAGACATGAGCCTGTTTCATCCAACCCTCCAACACACGCAGACCATAGTTGAGATCTGTAGCATCCTCAACGGTCCATTTAAATACCTCGTTAATTTTTCTTGTAAAATATTGGGAAGGACTCTTGCCCGTAGGCTTATACTTGTAGTTCGGTTGCTTGCGACCTTCCTCTCTGTTACGTTTCCGCTTTCTTGCTGCTTCCGCCTCAATAGGATCCTCACCAAGATTGAAATTAAGATTTCCCCATAAGTCGAAATCAGAAAGTTCATCGGGACCTTCTTCACCATAAGCATCCTCATAGCAACTCACATGCTCACCTGAAGGTGTTGTGAAGTAAGAACAAGAACAGTCATCACGCTCATACTCCTCGATGCCATCCCATAGTTTCTTGTTGTCCCATCTTTCATAGGCAGCCATATCCATCCACATGCCAGAGCCATTGATATAATACTCACCATTCCAGCCAACCAGCTGACAGATAAGGCACATCTCCTGATGTCCATCTGGGATAGGTGTCATGACAACAACAGGAGCGTATTGCTCATTATCCCTGTTCATCAACGTCAACTTGCCATCCTTCGATGCCACTACACGGTAACAGTTCAATCGAATACCTAGAATAGTAGAAAGGGAATGTGCCGTAACCGCATCTCCCATACGCTGAAAGCAATGAGAGAGGCGTTGCATCACCGTTACTCCCTCCTTATCCTTCCAGTTGAATGCAAAATCAGAGGATACCATGTTGGATGCAATCCTACTATCCTCATTGAAGAGCTGCAGATACACCTCTTGCCGGTAATAACTGTTCGGAAAAAGCAAACCGACAGCTAAGTCAGCTTGGGCAAAGAACAAAGCCACAGACTTCAATTCGTTGAAATCATGAGATGCCACGCTCTCTTGAACCCATTTCACAA
>ERZ1023641.504-NODE-504-length-10490-cov-4.773551_pt1 | contig 10490 bp, 9 predicted proteins | sample MGYA00380335_ERZ1023641 | MGnify/ENA primary metagenome ERZ1023641 (study PRJEB33179, sample SAMN07448970) | human gut metagenome | biome: Human-gut; feature: Human associated habitat; material: Faeces | host: Homo sapiens | place: India: Bhopal | collected... | reverse complement strand
CGGATCTGCTTTTCCCGCCGGAAGATGCCTAGGGTACGCATATTGTGCAGGCGGTCTGTCAGCTTGATGACGACGACGCGGATATCCTTGGCCATCGCGAGGAACATTTTGCGGAAATTCTCAAGCTGCTGGTCCTCTTTGTCCTTGTAGTGGAATTGGGAGAGCTTCGTCACGCCATCGACCAGGAAGGCGACTTCTTCACCAAAGAGCATTTTGAGATCTTCCAGCGTATAGCCGGTATCCTCGACGACATCATGCAGGAGTGCTGCCATGACGCCTTCCTTATCCATTTCCAGCTCCGCCAGAATGTAAGCCACAGAGCCGGGATGGCTGATGTATGGCGCGCCCGTCTGCCTGGTCTGTCCCGCATGAGCTTTTTCTGCCAGCTCGTAGGCTTCTTCGATGAGGTCGAGCGATTTCTCATCATGCATGTACGTTTTCAGCTTGTCGAAGAGCTTTTTATGCTCTTCTTCTTTTTCTCCGGCAAAATCCTGCCGCTCTTTCATGCGCTCTACGTATTCATCCTGATGGATCAGAAATTCGGCCAGTGTCGAAGCAGAGGCATCCGTATGGATGGTCTCTTCATTGAGATTGCGATTAAATACGCTTGGTGCTGGAAGGGCATTCGTTTCTACCGGTACTTCTGTTTTTTTGTTTTCTGTATCATTCATAGCGGTGCCTCCTTACAGCATCAAAATTAAGGACTTCGGGTGCAAGCTCCGGAAGGCAGTGCCGGAAGCTCCCTCATGAAAATGGCACTGCCCGCTCTCCGTTTTCTACGTTCCAAGGAATGGAGGTGTATCATCACCTGTGAAAGGAGAGCCGGTATCAGGCATGACTGGTAAAAGATGATATCTTCGGGCATCCCGAAGGATCCACGGCGAAGCTGTCACGACCTCGCCCTAAAACATTCTATGCTTCCTATATACTTCAGACTCCATGAGATCCAGCTTTTTCGTTGCGATACGGCGCTGGTAAAATTCTTCCCCGTTTCTGGAAAAGCGTGAGAGGAGCTCAAGCTCTTCAAAAACGGCAAGTCCCATGCTGAGGCTGACTTTTTCGAAGCCACCCTGCGTCATGAGGCAGCTCTGTACCTCCTTCACAGGTCGTGGCAGGTCCTTCAAGAAAACGGTGAGCTTCTTGTAGATCTCTACCAGCAGATCGCGGGAGAGCAGCTTCTCATTTTCCTCTCGGATATCGCGGCAGATGAGCTGCACATGCTCGCCATACCATTCATGGACTTCCAGTTCGAAAACAAGATCGACCACATCCCCTGCGCGGCAGGGATCGATATCCCCCACGCCCCAGAAGATCGCATCGATAAGCTCCTTTCCGGCAGACAGCTGGCATTTGAAATGCCGTCTGTCCTGTCCGATGCGGCGTGCTGTTTCCACGAAAGCCTGCCGCGTGGCAAAGATGGGCTTCGGATTGTCACAGCCGCAGGGCTCTAAAAGGTCGAGCGAGTGAATGAAATCGATGGATACATCGGAGAGCGGCAGGCACTCCTCTACCTCAAGGACAGAGATACAGTCTTCGGGAGTGAGCCTTGCTTTCGCATAGGCATTGAGTCGTTTTCGGAATTCGGGGATCTTGTCTGCCTCGATAGAAAAGCCGGCTGCCATTTTGTGTCCGCCATACTGGAGCAAGAGATCCTTCTCAGCCGCCAGGGCTTCATAGATATTGAAAGCAGGGATGGAGCGACAGGAGCCCTTCCCGACTCCGTCTCTGACTGTCAGCACCAGTACCGGACGATGGTAGATCTCCAGGATGCGCGACGCCACGATGCCGATGACGCCGGGATGCCAATCCTGCCCGTCCACGACAATGGCCATGTCCTTGTCGATTTGCAGCTCGGCGATGCGCTTCTGCGCTTCCTCGAAGATATTCCGCTCGATCTGCTGGCGCGTCACATTCGTATCACAGAGCTGGCTCGCGAGGCGCTCCGCCTCTTCACTGGACTCTGTCGTCATCAGCTGTACGCCTTCTCTGGCATGCGCAATGCGTCCGGCCGCATTCAGACGGGGCGCCAGGCCGAAGGACACCTGATCCGCATGCGTGATCGCTTTCGTATCCTCATGGACGATGCCTGATGCGATCAGGAGCGAAGAAAGCCCCTTGATGGAGGTCGTAAGGAAACGCTTCATCCCCTCCCGTACCAGGATACGGTTTTCTCCGGTCAGAGAAACCACGTCTGCGATCGTCCCCAGTGCGGCGAGCTCTACATTGTCTGTGAAATCGACACCATCCCTTGCCAGATGCAGTGCTCTGGCCACCATGAAAGCGACGCCGCAGCCCGCCAGCTCCTTGTACGGATAGGGGCAGTCCTTCTGGTGCGGATTGATCACGGCGATGCATGCCGGCAGCTGCTCAGGCGGTGTGTGATGGTCAGTCACGATAATATCCAGCCCCTCGGGTTTCCTTGCGATCAGTTCTGCCGAGCTGATACCGCAGTCCACCGTGATGAGGAGCGTATAGCCCTCTTTTCGGAGGGAAAGCAAAGCCTTCTCATTTAGCCCATATCCTTCCGTTTCTCTCCGGGGTATGTAGTATCCGACATCCGCGCCCATGCCCTGCAGCCAGCGCACGAGGATCGAAGGCGATGTGAGGCCGTCTACGTCATAGTCTCCGTAGACTACGATCTTCTCTCTGCGATCGATCGCAGAAAGAAGACGGGTGACGCCCTCCTTCATCCCCTTCATCAAGAAAGGATCTGATAGATCCGATAGGTCATCGTATAAAAAATGGGATAATTTGTCTTCTGTATCCAGTCCGCGCCGCATCAGGATACGCGCAAGACCATCTGTGACCGAATGCCTGCGGAAAAACGCAGGGATCTCTTTTGTTTCGTTTTCGCTTGCCCGGATATGCCAGCGGCAGGCGGTTCGTCCTTGTGTCATCATGCCCTCGATTTCTGGAGATGGATGGAAGCTTTGATGTACGCGTCTTTCCGGTCTTACAAAATACCGGCCGCGTCCTTCTCTTTGCAGTTTTGCTATCATGTCTGTGATATGTTCTTGATCATTCATCCATCCTCCGTAAAAGATGTAATTTGCAACAATTATACCATTTTTGATTCTCAATAGCTATGCTGTATTATCATTCTCAATTTAAAAAGAGCGCCAAAGCGCTCTCTTTTCTATAGATGGATGCTCACAACGATCCCTTCGGCTAACAGTCACTTCCCCCATGCTACAGGCGTGCCTGTTTTCTGAGCGCATCCCACATCTTCACTGCTCTCGCTGTCGTCTTCACATCATGGACACGGAAGAGGGTGCAGCCCTTTTCGATGCCCCAAAGGTTCACGGCTGCTGTCCCCTCGTCTCTTTCTTTTGCCGGAAGGTCAAGGATCGTGCCGATGAACCGCTTGCGGCTGACACCGAGAAGCCATGGATACGGGTATGCCTGTGTGAGTTCATCCAGGCGGGCGAGCACTTCCATATTCTGCTCTCCGGTCTTTCCAAAGCCGATGCCCGGATCAAGGATGATTTTCTCTTCTTTCACACCGGCGGCCAGTGCGATGGAAAGTGTCCGGTCAAAAAAGGACTTCATTGAGGAGATGATATCTCCCGTGTACACGGTGCCATTGTGGTTGTGCATCAGGATGGCAGGGACGCCATAGGCTGCCGTCACGCGGGCCATGCTGCCGTCATCGTACTGAAAGCCCCAGACATCATTCACCATATGCGCTCCGGCAGACAGGGCTTTTTCCATCGTCTCATAGTGGTAGGAGTCGATGGAGATCGGGACGCTGCTTTCGTCTAGCAGCAGAGGAAGAAGCTGCATGAGACGTGCAGTCTCTTCCTCTGCCGTCAGCTCTGTGTGTCCCGGCCTTGTCGACTCTGCACCGACATCGATCATAGCAGCACCGTCTACTACCATGTCTTTCATATGAGATATCGCATGTTCTTTTGTATTCCACAAGCCTCCGTCGGATAAGGAGTCGGGCGTCACATTCAGGATGCCCATGACAAGGGAAACATCCCTAAGGGATAGCGTTTTCCCATCCTTCCATTTGTAATTGCGCACCGGTCTGGTCATATGTATCTCCTTTTGCATCGCTGCAAGAAAAAATATCGTAAAGATCAAGGGAAGCGGCTGCTGAATATCTTCCAAATTATACCATAAAAGGGCAACAAAAAAAGCGGCGTAAGCCGCTTTCCTGTGCGAACGAATCATTGAGGAGTATGATTCAGACGCAGCCGAATTGATAATCAGGGAAATAATCATCAATTAGACAAGCAGAGCAACTCTGCTGCATGGCATTTCCTCCATGTACTTCTATTATACATGATATTTGAGAAATTTCCAGTGGAAAGCATCGAAACTTGAAATATTAAAGGGACTATCTGACCCAAAAGGGACAAGTGGCAGGGACGAGCTTCTGCTTGTTAAGGAATCTGTGTCCCTGCCATCTTTATGCCTCTTCGATGAGCTTCTGCAGAAGCTCTGCTTCCCGATTCACGACAGAGAGGAAACGGGAGAGATCCGTCACGGCATCTTTCCAGTAGATGAGAGCGACGGCATCTTCTCCGCTGTACAGGAAACGAAGAAGCGCAAAGCTCTCTTTATCCCCACGCTCCTGATAGGCAGCGATGCGATGCAGGCGCGCTTCCATCTTCAAGCGGTTTCCCTCCGTATCTTCCATATAGCAGAGGATCTTCTGCCATTCCGTGGCTGCCCCGCCGGAGAGCTCCACGAGGGCAAGGATCTCCTCCGGTACAGGCAGGTCAGTCCGCAGCAGAGCATGGCGTCCGATCTCTTTCAGCACGTCGAAAGCCTTCGCGGCTTCTGCCAAAAAAGCCGCCGCATACGATTGGCGGCTTCCTTTCCATGTCTTGGAGACCTTCAGCGTCACCTCCTCTTGAAGGGCTGCCATATGACGAAAGGCAGTGAGAAACGCGCTATATGTCTCCGGCGACATGTTCTTTGTCCACAGGGCTGCCAAAAGATCGGAAGCTGCCTGCCAGTCTTTTTCAGACGCACGAACGGCGCCCCAGAATTTTTCTTCCTTATTTGTCATGGATACTCCTCATACCGGGGAAGGCCGATCCCATCTCATCGGGATAAAATCCGACTTCCTCTTTTTTCTGCCGGTAATTTTCACCGGCAGCTACAGTTCGATACTTTCTCCTGGCTTCACGACGATGACGTCTATGCCCTCTTCCCTGCCCTTTTCCGCAAACGCCGCCGGATCCTGCGCGATGACGGGCCAGGTATTGTAGTGAAGGGGGAGCACATGCTTTGCTTTCAGGAATTTCGCGGCGAGGAGCGCATCCTCCGGTCCCATCGTGTAGTTATCCCCGATCGGAAGGATGGCATAGTCGATATCAAACATTTCGCCGAAGAGCTTCATATCACTAAAGAGAGCCGTATCGCCTGCGTAGTAGACGGTCGGTCCCTCTTTGAAGGAAATGATAAATCCGCAGGGGATGCCGCCCGGTACACCGCAGCTGTGCAGTGCCTGTACCATTTTGATCGTGCCGAAGTCTGTCTTGTACCGGCCGCCAAGATTCATCGGTGCAAAGTTCAAGACCGTCTTCGGGAAAAGACCGATGACTTCGGGAATAGCAACGACCGTAGCACCCGTGCGGCGGGCGATTTCTACAGAGTCACCGAAATGATCGCTGTGCGCATGGGAAAGCAGGATGTAATCGCATTTCACCCGATTCGGAGATACGGCTGCATCCCCATTTCCCGTGAGGAAGGGATCGAAAAGCAGCTTCTCCTTGCCAGTGTCCAGACGAAAGCAGGCATGTCCGAAAAATGTGTACTTCATAAAAATCGCTCCTTTCGAAACTTATAAAATGGTATGGATGGCTTGGAATGTATCGCTATTTATTCTTTCGCGCCATGATCTCCTTGACGACCTTTTGTGCCACATCAGCGAGGGCGATCCCGCGTTTCATGCTGGTCTGCTGCATACGGCGGTAAGCATCTTCTTCGCTGATATGGTAGTAGTCCATCAGAAGTCCTTTGGCGCGTTCGATGATTTTTCTGGCGGCGAATTCACGCTCCATATCCTTCACCCGATCCACGATCTCGCTCTTCTGCCTAAACTGAGACACTGCGATCTGGATGGCGGGGAACAGATTTCTCTCATCGACAGGCTTCATGACATAGCCGAAGACCATGGACTTCTTCGCCTTTTCGATGATGTCTTCATCGCCGAAAGCCGTCAGGAGGACCACGGGCGCCGCATTGTCATGGGCGATCATCTTTGCTGTCTGGATGCCATCATGGCGCGGCTTTTTCACATCGAGGATGACGAGATCCGGCTTTTTTTCTTTGACAAGATCCAAAGCCTCCACCCCATCTGAGCCAACGCCGACGACTGTGTGTCCGGCTTCTTCAAGCATTTCCCTTAAATCCATGCAGATGAGCGCTTCATCATCTGCTATGACGATTCTATATTTTTCTGCCATTTTTTATGCCTCCATCAAAGCCAGCGGGCAGTAAATATCTGCCACGACCATAGAATCCTCATTTTTTAAGCCAAACTCGCCCTTGAGTTCGATCTCTGCGAGATTTCTGACGATTTGAAGCCCCAGATCAAATGTCCTGGTACTGAAATCTTCCGGCAGCGGGTGTCCATTATTTTTGATATATACATGCAGGCGTCCATGATCGATCTCCGTGCCGACCACCAGAGTGCCGCGCGGCATCTTATGATATCCGTGGTCGATCGCATTGTGAATGAGCTCATTCGTCGCGATGGCAAGCGGCACGGCTTTTTCAGAATTCACGATCAAAGGCCGCCTTCCTTTTTCACGCACCACATCGACGGGACAGAGTGCAAGACTGTCGACAGAGAGCTTACAGATCTTATCGAGAAGCACGTCCATATCGACCTGATCCCCACTCTGGTTCGCCAAAATGTCGTGGATCTTGGAGATCCCAAGTATCCGGCTGACGGCTCTCTTCAGTGCTTCTTTTGTATCTTCATCTTTTGAGCGCCGCGCCTGCATGCGAAGCATCCCCGCAATGGTATTCAGGCTGTTTTTGACGCGGTGATGGATCTCTTTGATGACGGAGTCCTTGACAAGGATCTGTCGTTCTTTTTCACGGATGGCTGTCACGTCGGTCAAAACGATCACCGTCCGCGTCACCCGGCCGCCGGAAATGATCGGGAGCCCCCAGGCGGAGAGCGTCATATTTTCAGACACTTCATCACTGAATGCGGGGCGGCCTGTCTTCATGACTTCGTCGACCAGCGGGAAGTGGACGATGGTGTGTCCGATGATGTCACGCTGCTCGATCGCCTCTTTGTCCAGCACGAGATAAAGATCGTCGGCCATGTCATTGGCATACATGATGCGTCCGGCGGCATCGAGTATGATGACGCCGTCCTGCGGACGGATGCTGTAGTAGTCTTTACCGGCAAATGGTACCTGCAGAGCCAGATTCGCCGTATCGGTAAGCACCTGCTGCTGGGACAGGGATACGGAGGCAAAGCAGACGACGGCAAATGGCCGTCCTGCATTATCAACGATCGGATACGCTGTGACGGCGATCTCCCGTCCTTGATCCAGCTCCTTCCTGCCGACGACCTTGCGCCCTGTCTGGAAGACATTGTCGACGATCGCCAGATCATCCACCAGAAAGGTGTCTCCAGCATGGAAAAATGTCGAGCCATGGGTGTAGGATGGCTTCACGGCTGTCAGTATGACAGAGATGTCTTCATTCTTCCCTCGGGCACAGAGGTAGACCTGGCTCTTGGAAATATCGGAAGCGCACTGCAGAGCCACCTGCATGTGATCTAAGATTTTTGCCTGTACGCCAGTCAGATTGGTCGTATCCCGGACCAGTGTATAGAGATGACTGACTTCGATTCCTCGGGTCTGCATCGTGGTTCATCCTCTTTTCATTCGCAAAGTTTAGAGCTTCACCTGATCTGCCAGGAAAGGCAGATGGGGATCTGCATTGAGTGTCAAAGGGGCATAGTCCCCCGCCTGTGCCATGTAGTAGGCACGGCAGCCGATCATGGCTCCATTGTCTGTGCAGAGGACGGGATCGGGACGGCACATGCGGATGCCGCGTTTGTCACAGGCTGCCTTCAAGGCCTTGCGAAGACCGCTGTTGGCAGCGACACCGCCGGCAAGGGCAATGGTCGAAAGACCTGTCGCATCGATGGCGCGCATGGCTTTCTCGACCAGTACATCGACGACGGCTTTCTGGAAGGAGGCTGCCACATCCTTCGGATGGACATCCTCTTTCTTCATTTTAGCCGTATTGAGGTAATTGATGACCGCTGATTTGAGTCCGCTGAAGGAGAAATCATAGGTGTGCTCTTTTCCAAGTCCCATCGGGAAATGGATGGCATTCGGATCTCCTTCCTGTGCCAGACGGTCGATGTGAGGGCCGCCCGGATAGGGATAGCCCATCACACGGGCGATCTTATCGAAGGCTTCTCCGGCCGCATCATCGCGCGTCTGTCCCAAAAGCTCGAAGGTGTTGTAATCCTTCACGATAACGATCATCGTGTGGCCGCCGGAGACGACAAGCGCAAGGAATGGCGGTTCCAGATCTGGATACTGAAGAAGATTCGCAAAGATATGCCCTTCCATATGGTTGACTGCGATCAGCGGTTTTCCGAGTGCCCATGCCGCAGATTTTGCCGCTGCGACACCGACCAGCAGTGCGCCCACGAGTCCCGGCCCCTGCGTCACGGCGATGGCATCTATATCCTGCCAGCCTAGATGTGCTTCTTCCAGGGCTTCGATGGCGACAGGAAGGACATCCTCGATATGGTGGCGGGATGCGATCTCCGGCACGACACCGCCGAATTTCTTATGGATCGGCACCTGCGTGGAGATCACATCGGATAAGATATGACGCCCATCTTCGATGACTGCGCAGGAAGTCTCATCGCAGCTCGATTCAAAGGCTAGTATTTTCATGTTGACTCCTTATAGTTAGTGTTGAATAGATCCCCGGACATAGGGGTCAGGGGAATGAGAAAAGGCCTTCTTCCCCTGAGAAAGGGGAGCGGCTTTTCCGGCAGAAAAGACGGATGAGGCGTAACCCCCCTCTTTGTCTTTACGTTTCCGGTCCGGTCACAATGCCCTTTCCATCACATACCCATCCTCGATGGGCAGCTCGTAGACCTTCTTTCGGAGGCCCAGATTTTTGAATCCGAAGGACTCATACATCTTCTGTGCGGACAGATTGCTCACGCGGACTTCGAGAAACATCGTCTGCATACCACGGCCCAGCGCTTCTTCGATGCCCTTTTGAAGGAGCATACGTCCGATGCCCTGACGCCGGCTGCATGGGCGGACGCCGATATTCACAAGCTGGCCTTCGCCTGCGATGAACCAGAAACAGCCATAGCCGGTGATGAACCCGTCCTCTTCGGCCACAAGGTAGAAGCTGTGCTCATTTTCCATGAGGTCATGATGCAACGTCTCCCTGCGCCACGCATCGGAAAAGCAGAGGCAGCCGATATCATAAATGGCAGACACATCCTTTTCCTCTGCTTCGCGGATCAGGATTTCCCGTGCAGTTTTTCCCATAAGACCTCTGCCTCACTGCGGCGAATGTAATTCGGAAGAAGGGAGAGCGGATCATCCTTCTCTCCTTTTTCCAGCCTTGCAAAGGCCGCTCTTGCGACGCTGCCGGCTCTGGCAAGGCGGCTGTGCGGCGCTACGACGCGGATACCAGCGGATTCGAGCTTCTCCTTATACGTATCGGCACATTCACCGACCGCGATGACAGGGCCTCCATGACGGAGGGCCGCTGCAATAACATCATCAATGGGCGCCGCCTCTTCCGGTGCTTCCTTCCAGAATTCGTCAAAAGCCCCGTAGAGCGCCGCATAGACATGGCCCCGCTGGGCATCCTCGAGCGGCAGGATGAAAGCCTCGGCCCCCTCCATATTCCGCGCCAGTGACTCCAGCGTATCGACCCCTACGATCGGTACTTTCCAGATATAGGCTGCCATCTTCGCTGTCGCAAGGCCGATGCGTAGTCCGGTGAATGAACCGGGCCCGATGGAGACGGCGATGGCCGTGATGTCTTCCTTAGATACGCCTGCCTCCTTCATCATGGCATCCAGATGCGGAATGAGCTGCTCGGAATGGGTCAGTCTTTTCTGCACCGTCCATTCTGCGACGAGCCGGTCTTTTTCCGCCAGCGCGCACGACAGCACAAGGGAAGAGGTATCAATGGCTAGAAGCATAATGTGTAATCTCCTTTACGATCGCATCCGGAGCGGCGTCGCTCCATGTGATGCGGATTTCTCTTTCTGTTTCCGAGAGGACACGGATGTCTATATGGATCGCTTCCGGCGGCACGACATCAGGAAACATGTCGGCCCACTCAGCGACCGTCACGCCGCCCATGCTGTATTCCTCCCACCCGATATCATAGAGCTCTTCTTCTCGATGCAGGCGGTAGAAATCAAAGTGCTTCAGGGGAAGCGCGCCCTCGTAATAATTCATGAGCGTGAATCTTAGCCTCCACAAAACTCCGTCACTTCCCATGCCGGCAGC
>ERZ1023641.503-NODE-503-length-10506-cov-7.790738_pt1 | contig 10506 bp, 8 predicted proteins | sample MGYA00380335_ERZ1023641 | MGnify/ENA primary metagenome ERZ1023641 (study PRJEB33179, sample SAMN07448970) | human gut metagenome | biome: Human-gut; feature: Human associated habitat; material: Faeces | host: Homo sapiens | place: India: Bhopal | collected... | reverse complement strand
CTTTAAAAGAACAATCAAAAAATATCCGGGGTTGGAAAATCTTTGCGCCAACGCATTGCTTCACAGTTTTGCTTCCATGGCGGCGGCTTTGGGGTATTCCGATGCGATCATAGCGGGACTGCTGGGGCATAAACTGCATACGACTACGAACAGATACACGCATCTGACGGATAAATCGCTTATCCAAGCCGCCGATGTCGTCAGTGAAAAAATCGCGGAACTGATAGGAATATGACACAGGAACAAACGGGGTGTTTTAACGGTGCAGGATACCCCGTTTGTCTGACAAAACAAGAAATTTACCTTTTCCGCCCCGCCGCAACTGCTTGATTTTATTGAGAGCGATCTTTGGGCAGGATAGCCTTTTCGTATGACGAAAAGAGCGGAAATTATGCGCGTAATCTGATTTAGATACATCTTTATACTTGCGCATAATCTGATTTTTTGATATTTTTAAACATGCGCATAATCTTTAAAACAAGAGGGAAAGATGTTTTACAATCGCAAATTTTATAAAACTTTGCTGGCGTGGAAAGAAGAAACCGGCGGGAAAAAAGCCGCCTTAATCGAGGGGGCGCGCCGGATCGGAAAATCGACTCTTGTTCAGGAATTCGGAAAGAACGAATATAAATCCGTTCTGGTTATTGATTTTGCAAAAGCCTCCGATACGGTCAAAGAATGGTTCAAAACACAAATTAACGACCTTAATACGCTGTTTATGCTGTTGTCCGCGGAATATGGCGTTCCTTTGTTTAATCGGGGATCACTGATCGTTTTCGATGAAGTTCAAATGTGCCCGAAAGCAAGAGAGGCGATTAAGTATTTGGTTGCGGACGGGCGGTATGACTACATTGAAACAGGCTCTTTGATTTCGATTAAAGAAAACGTGAAAGACATTCTGATTCCGTCGGAAGAACGCCATTTCAGAATGTATCCGATGGATTTTGAAGAGTTTTGCGACGCTTTCGGAAAAAATGGAATAATTCCGTATATTCGGACTTGTTTTGCCAAACGGGAACCTTTGGAACGCGTTTTGCACAACAAAGCGATGCTTTTATTCAGACAATATCTGCTGGTCGGCGGTATGCCGAAAAGCGTTGAGGCTTTTTTGGAATCGGGCAAGGATTTTTCAAAAGCGGATATTGAAAAGCGCGACATTCTTGAATTGTACCGAAGTGACATCGCAAAAATCAAAGCGCATTACCGTTCCAAAGTCACGGCGATTTTCGACCAAATTCCCGGTTTGCTTTCTCAACATGAAAAGCGCGTTGTCTTTAAAGAAATATCCGCAAAAAGCTTTGCCGATCATTATGAAGACACTTTTTTTTGGCTGGGCGATTCAATGATCGCAAACGAATGTTTCCTTTGCAATGATCCGAACGTAGGACTTTCGCTAAATGAAAACCGCGCATATATGAAATGCTATATGGGCGATACGGGATTGCTGACCAGCCATGCTTTTGATGAAAACGAACTGATGGAAGACAGTGTTTATAAACAGATTTTAACCGGAAAATTGTCTTTGAATAACGGAATGCTGTATGAAAATGCCGTGGCTCAAATGCTGACGGCAAACGGACACAAGCTTTATTTTTATACGCATTACAATGTTGATACGCACCGGAACGATATGGAAATCGACTTTTTGCTGTCAAATAACAGCAAGCTGAAAACCAAACTGTTTCCGGTGGAAGTCAAATCGGGCGAACGGTATTCAATCAAGTCGCTGCTGAATTTCCGAGAAAAATTCAAAGACCGTATCGGCGAATGCTATATCATTCACCCGAAAAACTTCGCGATAAAAGACGGTATCATCTGCCTGCCGCCGTATATGACGATTTGTTTGTAAAGTCGCGGCGGCGGTTAATAATACTCCCGTCGCGACGAACGCGTTTACCTTGCTGACGGGCGAAAAATTCGGAAAAAATCATCGAAGCCATACGGCAAGATCCGTCCGTAACGATTGAAGAACTGACAAAAATCACGCAAACGAGGACGCGTTCCGTCGAAAAAAAACTGAAAAAGCGGAAAGATCAAAACCATATCACCTGCATCTGTGCAACTAACGGTTGAAAATTGGAAGCGAAATAACGTTATTTTCTGGGCTAAGTTTGTGCATAATCCCGTTTTATTCCCGAATAGCTATATAAAATTTGGTTAACAATAAGTTATCTTTGCAGTTTCTATGAAAACGTTTGTAGTATGACTTGAAATAAAAAAGTTCCACATGTTTATAAAACATATTGACTTTTTTATTTGTTTTTGTAAAAAAGAAACCGCTTCGTTTTCAACGAAGCGGTTTAGAAACAGATAGGTTATCTACGGCATTAGATAACCTATTTTTCTTTTCGGACACCTTTAAACGGTTTTTTGTCCGCTTTTTGATCAATGAATTGCCCTGATTCAGAATCGCGTTTTACCCAACGATCTGTTTTAGGATTATACGTTTGCGAACGTCCTTTTACAGCTCCGTTTCTATGTCCATCCCCTGTAGGTGGGTTTGTCGCCATTTTAATCACCTCCTTGTCATGCTTCTCATTTTAGAGCAAAAAACACATACCGTCAACAAAAAAACATTTTTTTGTCTCAAATATTGACATTTTGTCCCAATGCGCGTATCCTCTAATCAGAGGTGAGATTATGAAGAAAAAAAGCATTTTAAATTTGATCAAATATCATACTGAAAAAAACGAGGCGGCTTTTCGTGATGAAGCTTATGAAATCGCACGATATTTTGACGAAATGAAAGAACCTCAATTGTCTGAATACATTATGGCTCTTTTATCCGATTCTAATACATTTTATCCTCAGATAGAAGCGACTTCATTTACATTTTTGAAAAAAGTTGATGTCGGACATGATTCGTTGCCTCTCCCAGATGTGATAAAGGAGGATATTATCGGCATTGTGAATGCAGTAGGTCATAATGTTGGAATCAATAAATTTTTGTTTCAGGGACCTCCAGGGACGGGAAAAACGGAGACGGTTAAACAAATAGCCAGAATTCTCGAAAGAGAGTTGTTCGCTGTAGAGTTTAGCAACGTTGTCGATTGCAAATTAGGACAAACATCAAAAAACATAACAAAACTTTTTAAAGAGCTGTCAGAAATGATTTGCCCTCAAAAAGTGATAGTTCTTTTTGATGAAATTGATGCTATTGCGATTGATCGAATTAATTCAAACGATTTAAGAGAAATGGGACGGGCAACATCCACCGTCTTAAAGGGACTTGATTCATTAAATGAAAATATTGTTCTTATAGCGACAACAAATTTATACAATGCTTTTGATAAAGCGTTAACAAGGCGCTTCGACAGTATAATTGATTTTAGTCGATATACTAGAGAAGATTTGCTTCAAATAGGTGAGCTTATTTTAGAGCATTTTTTAGAAAAATTTAAATTTGCTGGCAGAAATGTTAGGCTGTTTAAAAAGATAATAAATAGTATGGATACGATACCTTATCCAGCTGAATTAAAAAATATAATAAAGACGTCATTGGCTTTTAGTAATCCCAATGATGAGTATGATTATCTGAGGCGTCTCTACATTGCAGTCAGCAAGGGAAGAGAGAGCTTGACTGTTCAAAATCTTTCTCAAAAAGGATTTACAGTCAGGGAAATAGAGTTTTTAACAGGTATTTCAAAAAGTCAGGTGTCAAGAGGGAGAAATAAAGCATGAATAATCTGTTGTATTTGAAAGGGACATTTATTCAAGCAGATAGACAAGGAACTGTCGGTGCGCCGTTACTTCCATCTGGTCAATGTGTAGCAGTTATTCATTTAAAAAAGCTCCAACAAGATTTGCAGAATTTAAAAAAATTCTGGGAAAAAGAAAAACTTTTTTCTGGTGCTCTTGTTGATGTATTTTATAGAAAAGTCGCCGCCAAGACAAATAGAGTAAAAAAAATTCTTTCCATTAAAGATGGGGAAATAAACAATACAGTTGTTGGAGCGCGATTTACAGATACAAATTCACCAAAGCATATTATTACTCATTATATTTCGTTGGATTCTATAAATGAATCTATTGACAATTTGCAAAAATGCATTGAAGTAATAGAAAAAAAATTAGATAGTGTAGATATAGATAGAAGCCTAACTGAAGAACTTTCCAAATCAAAAAATCCTTTCGGGCAGAACATTTCAAAAACGCCGTTTCTTCAAACAATTGTTGATGCGAATTATGTTGAAAAATTTGCGGTTCCAGAAAACAATATTGATATAAAAAATGAAGCGATTGTCACGATTTATAAGACAAACATTTCAACCATAGAGCTTATGGATAAATTGGGGATTAATATACAGTCTAATAGATTAATGGAAGATACGACAATTTTACTCCAACCAGACGAGTTACGTCTTTTAAAACAAAAAGCTCCGTATTTGATTTCAATGGCAGTCAGTGATTTGTCTTTGATTGACTCAACAGATTTTGGTTTTCCAAAATATTGCAAAGCTTCTATCCCTTCTCCTAACAACGAACCAACAATAGGTGTGATTGATACACTTTTTGATGAAACGGTTTACTTTTCTGAATGGGTAAATTTTAAGAATATGCTATCAAAGGATATTCCAGTTTCCCAAGAAGATTATCAGCATGGAACTGCTGTTTCTTCGCTTATTGTTGATGGTCCCGCTTTCAATCCGGAACTTGATGATGGATGCGGTCGTTTTCGTGTTCGGCATTTTGGGGTATCGAAGTGACAGAGATTTAGTTCTTTTTCTATTTTAAAAAATATAGAACAAATTGTCTCTTCAAATAAAGATATTAAAGTGTGGAATTTATCTTTAGGTTCTATAAAAGAAATAAATAAAAATTTTATTTCACCTGAAGCAGCTATTCTTGATAAAATTCAATATGAAAATGACGTTGTTTTTATTATAGCGGGAACAAATAAATGTTCTGATATAGAGGATAAGTTTATAGGAGCGCCCGCTGATTCTATTAATTCATTAGTCGTAAATTCGGTTAAAACAGATAAAACTCCCGCATCGTATTCAAGGCATGGTCCAGTTTTATCGTTTTTTACGAAACCGGATATTTGTTACTATGGCGGCGATGATAATAAATACATCCGTGTCTGTACGCCGACCGGAGAAGCCTTCGTTAAAGGAACTTCTTTTGCGGCTCCTTGGATCGCAAGAAAAATGTCATATTTGATAGATGTACTAGGCTTTAACAGAGAAACTGCAAAAGCTTTAATTATTAACTCGGCGACTGATTGGAGTAAACAAGGAGAAAAATCTCATTTAATGGGTTTTGGTGTTGTTCCTATTAGAATAGAAGATATACTAAGAACGCCTGATGATGAAATTCAATTTATTTTAACAGGTGTTTCTGAAAAATATGATACATTTAATTTTAATATTCCTGTTCCAGTAAATAAGAATAAACATCCATATATTACTAAAGCAACTTTATGTTATTTTCCAAAATGTTCCAGAAATCAAGGAATCGATTATACAAATACGGAACTTGATATTTCCTTTGGTCGTTTGCAAAGAAAGCAAAATTCTAAAGTTGGAATTAAAGCCATTAACAATAATTATCAGTCCGATGATGGTGTTCATGTTTGTTGGGAAGAAGATGCTCGTAAGCAATTCAGGAAATGGGATAATGTTAAACATATTCGAGAAGTGTCGAATGAAAGAGGAAAGGCGAAAGATGTTTATGGCGAAGGTTTATGGGGGATTAGTTTAAAAACAAAAGAAAGATTGGATGAAAAATTTGGTAAAAACATTAAATTTTCAGTGATTGTTACGCTGAAGGAAATTAATGGTGTTAATCGGATAAATGAATTTATTCAAAATTGTTTGTTCAGAGGTTGGCTTGTTCAGAAAATAGATGTTGAGAACAGGTTGGATATTTATGAAAAAGCAGAAGAAGATATAATATTAGAGTAATAGAATGTATTTTAATGCTTTTTGATATAAGAGGATAAGTTTATAAAATATCCCCTCTCCACCTAGATCGGCTTTGTCTGGAAGATGTGAAAATGAGAGGGGCTATTTTTTATCTAAGGCTTTTGATTGCCTATTGGATTTCAGATAGTCGATTAAGAACATTACGCGTCAGAAATCCGACGAAGCTTTTTCGATATGACTACTCGGCCTTATCTAATAGAACGATCAGGATTTTTCTGTTTTTCCGTGAAATAGAGTTTCGGCAGATTTTTGACAATCTTATTCGTTTCCATACTGACGGTAATAATGGACAAGAGTAAATTGAGGATATAGCGCAGCTGATTGTGTTCAGTTGCCCAATCGTTCGGATCGTTGGTGATGCCCTTGCCTTTGTCCGTTTTGATTTGATAGAGTTCCAATTCTGTCGCGAATCGACCGTTGACGACGTAATCATACGCCCGAAGCGGTATGTTCGAAATGATGATGTACCGATTATAAACGATTTCGGATTTGTCTTATTTGAATTTGCCCGCTTTTTTTTCTCAACACGAAAAATTTCACATAAAACGCTTAAAACATATTTTTATCGTTTCAACAAGTTTTTGCATCGTGTTTTCAAAATCTTTGTTGATTTCACATTCCCAAACAATAATCGGCTTCCACCCAATTTGTTTAAGCTCTTCGTAATTTTTGGCGTCATTTTCAATATTACGCTGAAATTTCGGCAGCCAATAATCCAAATGCGTTTTAGGAGTTGTTGCGCGCTTGCAGTTTTGATGTCTATGCCAAAAGCAGCCGTGTATGAATACAACAGCACGATACTTCGGCAAAACAATATCCGGCTTTCCTGGAAGAGCGGAAACATTCTTTCTATACCGAAAACCTTTTGAGAAAAGATATTTTCTGACTTTGACTTCAACAGAGGTATCTTTGGAATGAACGCGCGACATATTCCAGCTGCGCTTTTCTGGCGGTAAATTGTCGGTCATAACAGCCGCTCTTTTATCAATTTCCGCTGTAATAAACGGTATTTCCCGGAAATTTTATATTCGGAATCCATATCTTCTCTCCGTTCCAGCCTTTTGTCCCTGTTATTTTATATAAGGTCAAAACAACCTTATCGGAAATTGAATCTCCAAGCACTCTGTCATTTTGAGAAAGCAGCGTTCCCGTTCCTTTACTGATATCTCTGTCGCGCCGTACAATCATCGCTCCTTGCTGGATGGGATTTCTGTCAACAAAAGCTTTAAGAAATCCGATAAAAGCCGCAGTATCCCAGTCAGCTGTTTCTGAAGCGATGTGTTTCAAAACTTTTATCATAAATTGAAGCGATACCGGGTACACATCTTCTGAAGAAAATAAAGCCAGCATGCCGTCAATGTCTTCAATGCTGTTGTTGACCGGTGAAAACGGAAAATAATTAACACCGCCGGCAAATACGCCGACAGTTTTTTTATCAAGAACGTTCTTCCGCGTCGGGCGCAACCCCGCCGGATACATAATTTTAACATCCGTACCATTATTTCCGTTTTCGATCTGGGCAATGATGCTTTTGTTTGTATGATTGATATCCGAGAACAGTTTGTACAGTTTAGGCGGCATAAAAACGCGCAGTAAATCCGGATCACGATCGTATCCGAACATTCGCGCATGCTGCCACATTGTGTCCGCCTGCGGATTTTTAGCAACGCGGCAATAGTAAATTGTTTGAAGTCGCGGAAATGTAACACCCCGCCCCAAACTGTTTCCGCCGATGATAACGTTGTTTCCTGTTTCATACTGTGTATTTTCTTCAAAAGACTCTTTCGAGTTTAAAGTCAATACGTTGATTAAATCTCTACTCATTTGTTCATAAATGAAGCCGCGTATCTCATCAAACGGCAAAAGTGATTTTTTTGTTTGCTTTAAATCTCTATACACCTGCTGCAAAGCTGAGATTGTTTCCGATTCGTCAAATGAATGCGAAAGTTCATTAAGGTAATTTCCAATCTTTTCCGCAAACCTGCTGTGATTATCCGTTTTCATGCTCGGGTGGATTAAAAAATTGCACACATTTCCGCCCGTCAAAAAGATATGCGCCGCAGAAATTAAATGCGTAATTAAAGCTGTTTTTAATCCGTTTTCGGGAAATTCGTCATCTTCCATCAATTCGGACGCTTCTTCATTGTCTGTCAGTCTGATATGTTTCATCTCTGCATCATTAAAGAAAAAATCACCGCCCATATATCCCGTCCCCGGCTTGAAATAATGTATAAAATACGGCTTCCAGCCGCTTTTGCGGCTTTGCAGAATGATTGATTGAGGCGTACCTGTCACTTGCAAATAGATACTGCTTGAAGTTGTGTGTTTTATCTGATCAAGACATTTATTGACAGTACTTTGCTTGTCTTGATTAACTTGCGTATTCAAACTTGCCGCATCGGCTTCGTCATCTACAATGAAGAGCGGGTTGCCGGCGACCAGTTTTGACGATGAAAAGTTTTTTTTCCATTGACGCAGGATTCTGCCGTTTTTTTTCAAAACAATGACAACAGGCTTTTTTAAATTGTTTTCCAAAAATTTCAGATAATCATTTTCGCCGCATACGCAGAAATCGCATAAATCTCTTTCTGCACGCTTTAAAGTCTGCTGCTGCAATAAAATATTATCTGTTGTCAGCAGGACAAAGATTCCAAATCCGTTATCCGCCGCTGCACACATCAAGCCGAACATATGGCTGGTTTTGCCGCTTTGCACATCGCCGACCAGCAGACTGACAACATGATCTCGGAATGAAAAGGAAGAGATGTATTTCGGAGTAATTTTATCGGCAGTTTGCTTTATCGCCTCAGCCAAAGCCGAATTGCCTCCCGCTGTAACTCGGAAAATGTATTTTTCCAAATAGTCCGTCATTTTTTCACCCCGAAATCCATGTACCAGGTGTTAGGCTTGAACGTTTTAATCAATGAAAAAGAACTGCGCCCATAATCACGCAAGGTTTGCTCTGTTACAGGAGTACCGATTTTCAAAACGCCCGCGTTTTCAAGGCGCCCTTTCAGCCATTTTCCCAAAATTGTCAAATCGCCTTCGGAACGGAAATTTTTATTATAATCACCGCTGACTTTACACTTAAATGTCCAGCCGTCATCTGTAATAACATCAAATTCCGCTTCCGGTGTTTGACTGTGCGGATATTCCGGATGCGCGGCAATTTTTTTCGGAACAATCAATTCAACTTCGTACCAATGGCGCGGTTTGACGATGCCGTTTTTGCTTTCACGTCCTTTTCCAAAAAAGGCATTAAGATTACTTTTCTTTTTACACTTAACAGGAATTTCAAATTGTGTTGCAGTCAACAAAGAACAGCATTCAGCCAGATCTGTTTCAGACACTTTTCTGACATTTTCAAGTCTTTTCAACAGAGGATTATTTTCGTTGAAATTTGTAATTTTCAAATCTGCAATGTTTTCAGTCGCTTCCTGGACAAGACTGTCTATAAAAGATTTGATTTCATGCGCGGACGAACAATCATCTATTAGCAGCGAAGATTCGTACATTCGTACACCGCTTTCAATAATGCTGCTTAAATTGTTCGATCCGATAATGCCGGCAAAAGCTCCGTTTTCATTGCTGTAAGAATAAAGTTTTCCATGATAGCGAAAAGGCGTTACAAGCCGAACTTCTCCTCTGCCGTTTAGCATTAAATAATCGTTCAAATGCATAGCGGCATTATATTGAGCATGCGTGAACCAGTCCAAATAATGCATTCCAATTGTCAGATTTACTCGCCTTATATTATTGAGTTCGACAATTCTCTGAAGTTCCGCCAAAGAATCTGCCGTAACATACCCGACGGCAATATCAAGAACGGTCGTTCTTGGCAATAAACTGTAAAATGCATCCGAAAATGATTTTCCGCCGCAGCGGACGGGAGGATAATTTGAATTCAGCAGTTCCATTTTCATGCCTCCTCCTTAGTTCATTTCATTTGTGACGTAATCCAGCCGTTCTTTAATGCTCATCTGCTTCATTTTTTCATACTCAGAAATAAGATTGACGGCTTCATATTCTCCTGTGAACAACGGCATTAACCGGCGCGCCACCAATCGAACACCTTCCGGAGGAACGGCGTTTCCGATTTGGCGGCGAACTTCCGTTACACTGCCTTTGAAAATAAAATCATCCGGAAAAGACTGCAGTCTGGCGCGTTCCCGATTTGTCAGAGGACGCGGTTCGGGATAATGGTATCCCCATGTTCCCCCGCCCCCCGCAGCAATGATTGTCTTTGCGGGTTCATCAAGTTTCAGCCGGCGGTAAACGTGGCTGATCATTCCTTTTACATACAGCGGACTGTCTTTCGGAATATCTGTAAAATTTCCGCCCTCCGGAATCAGTTCTAAAATTTGCCGTGTTTTTTCTTTTATGTTGATGTGTTCATTGTTTGCCGGAACTTTTTCAACATCTTTTAATGCTTCTCCGGCTGTAAAATAAGGCTTTCGGGCTTGCGGTCCATGCGTCGGTTTAGGATGAATAAAACGAAAGCCCGTATCCAGCCGAACCCCGACAAACAAAACACGTTCGCGGACCTGCGGAACGCGATATTCCGCAAAGTTCTAGAGAT
>ERZ1023641.501-NODE-501-length-10537-cov-7.865007_pt1 | contig 10537 bp, 8 predicted proteins | sample MGYA00380335_ERZ1023641 | MGnify/ENA primary metagenome ERZ1023641 (study PRJEB33179, sample SAMN07448970) | human gut metagenome | biome: Human-gut; feature: Human associated habitat; material: Faeces | host: Homo sapiens | place: India: Bhopal | collected... | reverse complement strand
CTCCGATGGTCACTACATTCTGACCGACGGTGAGGGCATTGCGAAACTTCTGAATTTCTTTCTGCTTCTTATTCTGCGGGCGAATCATGAAGAAGTATACGATGGCGAAGAGTACCACCATCATGATAATCATAGACATGCCGCCACCTTGCTGGCCTTGGGCTGCCTGTAAAAAGAGGGTATTCATATAAACAAATGAATTTATGGTTTATAATGCTTTTTATTTATATTTGAGAGGGGATTAGGCTATCCAGAACAGCATTGACACGATAGGAGACCTTACTCTTTTTCAAAAGACGTCCCAACTTGCTGCATACTCAGAATAGACCATTCCTAAAAGATACGCGGATTATTGTTTGCGCTCACGCTTCTTCGTGGTGCGGCCTTCCTTAGCGAGTTTCTTCACGATGGTATCAAGCATACCATTGATATACGAAGAGCTGCGCGGAGTACTATACACCTTGGCAATATCAAGATACTCGTTGAAGGTAACGTTCAGAGGAATGGAGTCGAAAGTAAGTATTTCAGCCAAAGCTATCTGCATGATAATTACATCCATGAAAGCCACTCGGCTAAATTCCGAATTCTTTGTATTGCTGCTGATGAGTTCGCGAAGGTCTTCTCGACGTTCTAGCGTAGCGCGGAAAAGCTTAGAAGCGAATTGCTTATCCTCGTCGGCGGCATAAAGCGGCAAGAGTTCTTGCTCGGGAGTGGTTTGTTCGTTGAATCGCTTGATAGTCTTCATCACGAAAGAATCTACCACCTGCTTGTCATCATTCCAATAGAGCGAGTGTTCTTCGAGCATAGCATCGAAGTCGTCGTTGTTGCAAATAAAAGTCTTATAAAGCTTGCGCACCAATTCGCGATCGGCTTCATACGAGAAATCTTCGCGAGTGAGATAGAGCTGGAACACATCGCTCTCCACCATCTTGACATAGAGATTCTTCACAAAGGCGGGCTCTTCATCCCACTGACCTTTCGTATTTTCCTGATAATCTATGAGCGCTTTGTTGTCCGAGAGCTGAACGAGAAATTTATTTTCAGCAAAGAGTTTATCAGGAGCAACGCCACCTACAGCCGTTCCCGTGCGCTTTTCGCGAGCCACTCGAACAGAGTCTTTGCGTTCGGCATGCTTCTTGAGTTCTACCAGCAAGCTGAGCAGATATTCGTAGAGTTCATACGCTTTCTGTAGCGAGAAAGAAAGTTCTTTTTCTGCTACATCGAGTGTTTTGCCTTCGTTCTGATAGTACGAATAAACAAGCTGAACCACTTTCAGCCTTATCAGTTCTCTATTGATCATAATCGTAAAGATTCCTTTGTTTTAGGGTGCAAAGTTAGTGCAAATCGAATGCAGAAAAAAGCGAAAGACAAAGTTTTTTGTTTTTTTCTGCTGAGATGCAGCCTAACTTGGCGAAACAAAGTTAGTGCAAGGCGAGAGAAGAGCAAAATAAAAGACGAAGTTTTTTGCTCTTCCGAGCCGCAGCAGCACGTACTTTCAACTCCTTGGGTGCCGTTTTCTTTAATTATTTGGTACAAAGGTTATAGGTAAGATCGCTAAATGCTATCAGCGGAATGTCAATATTCAATTGCGAGCACATGGAATAGGTAGAAGAAATGGCTATGTCGTATTTCCCATCCTTGAGAAGATTGGAAACAACATTGCATATTTCTTCGTCGTAGTCCATCAAGTTAAACCTTTTCTTCTTTTGCAAATATACTAAGATTCTCTAATTCAACATAATCTCTCATTTTGTATTTTGACGCTTAGTTTTTTGGTTCATCCCAACAACCACCCAGCTTAGCAAAGAGAATTTATAAGAGCTACTAGACTTTCCGGTGTATATCTATTAATCACGCATTGACGGATTTTCCTCTAATTCGCAGACATACTTACAACTCACTCATCTGATTACGAACTATATTATAGTATGCTCCCTTGCGCTCAATCAGCTCGCTATGAGAGCCTAATTCTTTTAGGATTCCTTTTTCAAAGAATGCTATTTGATGGGCGCTTCTGATGGTGGACAATCGGTGAGCAGCAATAATCACCGTACGACCTTTGGCAAATGATGTGAGGTTCTCCACAATTCTGCGTTCGTTGTTCGCATCGAGAGAAGAGGTGGCCTCATCAAGGAAAAGAATCTGAGGACGCTTGTATACGGCTCTAGCAATAAGCAGACGCTGCTTCTGCCCGCCACTTAATTCTAGTCCATTACTTCCTATTTTGGTGTGATACCCCATGGGAAGGCTGCTAAAGAAATCGTCTATGCAGGCCACACGAGCTGCTTCTTTAATGCGTTCTATATCCATTTCGTCAGCTGAGTTGAGAGCTATATTCTCCAAGATGCTTCCACTAAAGATATAGCCATTTTGCAGCACAGCACCACAACATCCTAACCATGCATCGGTAGATATTTGGGAAAGAGAAAGACCATTGACCAAAATTGTACCCTTTGCAATCGGATAAAATCCTAGCAGAAGTTTTATCAACGAAGTCTTACCACATCCACTTTCACCCACCAGAGCTATCGTCGTTCCATGAGGAATCTGCAAAGTGATATCATTTAGAACGTAAGAAGAACTGCTTCCTGGATACTTAAAAGAAACGTGTTGTATGACAATATCTAAGCCTCCCTGTAAGAGATTGAAAGGAGGATTAGAAGGTATAGAATCCTTTTCATTGAGTATTTCGTCCAAACGTTCGTAAGACATATTTGCATCTTGCACGAGACTTACCATCTTTATTAAGTTATTAAACGGAGTATCTAGCCGACCACAAATATAGCTCACTGTCAGCATCGCCCCCATAGTCATGTTGCCTCGCACTACTAGTGTGGCACAAATTCCCGTAATGAGAAAGTCCTTCATACGATTGAGGAATGCATTCCCGCTCGAAATATAAAGGTCGGTAAAAGATGACTTTAGTGCTAGTGCATTTAGTTCATGCTGATTGGCTTGCCATTTCTCTACACGAGAATGTTGCGCACTAGAAGTCTTTACCTCTGTCATACCCATAATAAGTTCATAGATCTGGTTTCGGTTTTCAGAACTCTGTGTTGTATAAGCATAATCGATTTCACGGCGACGCTGCAAGAATATTCTTGTCCACAAAAGAGAGGCTGATGTGGAGATCACAAAAAGCAGAAATACTCCTATATTATAGTAGATCAACAAAGCCGAGAACACCAAAAGACTAGTAAGCGTGAAGAAGATCATACTTGGCAATTCTAGTAAAAATGCTTTGATACGCTCCAAATCATTGAGTTTTTGAATGAGGTCAGCATTGATTTTTATATCAAAAAAGGATATTGGTTTTAGAATCAATCGTTGCAAATACTGAGTCACCATACTTACATGCATGCGTAAGCCTATCTTTGTATCGATAACATGAGAAATACTGCTTGAAACATATTGTCCTATAAATATAAGGAGCTGACTGCCCACAAGCATCCACACTATAGATACGTTTTTTTGTGCAATGCCTGAATCTATAGTTTGCTGAAAAAGCACAGGTAAATAAGCGTCTGTAGCAATTGCTATTGCTGCGAGTAAACTTACTACTGAGAAATTCCACCAATATTTGCGTAACTTGTGAATTATGAAATTCAATAATCTACGTTGTGTTACATACTCATCATGGCTGTCTTTACTAAAACACTCATTGGGGGCCATCACGACTGCTAGTCCTAAAGGACTCTTTCCTTTCCACATTTGCATGAAAGTATCTTCATTCAAAGGAATCTTTCCATGGGAAGGATCTGCCACATAAAAGCATTTCTTATGATGGTCTATATCGTATAGTACCACAAAATGATTCTGCTCCCAAAACAAAATAGCAGGCAAGGGCATGCGTAATACCTCCTCTGCATCAACCCTTACTGCTGCTACTTCAAAATGCAACTTTCGCAAGCAATTTACAATCTCTTTCAGACTAATTCCTAAACGACCAATATCGCACATGTTTCGCAAAAATTGCAACGACACCTTCTTGCCATAATAATGGCAAATCATGCGTATACACGTAATTCCACAATCGGAATATTCAAGTTGTTGATAAGCTTTAAATCTATTTCTTTTATAAAACATGAAAGGCATAGGTCTATATAATGCATCTAAGCAATCACACCTTGCCTTGATGCTCTTTATACATCTCGGCAAGGTGCTTTAACTATCACAATCTGCTCTTCAACTGATTACTATTTCTAAATTTTGCTCCCTTAACATTGCTTTTCCCAAAAGGAATAGAGAATGTAATAGAGAATGCTCGTTTCGTTGTAAGAATCTCGCTATTAGCCGCATAATACTCTGAATGATATGTCCATTTGCTTTGGGACTTGGAATATAGCAGATTTAATGCTCTAAATTGCAGAATTCCGCCAAAATTAAATGTTTTGGTCAGTGTGGCATGTACAAAATAGGAAGGCTTTACCTTTCTACTCGTAAATGTTGATGCAGTGGCACCATAAGCATATATTTCTGCATTCCATCGCCTACGCTTTGAAAGTTTCACCGTAGAACTTAAAGAGCAATCTCCTGAAAATTCAGAATAGTCAAAATTGGTCTCATCAACACTTAGCAGTCCCGACCTACTCTTGGTATAATCGCCACTAATATCGGCTGACAGCCTCCATCTTCCATCAAAAAGAGTTTTGTTGACTTCAAAGCCTATCCCAACAGAAAAATCAGAACTCACGTTCATCCTAGAACTTACAGTGTGCCCTTGTCCATCTTGGTAAGAATAATCAGTCATGCCATTCTTTGAGTGGGAAAAATTTAGATTAAAAATGTAATCTTCATATAGCTCATAATAGGCCGAATAATCATTTATGCAGTAAGGTTTTATACTCGGATTGCCTACACTATAACTTGTCTCATTCCTCCAAAAAACAAAAGGATCCAAATCGTGCAAGAAAGGACGACGGATCTTTCGAGTATATCCTAAAGAAAGGCTATGTTCATCTTCAACAAAATCAAAATCTACATTAACCGAAGGAAACCAATCAAATTCATGTCGTGTAAAATTCTCACCAGTAGCAGACTGGAAGCCATTTCTGTAAGCATATTCTCCACGAATGCCCAATTGGGTGGATATCACTTCAGACCATGTGGCTTGATAAGTGGCATAAAGCGCCTGCACATTCTCTTTGTATTTAAAAGACCCATTGTATATGGGAGAGAAAGCATCACCTTCTCTCTTTATAATATCATTTCTGTCATAAGTATTGGTGAATTTACTTGCATTCAGCTCATACCCAAAGCTCATATTGTGCTTCCGACTCAATATCCAATCATAAGAGGCTTTCACATTTGAACCATGTGCATCATACTTCTTGTCCTCTGTATACATATTATAAGGAGCATATACCTCTTCTTCATTTTGAGTTGAGAACGATTTCCAATAATCTTGTCTTGAGCTATTTAAAGAATAATCAATATCAAAATTAAACTGGCTTCCCTTCGTATCCGTGGTCCATGTATAATATGCCAACATTCCATAGCTTGGCTTTTGATCGAATGGATACTTATATCTACGTTCCGTACGTGACAAATTATAGTTTAAATCATTCCACGTTTCCGAGGACGTCATATAATGAGCTTTATTATAACCTGAGACTACACTTCCAGACACACCAATCTTATGTGATTTATCGAAAGTATATATCATGTCGAAGCTTCCTTTAAGCTTTTCATCACGTCCATTATTATTGTACTGATTAACAACCTTTTTATTCAGATCGACATAATCGTAGCTATCAATTCCTTCAAGTTTCCATTCAGTCCACGAACCACTGAGATAGACAGAAGCATTGAATTTATTTTTACCATAGCGCAAATTTAAATTCTCATTCATGCCCATTTTATTTTGATACTCAAGAGCCGTAGTTGATGTACCTGCCCATCCCACGTAGTTCTGCTTAACTACAATATTCACAATGCCTCCTTTCGTTGAAGCACTGCGTGAAGCACCTGGCACGGTGATAATCTCTATCTTTGAAATTTGCTCCGGACTGATACTACGTATTTTTTCCATTAAAGCTTCACCTTTCTCTATAGGCCTACGTCCATTGATATAAATAGTAGACGTGCCTATTCCCATGATCTTTATGTCCTCAGAACTAGTTTCAAGCAATGGAACGTGTTTGAGCATCTCAAAGACGTTAACCTCTTCTATGTCCATGCCTTTGGGCGTAAACACAAATTTGCCAGACTCATGCTTAAGCGTGGACTTTCGAGCGACACAAACCATCGCCTCATTAAGATTATTCGTTACTTCCTTATAAAGCGTAAAATCCAATTGTGCACCATTAACAGGCTGAGTAGCAGAAATAAATCCCTGGCGTGATGCCATTATAAATACATCCAATTTTGTGTCATTTGTAAAAGCATAGTTCCCCTGATTATCAGACTCCGTATGAGCCAACAATACAGTATCCTTTGCAGTAAAAAGATACAATTGCACCTTATGCAAAGGCATATCAGAGGCATCTTGCACCTTACCTGTAATTGATACGCAAGTTTGGGCATAAGCACTACCCATCATCAAGAAACATACAATTGCGGCAAAAATAGTTTTCATATGTATATGAGTTTATCGAGAGCTAATCAATAGTCGTTGTTTAGAAACATGAATTCAAAGCGGTCTAATATGACTTGCTTTTTATCCTCTTCACTTAGTCCACGTAAGCACCCAGATACATTTGACTTTTCTATAGCATTTTGTGTACAACTTCCTCCACAAATTGGAGCAATTATACAACGATGACATTCCGTACGCGAAAATTTAGAAGATCTTCTTTGTTCAATTATATGCTCCTTCCAACTTATTTCGCCATTTGATAACAAAGTACCCACACTATTCTCAGAAGTAAAATTACGAGCGGTGCAGCTAAAAACCTTTCCATCATAATTTATCAACAAATTATTTTTCTTATCACCATAGCATGGATATACGACATTGTTCTGTACTTTATGAAACGAACAACTGAAGCCCGCATTACTAAATTCTTTAATTAGTTTGTGTAGTACACTATTTAGAGAGTCTGCGGTTCCACTGTCTGAGTCCGAATCTTGCCACACTCTTTGAAAATCAACATTAATATATTTCTTCACATCCTGCGGTGCATCTTCAAACGAACGAAGTATTGAAGACATGCATTGAATATTTTGTTGCGTATAATTGATTCTTAGACACACATTATGTTTCTGTTTAGCGAGTGCTTTTATATTTTTGCAAATAACCTCGTAAGAACCTTTTCCACCAGATAAAAAGCGTGTTTTGTTATGCCTAACCTCATCACCATCAAGTGTTATTTGGAAGTCAACATTTATGCCTTCGATATTCTTCAATGTATAGTCACTAATTAAGAAACCATTTGATGTAAAATGTGAAGAAAATTCTATGTTCTTCGCCACACACCTATCCAATGTATATTGTATAAGAGGTAAAGCTATTCTCTTAAAGTACAGCAAAGGTTCACCACCAAAAAAGGATAGATGAAAGCGTTTAAGTCCTCTTTTATCTAATGTTTTACTAATGAATTTTTTTGTAGAGTCCAAGGTTTCTTTGCTCATGAACGATCCTTTTATATGATCCTCATAGCAGTACCAACAATTAAAGTTGCAATCAAGTGTGGGATTAATATGAAGTTCAAAACAGGTATCATCCTCTAGAACTTTCTTTATTTTATTCTGAAGTTCTACGATCTCGTTCACTCCTGCAGGTACAACAGCACTTACTTCGCACAAATTCTGCAACAAAGAGGCGTTTTCCCTTGTAAGATATTCCAATCCTTTGTCTATTTCTTCCTTTGCTTTTCTAGTAAGAATTAGAAACTTATCAGAATTTGCATTATAAAGTAGCGAGTTTTCTTTGTCTATAGGAATTACACTATTGTATATACTATATTTCATATTTATGCACACGTTTAAGAATATTAAGTAGAGAGATTTGAAAATCTTAAAGACTTCATGGAGTCAATGTGTATAAGCACTGAATACTGTATGTATTCTTTTTGAAAGAATATCATAAGCACAGAGCCTTTACTCAAATAAAACTTTCAAATCACTCTATCTCTACACTATTGATAAAATAAAGAGCAAGTGGTGCATGATGCTATTGTCTACCATTATCGAGTGGTTTCAGAGATGTCTCACACCGAGTATTTTTATCACTACAAGTCGCAATACTATTAATGCAATGTCCATTGCGACCTCCACACGCGATAGTACTTGCATTTTCACAAGTTCCATTCTTTCCTCCCACAAATTCAAGGTCAGAAGAAAGTACCAAAGATTGCTGACCATCCGTAAATTCCTTACTTGCAATGGATGCAACAAACGACTGGATTCTTGACATTTGTTTTGTCATTATAATTTGTTTTTTAATAATGCCCACATTTCAGTCTAACACTTTAACAATTAAGAGTAGGAAGGCAAGTGAGCTTAGCCTTTTTTGATTTATATTCTAGTAGAGGGTAAAACTCCCGTACCAAAAATGTTTGTCCTTACACAGATAAAGGGTATAATAGCCATAACATAAGCCTTTTAGCGGTATTACATATCCTTCGGATTTCACGTCTGGTTGTATTTTTCCTTCATTAACCACTAATCCTTTTTTGTTTACAATATAGAAATAATCTACATGTAATTCGTCTTGATAAACAATGAGTGATTTTCCTCTTGATATACGTCAAACATATTTGATGAATCTTTATTATGCTTAAAATTTGTCGAACTCCAAGAATCTTCCATATACAAGTATAGACCGTTCTTTGAACAATTCTGAGCACAAATCCTGTTAACATTGCAACCACTTATGATCATAAAGAATAAACATAGGATCTGTCTCACTTTCATAGCATTGTATTTTAATATTGGGCCTTTGTTTTGGCAATAAAGTGCAAATATAAGCAATGTTTTTTAAAAAAAGATAAACTTTTTGGTAAAAAATCTCTCAGTAAAAAAATAAAATGTACGTTTATGCTTTCTGTAAACGTACGTCTATTGACAAATTTCACATACGTGCAGAGGATGCGCAATAGCTATGAGTAAGCAGATTATCATCGAATGGGGAATAAATTGAATAATTGCGGAATGAATGGTGAAGAAATTACGCTTCTTCATCCAATGGCAACATCATCGCTGCACAAACGTATAGCCGTTCATAAATAAGCTTTTAGCCGTCCGCAAACAAGCATCCTGCCGTTCACACATGCCCATCATTCCATCGTACACCGCCCAGTGGCAGCATTACCACCGCTCGGTGGCAGCATTACCATCGCTCGGTGGCAATGCTGCCACCGAGCGGTGTACGATGGAAGAACGATCAAGACGGGACGGAAAAGCCTTCATTTAAGCTTAATGATAAATACCATTCAGTAAAACGCTAAGGCGCTTAAAGAATGATGACAAGTAGCACTTTCAGTGTAACTTTCCGTGTAACAAATTATTGCAGTCCTCTGAAACGACAAAGCACGTAATGCTTTTGTCCTTTCAGGGCGAGCTGAAAGCCCAATGTAGCCCCAAGCCCAGGGCAAGCGTAGCGACACCCTGGGTATCACGTATTGGAGCAGTCACGTCCCGTAAGGGCAAAAGCATTGAAACCTACCATGAACAAACTGAACACTATCGTATTTCATATATGATTGTATAGCCCAGATAGTTCTTACTGCCATGTACTTACGCAATCCTTATCCCGAACTCGCGTTTCCATGTTTTTGTATATTAAAAAAATAAGTAAGAAAACGTCTCATTCTAATCACGCTTTTCAGATAGAAAACGAAATGAGTAATATTATCACAAATATACAAAGTTGTTAGGATTCGACCAAATCACACACGGGAAGATTCCATACAGGAATGCTTCTCAACTGAGAATGTAAAAAATAGGGAAAGCACCGATATTTGATGCGCAATACCGCATCAAAATACTTTCTGGAAAGAGTTCTCAAACTGAATAATCCTATCTATGTACTTTATCAATGTAAGACAAGAGTTTGATGTCTACCCATATCTATAATATTGAACATCAGTTTCAAATTTAATGCAAGCAGCAAGATAAAAGCGAAGAAGTTTCCAATTACCCATACCACTCTCTTTAGCAAAGAATCCTTCTCAAATCTATTAAAAAACACAATATATCTATTGTCTCTTTCATAGAAATAATGGCACAATAAGATAGACAAAGCCATAATGATAGTTATCATTATAAAAGGATAGGGGAATGTACAATATAGTAGCGTTAAAGGACTACCAACAACAATCGTTACAATATTGAATAACAATGATATTGGAAGGAAGAAAACAAAGAACACCAATTTATTGGGCAAGAATGCAGTTTTCGGTATTTCTAATCCTTTCTTAAAAGACTCATATTCTTTTACACCATTGACCTTGTTTATTCTTTTTCTTACAAATGGAATACTATACATGGGACGTCCAAAAGTCCAATCGAAAAGCCAAGCAAGAAGTCGGGTTAAAGATTGTAACTCGCTCTAATTTGGACTTTGATTGAAAATCAAGAAGTTGGGCGTTTGCCT
>ERZ1023641.499-NODE-499-length-10558-cov-10.662573_pt1 | contig 10558 bp, 10 predicted proteins | sample MGYA00380335_ERZ1023641 | MGnify/ENA primary metagenome ERZ1023641 (study PRJEB33179, sample SAMN07448970) | human gut metagenome | biome: Human-gut; feature: Human associated habitat; material: Faeces | host: Homo sapiens | place: India: Bhopal | collected... | reverse complement strand
CTCTTTTTCCTGAGCATTTTCCTCCTGTTCGAGTTCTACATCTACTATGTTTTGCAGTTTCCCCATCCTGGTGGCGTTCTTCCCATTGTGCTGTTGGGCTTGCTGAGTGTGTTGGCTTGCCAGTGTTTTGGCATCTTCTTCTTTGGTCTGACCCCTTCACTCCGCATGTCGATGAGTATGTGTTCGCTGTGGGGTGTTGTGAGTTTCTCCATCTGCGGCGCCACCTATCCGCTTTTCTCTATGGACTCACCCATACAGGCCATCGGACAACTTTTCCCTATGCGTCACTACTACATGATTTACCAGATGAACGTCTTCAATGGATTCCCTATGAGCGATGCCGCTCTGCACTGGTGCGCCATGGTGCTCTTCTGTGCCCTTCCCATCCTCACCATATGGAACATCAAGAAAGCCATGCTGGTTTACAAGTACTTGCCATAGGAAAGCGAAGAGTGAAGAAACAACGTTCGGCGTCCGAAGGGAAAAACAATTCAACGGCTTTACTAATCATAAAGTTCAATGTTAAAAGTCCAATATTCAATGTTAAAAAGTAGTTTATTATATAAGATCATCAATGGCATCTGGGATATGTGCTTCATCTGGAAGACCGAAATGCGCAATGTGTTTCGCGATGAGGGCGTTCTCATCTTCTGCATCCTGGTGCCATTAGGCTATCCGCTGCTCTACTCATGGATTTACAACAACGAGGTAGTGCGCGAGGTGGACACAGCTATTGTCGACCTGAGCCACAGCCATACCTCGCGGGAGTTTATTCGCGAATATGATGCTAGGCCCGTTGCCTAGGTCTCCTACTATTGCACCAGTCTGGACGAGGCGAAGCAACTGGTACAAAAACAAGCCGTTCACGGCATTCTCTATATCCCGTCCGATTTCGACACCCGTCTCAACCGTGGCGAACAGGCCCACGTAAGTGTTTATACCGACATGAGTCTGATGCTTACCTACAAGGCCATCTACCAATCAGCTCTTGCTGTGGCGAGCCACATCAATTCGGGCATTCAGATTACGCAGGCTGGCGGCTTTACGAATCGAGACGATGAGATAACCACCGAACCACTTGCTTTTGATGAAGTACCTATATTCAATACCACCATGGGTTATGGCAATGCCATCTTGCCTGCGGTATTGGTTCTTATCCTGCAACAAACCATGCTGTTGGGCATCGGAATGGCAGCAGGAACATCCAGAGAACTGAACCGAAACCGCGAGTTAATCCCAGTAAGCAAGCATTACGGCGGCATCTACCGCATTGTATTCGGCAAGGCGTTGGTTTATTTTATGGTTTATGCCGTGATGGGAATGTATCTGGCATTGGTGGTGCCCAAGTTGTTTGGCTTCGTCAGCATGGTGACATGGACTACCATTCTCGGTTTCCTCTTGCCCTACATCTTGTCTTGCGTCTTCTTCGGTCTGATGCTTTCGTGCTTGGTAAGATACCGCGAGAATGTGATGCTCTTAGTAGTATTCACCTCAGTACCCTTGCTCTTTATGACCGGTGTTTCATGGCCCTTGAGCAATATGCCCTCCTTCTGGCAGGGCTTCTCCTGGGTATTCCCATCGACATTCGGCATCAGGGGATTTCTCAGAATCAGCAGCATGGGCGCCTCGCTTGCAGATATTCTCCCTGAGTTCCGTGCTCTTTGGATACAGACAGCTGTCTATTTCTTTGCCACCTGCTTGGTATTCCGCCAGCAGTTGCGCTCAACCAGACTCAAGGCAAATCTTACAGCAGAAGAGGCAGAAGAAGAAGAGGATGAGGCAGAAACAGAACACAAATAAAAAAGTTAGGAATGTTTGTCTACATTCCTAACTTTTTTATTATAGATATATTTCTTCTTATTTTGTTCCTACTATCTTGGTAGGAGCCTGTTCCTTGTTTCGGCGGTTTACTACCGTCACCACACTCTGTGCCAAACTCAGGAAGGCTTGTCCCGTAATGGTATCCACCTTGGTGGCAGCAGGAGCTCCGTCGTCACCGCCCTCGCAGATACCCTGCACGATAGGAATCTGTGCGAGCAAAGGCACATTCATCTCCTTTGCAAGATTCTTGCAGCCTTCCTTGCCGAAGATGTAGTACTTGTTCTCGGGCAGTTCGGCAGGAGTGAAGTAAGCCATGTTCTCTACCAGTCCCAAGATAGGCACATTCACCTTGTCGTTCTGATACATGTCTATTCCCTTTCGTGCATCAGCCAAAGCCACTTGCTGCGGTGTGCTCACAATAATGGCTCCCGTGATGGCAAGTGTCTGAAGCAGCGTGAGGTGAATATCGCTCGTTCCTGGAGGAGTGTCGAGGATAAAGTAGTCCAACTCGTCCCAGTCGGCATCAGCAATGAGTTGTTTCAATGCCGAGCAAGCCATACCGCCACGCCAAAGAGTAGCTGTGGTAGGGCTTACGAAGAAACCGATGCTGAGCAATTTGACACCATATTTCTCGATAGGTTCGATGAGGTCGCGTCCCTCCTTGTGTACCGAGTAAGGACGTGCATCCTCCACACCAAACATCTTGGGCATAGAAGGACCGAAGATATCGGTATCGAGCAGACCCACCTTATAGCCCAACTTCGCCAGGGCGATGGCGAGATTGGCAGAGACTGTGCTCTTACCCACACCGCCCTTGCCCGAGCTTACGGCGATGATGTTCTTTACCTGTGGCAGCATCTTTCCCACCTCAGGACGTGGAGCCGACTTGAACTCGGTGACGATCTCCACCTCTACGTCCTTCGATATATGATAATGTATGGCAGCCTCGGCAGCCTTTACCGTACTCTTCAGGAATGGATCGGTATCACGAGGAAACTCCAATATCACCTTCACCTTCATTCCGTCGATGGCAGGCTGATCTGCCACCATTCCGCTTTCCACCAAGTTCTTCTTGGTGCCAGGATACACCACTGTTGCCAGGGCGTCCATAATCAACTTAGGATATAATGTCATTTCTTTCTCTGTATTTTTGCTGCAAAATTACGCATTAAATCACGAATAAGCAAATAAAAACTAAATTATTGCAGTTAATGACCAGAGAATGACGGATATTTCCCGGTTTTGTGTAACTTTGCAAGAATGAAACGCAAAATACAAACCATAACAACCCTCATCATAGCCGCCATCACCCTGTGCGGCACACCCCTCAAGACTCAGGCAGCCGAGGCTGCCCGACAAGTATTCTGGACTGACGGCAATTCGCAGGTCAGTTATTCTGTCAATGCCAAGACTTCCGACGTGGTGAAGATAGCCCTGCAGCTCTTCGCCCACGACATGCAGACCATTACTGGCAGGGCTGCCAAGGAGAAAGCCAATGCACCCCTGCAGATATTCCAGATGGACCAGCTCAGCAACAAGGAGTTCGCCATACTCGAGAAGTACAATCTCCCCATCCATCACTTCATCACCAAGAAGGAATCCTTCTATATAGCCACCCGCAACGGCAAGCTCATTGTGGTGGGAAGCGATGCCCGCGGCACAGCCTACGGCATATTGGAACTCTCGCGCATGGCAGGCGTATCGCCATGGACCGACTGGAATGACGCCAAGCCCCATAAGCAGAGCACCATAGGCACACAGCAGGGATACGAGAGTCTGCAGATACCTGATACCGAGTATCGTGGACTTGCCCTCAACTCCTCACGATGGATGAGCAGCCGGAACTTCAGCAGCATCGCCCGCCTGATGTTGCGACTGCGTGCCAACACCCTGTGGCAGGAGAGCTCCCATCACGAAGTACTCTACGACAAGGCTGTCACAGACAGTTTCGACATCATCATAGGCTCAGGGCACAAGGTGCTGCAGGCACAGGGCAAGAAGCACAAAAAGCACAAACACACCATCAGCGACATCAAAATACTGTGGAGCAATCCCCAGCTGTGGCTGAGAAGCAGCGCCCCCGGCGTCATCGTGCAGGAAATGAGCACGAAACACGAAGCCTGCATCGCCAATGTGTACGACCCCAAGAGTGCAGCCTATCAGCTGCAGCTCGTCATGGACATGGCATGGAACCGCAAGAGTGTTTCCGCCTCCACCCTCACCAAGCATCTTCAGTCATGGCTCTCATCTCAACTGGGCAGCAACCTGGGCCGTCATCTTCTGCCCATCATGAAGGAGTACTACAGACTCACCTCCATCCGCCAGCCCGAATACATGATTATGCCATTCGGCAACATGGAGTTCCACTCCGGCGAGTTTGGCAACGAACTGGAACGTTACCTCTATGCCTACGACCAGCTCAAGGCCAAGGTGACTGGCATAGAGCGCTCTGTGCCCAATGAGTTGAGCGACACCTATTTCCAGTTGGTGAAATACCCCGTCTTCTCGGCAGCCCTCATTGCCGAAAAGGAGTTGGAGGCACAGGAAGCACGCCATATAGCCCGCCCGGGACTGTTCGACAAGGACGATGAAGCCAAGGCGGCAGCAGCCCTCAGCCTTGACGCCTATCAGCAGCTCAAGGCTTTGGTGCAGCACTACTGCAGCATAGGGAAAGGGAAATGGCGCAACATCATCGACCCCAACGACGGAGCCTTACAGATGCCACAGTTGCCTGGCCGTCTGAGCAACGAGCAAATAAGTCAATACAAGCAGGAAGCCTTTGACCGCGAGACCGACTTGCGCCCTCTGCGTGCCATGAGCAACGACATCATCGCCAAGAATGCATACGAATGGAACAGCACATCGGGCAAACAGCCCGCCACGCTCCTTCCCCTGTCGGGCCATAGCAACCAGTGTGTCCTGTTGCCCAAGGAGTCGACCCTCCACTACACCTTCAGCATACTGAAGGGAGGCGACGCCCGCTTCACCCTTGCTTCTCTGCCCGACTATGCGGGCAACAAAGGCAGCCAGCAGGTAAGCATCCGCATCGACCAGGGCGAACCTGTCATTATCTCGCTGCACGATGACTACAACTCTTCTTCATGGAAGAGCGACATCTGGCGCGGACAGACCTTGAAGAGCATCTTTATCACTCTCGAGAAGGGCGACCATACCATTGACATCACCGCTCTCGACGACTCCGTAATCCTCGACCAATGGGTTCTCGACTTTGATGTCGACCGTGAGTATTATGCCATACCGACAGTCAACAAGATGTAAGTGCTCGGGATAAGAAATTTCTCGCCGAGTTCGTTTACATTATGTCTTTCGGTATTTTAACTGTCTAATTCGGTCGTTGAGCGTAGACAACTTGCTTATCAGTTCCTCAAAAGAAGGCACCAGCCCGAAAATCATGTGCTCACACATGAACTTGTAGTCATCTTGCCATAGTCTTGCAATTTCCTCGTTGGGCACGATACATAATGTGGCAGGATAAAGCTCATCATAGTTGAATCCTTTAAGTCCGATGAACTTTCTGCGATGTTCAAGTACAGCTCTGTATAGGGCTTCGTTGTGGATTGCACGGTCAGCAATTTTGTTTTCAGAATCCATCATCATTGCCAAATCATATATATGGCGAGACATACGCTCCACTCTGACCTCGTTCTTCCTGAACTCTTCATGCAGCAGAAATACCTTTTCAAGGAAAGTACGCTCTGGAATGACAGCGTTCACCTCGAAAGGCTTTTCTGCAAATGGTGCTTTGCTGAAAAGGGTGTCAACAGCAGCGTTTATAGCCTTTTTCTCAATCGGCTCCATCATCGACCTGCCGCTGATTTCTATCTTTACCGTATTCTTTATATATGGCGATACTTCATACAAACTATGATAGGTTATAGTTATCACCTCTGGGTCAGTTGTTGTAACAGGTGTGATGACAACATCCACGGAAAAGGCATCAGCCCGTATGCCCAAATTCATTAAAGCTTTCTGCACATCGTACTGCATCTTCTCCCTTACGAAAGAACAGGCAGCGCGACGCAGCCTGTCGCTGATTTGAGTCTTCGACAATGCACCGCCAAAGCCAAGGAATTCTCTGCTGAGTGCAATATCCACGTCTTCGGAGAATCTGGCTATCAAGTTCCAGCATTTGCTGAGACTTGTACCTCCTTTGAAAGCAATGTATTCTGCATATGGCAAAGTATGAAGGGCTTTCAAAACCTGCGTTACCCACCAGTCCTTTTCGATACTTGACGGCGGCAATCCAGTCTGCAATGCCACGGTATTGATAGCTTCACGTTGTCTATCTTCTGGTATGTCTATGAATTTCATCGTGCAATTAGTATTTTGCGCACCCATGCAGGGGCAAGTTTTATATCATGGTTGAAATCGTTGTCGTTTACATTCTTTGCGTGCTCGACAAGCACGTTGCGTTCCTCGTCGGTTATTTTGTTCTCGCCTATGGTGCGCATGGCTGTTACAACAAGCATCATCAGCTCTGATTTATAGGCGAAGTTCTTGCCCGAAGAAGAATGCTTGAACAGGATGCCGCGCCCGTTTCCGATCTTTATCCTACGTGGTGCGCCGTTGGTAAGGAACACGACATTCATGGGCATCTGCGTGGACAATCCGAGACGATTCAAGGCATATGCTCCCATCGGTACAATCTTCGCCTTGTCTCGTTTGGCTATAGCCTGGGCAATATCTTCAACAGACGGATAGATGAAGCCAAGTCCATATTCCTTGTCCTCTTTGGGGTAATAATAGATGCCATGAGCCAACCGCACCAACATTCCGTCGGTATACATACGATGGAATGTTGACTTTACGGCTGATGGTGTTCCGCAGTCTGCATAGTCTTGCTGGAAGACTATCAAACCACGTCCTTTTCCTCTAAGCCTCATTTCTATCTTATTTACAGTGCTTTGGCTTGATGTTTGTACCATATTTTTGAAACCTTTTTATTATATTTTTGGTTCTTATTCATCTGCAAAGATATGGTATTTTTTTCTAAACACCAACGTTTTTATTGAATATCCGCTTTTGAAACGCTATTTTAGCAAACTCGCAATAGGTCAGTCTATCAATTTCACCAGTTCACATTTCATCTCATTGTCGATTTCACCGTAACGTGCAAAGGCTCGACTGCCATCTGTGTGTCCCGAAAGCTCCGTAATCCTCGACCAATGGGTTCTCGACTTTGATGTCGACCGTGAGTATTATGCCATACCGACAGTCAACAAGATGTAAGTGCCGGCACGTTTGAAGTCACAAATTGTGATCTCAAATGGCAGAGGTAGCAACCACTACTCCACTCCATCATAACATTATGCGCAAACACAATATTTGTAATAATAAAAATCCATGGGTAGATATTTACCCATGGATTTTTTATCATTTACTCAAAAGAGCAATCCTTTATTTCAGCAACTTACAGACTGTTCCATCCTCAAACTTGAGGATAAAACCATCAGGAAGCACACTCGTGTCTATCTGTTGATCACCCTTCAAACCACAAATCAGTTTGCCTTCCAAAGAATATAACATGGCAGAAGTATAGACTTTCAACACATTGCCTTGTAAGCGATAATTGACCTTATCGCCCTCTTTTTTTATGTTTTTAATACCAGTCGCTGTCTGAGCATTGATAATTGTCACATAAGTGCCAGTAACACAACCAATATCTTCGCCAATCATTTCATTGGGTGCGAGACAATCACCATAGGCAGCATAATTCTCTGCAAGAATAGGAGCGACTATAAAACCTCCATTGAGCTTATCATCCGCAGATGCTGCCATTGAAAAAATGGACATTAATAAAAATATAATTTTTCTCATAGACATACTTATTTTTGTTTATAAAACATCTCAGCAGAGCGGAAGAAAGCTTTTTCACCGTCACTACCGCCAATCCATAAACCTCCATCATCCTTATCGTAAACAGTAGAGAGGACAGCCTTTCCACTACATCCCTCACCAGAATACTGACAAATGATATTGCCCAAATTGTTCAATTTCCATGTTCCCTTATAAGCGTATGACTCATCCTTACCACCAGAAGAATCTTTTGTTAAGAAGGAGAATGTACCGTTTTGATTGAAATTAAATGTATACGAAACATATCCGTGTTCTCCATCATCTATATAAGCCCCCCACGTTCCAATCAGATTCTGTTTAGTTATCACTCCACTAACACCATCAGCCATCAAGGCAAAAGGCACAGACTTAACCAGAGAAGCGCCAATAGGCTCACCATTGACAAAAGCCTTTATATAATAACTGCCTAATGTCCAATCTACACTGGCGAAGTCAAGAGACATCGTGCAAATGCCAGACTTGGAAGAAGTCAAAGTCTCCTCCTTGCTCCATACAGACTCACCATCCTCGGAGTTCAGACGTAATTCTACCTTCACTGTCAATTCCTTGTTGGCTAACACCTGACCTGTCTTGGGATTTGTCGCCATAATCTGATAGTCCATCGTAGAAGGAACTTGAGCTGATGCTGATAAAGAGCATAGCCACACCAAAGCAAGTTGTAACAAACCTCTCTTTAAAATCGTAATACTTTTCATACGCAATTAATTTTAAATGTTAATAAAAAAGCCATATAGCTTAGAGTTATAATTTCCCATTCTAAATGCAAAAACGACCATCCCATTTCAGCCAACAAAGGCTTTAAGAATGATAAGCACGATACAAAATTAACACTTTTATCCTACAATGTATCACAAGACTCACATTTCTTTCTAAAATTAACACTTTTTTAAAAAATCAGCAATATATGTATCTGCGCTCACCCTACTCACGTCTGCAATGAAACGTTAAATTCCTATAGAAAAGTCAAGATATATTGCAGAAATCTTGCAGTTATACTATAGAAATTGTATCTTTGCCTTAGAAAAATCTCCGTTCCGTGACACGGAATATGCGTTCCGTATCACGGAACGGAGATTTTTAAAATGATTCGAGAACAAATTCATAGAGAACTAAAAACTTTTTATACTATGGCTATTTATAAATTGCAAGAGATGCCCGACATGCAGAACAAAGGCAAGAAGAGAGTCTATCCCAAGTTGGTTGTCAACCGCCAGTTGAACACCAAGGAGTTCATAGAAAAGATGCACTTCCGCAACCATGCCATTTCACCAAGCGTCACCACGGCTGTGCTGACCGACATCGCAGACTACTTGGGCGAGATGCTATCCATGGGCTACACCGTAAAGTTGGATGGCCTCGGCACCTTCTCGCAGTCATTAGACTTCGACGACGAGAAGTCAAAGGAGCTAACGAGCGATGACGACAAGATGCTCTATCGCAAGGTGACGGTGAAGGACGTGAACTTCAAGTCTGACTCCGAACTGGTGAAATACGTCAACCAAGAAATAGACTTAGAGCGAGAGCCAGGAGGTGTGACCCGACTCTTCAAGAAGAAATACACCCTCGAAGAGCGTATCCAACGAGGCAAGGATTGGATCAAGGAGCATGTCTTCTTCACCCTGCAGGATTACGCCGACATCAACAACCTAAGCCGCACCACAGCCTCGCTGGAACTCAAGAAGTTGACCACAGGTCCCGATGCTCCCTTCGATTACACCGGCAGAGGAAGCCACAAGATCTGGACAGATAAAGAATAAAGCGAGGGAGCGCAACCAGTGTGTCCTGTTGCCCAAGGAGTCAGGCTACTTGCCTGTTTCCTTGGGTGTGCGCTTGTCACGACGATAGCTGCGATAATCGTCGAGAGGAATCTCCTTGTCAGGCTCCACCAGTTCGCCCTGACGTGGCAACTCAAACTTCATGTACTTGATGTTGAGTCCGCGCTCTATCCACATACTCTCATAGTAAGTCTGGATGGAGAGAATCTTGCGTGTCACGTCGTCGATGCCCTCATGATGATAGAGGTCTTCGGTACGGAAGAGCACAGGCAGATGATTCTCCTGCACCATATAGGTGGTATAGGTGAAGAGGAAATTGGAATCGGTCTTGAGATGGATGATGCCGCCATCCACGAGGAAGTGGCGATAACGGTTCATGAAATAAGTGGAGGTAAGGCGCTTGCGAGGATTCTTCATCTGTGGATCGCTGAAGGTAAGCCATATCTCCTGCACCTCGTCCTGGACGAAGAAGCGGTCGATGATCTCAATGTTGGTACGCAGGAAAGCCACGTTCTTCTGTCCTTCCTCAATGGCTTTCTTGGCTCCAGTCCACATACGGGCGCCCTTGATGTCTACTCCGATGAAGTTCATCTCTGGATAGAGTTTGGCAAGTTCTACGGTATATTCGCCCTTACCACATCCCAACTCGAGAACGATGGGATTGTCGTTGTGGAAATACATCTCACGCCATTTGCCCTTCATCTCGAAAGGCACGTCGTCTACCACACTATAAGGGTACTGGAAGACATTCTCGAATGCCTCCATGTCTGCAAACTTTGCTAATTTTCCTTTGCTCATGTATCTGTCTTTGTTGTTTTTGCGTGCAAAGTTACAGATTTTTTATGAAAAAAGGGCACTCTTGCCAGACTTATCTGACATGAGTGCCCTTAACTTCTGCAAATAAGGAATGTTATTCGATAACAACTGTGGTCCAGCCATGCTTGTCCTCGATGGTGCCATACTGAATACCACGGAGGGTGTCGTACAGGTGCTTGGAGATAGGACCTGGTTTATCGCCAAAGTTATAGCGCTTGCCAGTATCGAGGGCGGCGATATAGCTGAGTGGCCTGATTACCGCAGCAGTT
>ERZ1023641.491-NODE-491-length-10663-cov-9.169778_pt1 | contig 10663 bp, 17 predicted proteins | sample MGYA00380335_ERZ1023641 | MGnify/ENA primary metagenome ERZ1023641 (study PRJEB33179, sample SAMN07448970) | human gut metagenome | biome: Human-gut; feature: Human associated habitat; material: Faeces | host: Homo sapiens | place: India: Bhopal | collected... | reverse complement strand
GAATAACGTAAATCTTGTCCGTTTTTGGTACGATCTCAAAATACTCATTGAATGCTGTAAGCGTTTTCGGAACGCCGTTGATCTCATAAGAATTATCATCCTTGTAAGAAATTTCGTCTTTTCCGTACTTTCTTTTCTGCGTTTTTGTAGCAATTACCTCTTTACCGTCCATGTCAAATACAGCCGTTACAGACACGTCCATATCATCTACTGGTTTTCCGCCCGCGGTTCTTCTGACTGCCGGATTGTCGTGCATATCATAATCGCAATTAAATAGAAGCCATAAGACAGCTGTTGCGATTGTGGACTTTCCTTCTGCATTCATGCCGGAAATCTTGGTAAAATCCGCAAAATCCGTTTTAAATGATCCGAATTTCATAAAATTCAATAATTCGATTGACTTAATTTTCAGTGTTTTCACTTATTCCACCTCCACGATTTTCCCACCGTCGATCACAAAACCGAAACCTAGGTGGTCTGCGATTGCCTGTAATTCCTCGACCGACATCTGGTTAAAATCTGTTACAATTTTCATTTTCGTTTTCTCCTTTTCTTCCTATTAACAAGTGTTTTTGTCTGCCCTGTTTTGGCATTTTTGATTTTTACGTGCGTTTCATTTCCACACACGTAAATCCAGTCTTTCCCGATTGCAAGCATTGTTCTCTGCTTGACTTTCCTCGATACGCCCATAGGCTATTCCTCGCTACTATCGTTGCTATTATCATTTTTTAGTGATACGGCAGCGTAAATAATAGTTGCTACAAGTTCTATCAGAAGTGTTGCGGCTACACCGCACCAAAATGGGGGTATATACATACTAAATCACTTTCCTTTCCATCTTTCTAAGTCTGCGCTTCTGTCAAGTATCTTCCGCGCATAGTCGCTTATATATCCGTTTTCTGCTTTCTCTACGGCATCAGATTCGCCGTTGTAAACCATCAGAACCAGTGCCACATCTTCGTACCTGTTAAACAGTTCGTGAAGATAATTTGCGCCGATATGAATGTTATCCGTTTCGCTCCAAATATCATCTGCTCCGATTTCTGCCATGCGCCATGTATGCCATCTCTCCGAAATTTGCATCAGACCTTTGCAGTCTCCATTTTCAGCGTTTGGATTTCCACTGCTTTCTGCTTCAATCATTGCCATAAGAAGTTCGGGGCAGATATCGTACATTTCCCCGTATTCGTAGCACGAAACCTGTGCTTCAACGCTGATATGCGTCGGCTCGATTTCTTCCTTTGCCATAACTGACTGTGACAGGACAAGTAGTGAAGCGGCTAATGCGAGTGCTAACATTTTCGATTTCTTCATGCCGACACCTCTTCTTTTTCCATTTCCGGTACAACTCCGATTTCTTTCAGACGGTTGTACAGGAACAATCTGCCTTTTTGCGTCCACACGGTCGATAACTTTGTGCCAGTAGTTCCGTTCGACTTTTCGTAGTCGTAGGTTTTGTTCTGCACATATCCCTTGCCTTGGTACTCTGCATACAAAATCCACTGCTCTCCGACTTTCCGCTGAATACCTGCGCGGCTCAAAATCCGATTGAACGAAACGGCGGATAAGCCGTAGTCCTGCGCAATCTGTGTGACGGTCATGCAGTCGTTCGACGATAAAATCCTGTCTGCATAGTCAGCTTTCGGTGTCAGTTCTGTGATTACCTTATCCATCTGCTGTACAGAATCTTCTAACTGTTTTATTTCTTCTTCCTTTTGAGCAAGTAATTTCTGCGCTTCTACTACAGCAAGTGCTATCAATTCATTGCCAGTAGGAATATGTGCCTTAATGGCATCTTCCATTTCGTGAAAACGGTTGATGTACTTTGCCGTAAATTCTGTGCCCTTTACACCTGTCAGCTTGTGTGCGATAAATTCGCAACCTTTCTTTGTCACTTGATAGCAAGGCATCTTCTTGTTTTGGCTGTTTACATAGGTGCTTTCTGTGAAAAAATCGGACTGTCCAAAATTGGCTTGTCCTAATTGCTCTGTATAGCTTCTAATATCTCTAAGCAATTTGCTATGTTCTTTTCCTACCATTTCAGCCACTTCTCTGCTATCAATGAATTTCTGTTCAAGCGTTTCCATTCATTACCTTCCTTTCCTACGAAATATCCTATTTGAAATCTTTCGGAGTAGGTTTATATTTATCTCCGATAAACGCATGAGAAATAGCATCTTTGATTACTACATGCTGATTCTCTGCATTTAAAGACTGCTCAATACGTTTCAGTGTACCGTCAATACTTTTGAGCGTATTGAGCACTCCTTTTAGTGTTATCAATGTTCCTGTCACAACAATCCCCTTTCAATCATTAAGCAAAGTGTCCGCAAGCCTGCCTATCTCAGCTGCAATCTTTAGTTTTGTTTCTATGCCATCCGTTTTTCTACTTTCCTCTGCCAACATTTTCAACTGCTGGTAGAGGATATCTTTTACCTTTTCTGAATAATCCGTCACTACATTCAATTAAATTCACTTCCTTTTTGTGATATAATCTCCATATTAAATAATAAGGAGGTGCAAATATGGGTAACGTCTTTTCTGGAACATTCGAGACATATGAGACCGTAGATAAAGGTACATATGTATGTATGCAGTGCGGTGGTGAAAACAGTAATGGAGTTATCGTCATAAAGCATACAGGCGAAATGTTACCAGAATGCAAAGAGTGCGGATACACTACATGGATTAAAGTAATGCAGGATTCTTGAACACTCTTTTTTCTTCTGCGAGCGTTTGGTTCGTAACCGCCAAGTTATCATCAACCAAATGCTCAATGAGGAATGTTCTTTTTACAACTCTTGTTCCGTCTCCGCATACTTGCGAAATGTGCAGATACATCTTTCCGTCTTTGCAAAATGGAACAGCAAACATACTATTCAAAAATTTCCATCTCACAAAATGCTTGTTAAAAAACGAAACTGCACGAACCTTTATTCTGCTCAATATCTCAGCTCCTTTCCTGCGAAATAATCGCAAAAGTTAAATGTCCTGAACTTCCAAAGCAAAAAAATATTCCTGTATATCGTCCTTAGATAATTCCAGTAATTTAATTGCCTTTAGAATTTCAACCTGCTTCCAAGGTCTTTTTCCTGTCATTTTAAGAGACAGTGTTCTTTCTGAGCAACCGAACGCTTTGGCAAAGTCCGCCTGACTTCCAAATTTTTCAACGATTCGACCTCTTAACCTACTGTAATTAAATGCCATTACATACTCTCCTTTCCAAGTTTTAGTTCAGTATCTTGAACTAATTGTATAATAGCACCGTATTATGCACTTGTCAATTAAAAAGTTCAATGTTTTTTACTTTTTTAGTTTTATATATTGAACTTAAGTTTGAAATGTGGTATATTCAATATCGAAAGGAGGAAAAAGCACTATGAAAGAAACAACGTCTGACAGGCTCAAGCAGATAATGAAAGAAAGAAGGCTGAAACAAGTCGATATCCTTAATTTATCTTTACCATATTGTAAAAAATATGGCGTGAAAATGAATAAGTCGGATATCAGCCAGTATGTATCTGGTAGGTTTGAACCTAGCCAAGAAAAATTAGTTGTTTTAGGAATGGCATTGAATGTTTCCGAAGCGTGGCTTATGGGATTTGATGTTTCTCCGGCGAGAAAAGATAATTCCAGCGTAGCTGAAAATGATATTGATTTACTTTGGAAATTTTCTCTTCTCGAACAAAGAGACAAAGAGACTATCTTAGATATGATAGACGTTATGCTATCCAAAAAGAAGAAGTGAGGTTATCCCCACTTCTTTAGAAAAAGTTTTATGAATGTATGCAGGTACTCTAAAGTGCCTGCATCATTTATTTTTGAGATCATTTCTGTAATTTCGCTTATGTAATGGTTTTTGACTTCTCCATCTTCCATATTTTCCCCTTTCACACACATTATGCGTGAGCCTGTTGTCGGGACAAGCCCACGCGCCAGAGATTGATTGCGCCATGCGTACATCTGCAAGGCGTATTTGTACAATAACACTTCTTTTCAGCGGATTCAAGTGAATTTCATCGACAGTTCTTTCAGGAAACTAAGTTGTAGCAAAGTTGAGGGAATTGTGTATATGTTTTCCTTCCTTTCTATCTTGCTTATGCATCAAATTCCACAAGCCATTTGTTGTCTGTTGCACTGTAAGATACTGCTCTAATATATACCTTACCGTTCATGTCGATATATTTTGAGTTGACATCTGTAGCATCTATACGTGAGATATAAGCATACGGAAAAATTACCTGCGCTGTTGTAAATATCATTGGACACATTGCCAATATACCATTTCCAATTGAAATAGAACCTCTACTGATAGTATCAATCGTACCATCTGCTAAGAGACAACTTCCGGCATTGGTTGTTCCTTGATAATTGATGAGGAATCCTTTGTGCTCTTCTGTCTCTCCTAATTTTCTATAGACGGAATATGCACAGCTTATTCTTGGAACCTCATTTGTTTTTGAGAAGCCGAACACGACACTATTTGCATCTTTCTTATAATAAAGGACGCATTGCTGTGTTGTTGTAATGTTTGTAGCACTAAAATAATATGTCGATTTATCAAATGACCCATTTGCATATAAATTCCCATAAACAGCATCCTTGTTCTGTTTTACACGAATCAATACACCATTCTGTGTGTCCTCCCCTGCATGAATCAGATAATAATATGGATAGTTTTCATCATTTGATTCAAGTTGTGTAACCTTCAAGCCAAGTGCAGTGCTTACCTTTTCTATATCAAAGTCAAACTGATACACTGTTGCGCCTGTTGAATTTACAACTGCTTTCGTCAGATATAAATAATTAAGCCCCATTATTGTAGCCATGTTCTACCGCCTTTCCATTATTCTGCTGTTTGTACAGGTGCAGCCTGCAGATCATGGTAAGTAGCCAAACCACCTACCCCTGTGCCACCGTAGGTAACATTTCCACTCGTTTTTGTTTCACTTTCACTTGTATAATAAATTATGATATTTACATCTTTACTTGCAACAGCAGTGAATGTGTACCATGCTAACACCTTTACAAACCAATTATTCCCTACTCTAAATGGCAGGACAATGTGTGCTTCCGTATCTGTACAAATAGCAGATACAACAACATCCGGATTACTGATTTCAATAGCTGAAATACCTTGTGCAGTGGTTGTTATTTTCATACTTTTGGATAAAAGTTGCTGATTTTTTTCATTTACTGCATTTAATGCACCTGTTATGGTTCCATCACCAATACCTGATATGTCATTTTCTCCAATCTTATCCAAATACTTTTTAAATTCTGTTGTGATCACCTTATTTTCAACAGGATTTGTACTTGTTTCAGATAGTTCGGAATCGATAGTAACGCTTCCGCCTGGACTGGTTGTTTCACCCCAACCAGTCCATGTTCCATGATAATATTTTCTGAAATATTGCTTTCCATTCGTAAAATCTATTGCATACTGATAATTTGCAACACTTGTAGATCCAGCTATACTGTTTAACATAATACCGCCACCGAATCCATCAGGCAGATTATTTTTTTCTGCTGATCCATTCACAAAATAGATAGACTTATAATCAGTAAGCAAATCACAATCGATGCTTGAAGTGCTCAAATAATTCTGTGTCTGTGTGCAATCCTTAATCAAGTTAAATGCAAGTGTGAAATTGTTGTTCATAATGCTTGCATAGGACGCTATAAGTTCTGTCATTTCCTCAGTTGTTGTAAAAGTCAATGTTCCGGTCTTTCCACGTTCATATTTGGTAAGGCTCTCAAGACTTTTATCCATTTTATTTTCAAGAGCTGCATTCACGACTTTATTCTGCACTGCATTTTCACTTGTATCAGACAATTCAGAATCCACAGTGATTGTACTTGCAGTCGGGGCATAAAGGATTGTTTCAGTTCCATCAATCGTAATCTTGCCTATCTGTGTGCCCTCTGTCAGCGTAGCTTCTGCTGTGACCGTGCTTCCGCTACCACCGCCGCTAGTAGGCGCATAAAGCTGGTAGGTAGTGCCATCCACTGTGATTTCTGCAATATTTGTGCCAGTAAGAGTTTTTGGAACTACTGATACGGTACTGCCGCCTGCGGAAGATGCTGGTGCGTAAACGTCAAAAGACTGCTCTCCCAAAGTGATAGCGCCTATCTTAACGCCATCAGAAACTGAATTTTCGTATTTTAACGATGGCATATAGATTTTATACTGGTTGCTTCCCACTGTGATTGTTCCAAGCCATTCCCTTCCGTCTGATGGAAACTGCTCCACGCTAACGGTAACCGTATCAATCGCATTATCTCTAAGATATGCTTCCAGTGCCGCAATAGCCGTATCGTAACTGTCCATGATTGCCGCTGTTACTGGTGTAGTCTTGGACGGCTTATCAACCCAGCCGCTAGGGTATGGTTTGCTAAATGTCGGTGTATAATTTGCCATGATAATCTCCTTTAGATATATCTATATTTCATATTTTGACGAGTTCCGTTAAATTCTAAAGTTTCTTTGTCGAATGCATATATCAAGCCATAATAGTTTGAATCAGCGTAATATCCATCAGATATTACATAATAATTATTTTCATCTTCTGCTATCCATATTTCTCTGCTCGTGTATGAAACTCCCAGAGATATTCCTGTGCTAAATTTCTTTATTTCATTTTCTTTTATTTCATATACATCTGCAATTTTGCCGTTGTAATGAACCATTATAATAGAGTTTTTAGAAGTAACGAAACAATGAGGTGATATATCTGTATTTATCATAGATATGCCGTCTACTTTTCCTATATAATTTCGGATCGTAACATACATTGATCCGGTTCCGGTTTTTGGATATATAAACGCTGAGAAAATTACGCCATCTTTGTATCTTGCCATTACTCTTTTTTGGCACATTTTAGTAAGACCCATATTACTTGTGTTGATTATTTGATAATAAGCATCACTTGTAGCTTCAATTACTTGTTGTACCTTCGATGATATTTCCTTGTCTACAAGAAGACCTCGTATATTTTCCATCGATGTATTGATGCTATTATATGTTGTCACGTAACTTACATATTTATTTCCTGACAATTCAAATACATTTCTTACTCTTGATTGCCTTGCGCCTTCTACTGCATAGTCAGTAGGTGTTGATTGCTTAATTACTTCGTTTGCATAGTTATATTTGGTTATAACCGCTTGATTTTCAGATGTTATTGTTTGCTTTATATAATAATCAGAAGAAAATAATACATATTGTGGGGCATAATAGTGTGTTCCAGTCGATTTATCCTTTCTTGTATGAGCTGGAACAAAGATTGTAGTATCCTCTGTAAATGTTCCCTGTTCAATTTTTCCAAATACAGAATTTTTACTTAGTGGATAATCCGTAATTCTCATTACAGGTTTGTTTTCGGTATTGGTGCTTGAAAATTTGCTATCCCATTCGATTAGAACAATTCCGTCTTTACAGGCGTGCAAATAATAACTATCATAATTATCGCTTGTCAAAAATCCTTTTAAAGTCAAATCAAGGCACATTTTTTCGCTGTTAAATTTGGCTATATATACATCTTCAAAAGTTTGCTCTTTGGTAGATGGATTGAAGTCATACATTGCAACGATACAATACGTTTCATTGTTCCATGTCGCGTAATCATATATTCTGTACAATTTGTTTGGAGCATATTCATTATCCAGTTTTTCCCACACAAGCTGACTTCCCTTATACATCTTGTCGTGGTAATGACCTTGAAAATATATCTCTTTATGCGGATTCCCTTGGAACCATATCGTACTTGATTGTTTTCTTGCCATATTATCAACCTGCCGTTCCTTGTATCAGATAGATTGTGTTTGCATCAGGACTTGCCGGAAGTGCTGTGACCGATTCTACTTTCAAGCCGCTTGTTTGTAACTGTTCCACCTGCTCATTTAGATTTTCAACATTTGATTCAGTGTAGCTTTGGCTGGTCTGCAATTTCTGAATCTGTGTATTCGTGTAGTTTTGATTTACTTGCGCTTCACTACCAGATATATGCGTGTTTCCTTTTTCGCCGGTAGCGGAAAACTCATCCATAAGCTGTTGAATGCCAGTCAGTTTTCTGTGCAAAATAATAAAAGACATTTCTACCCAAATGTCTTTCTGCTGCTGTGCGGAATTTATGAAATCGTAAACATAAAACATGGCTACGTCTCCGCATTCAATGTATGGAAGCCCCATTGTCGCAGCTTCAAACGGCTGGTAAGTGAACCCCTCATTTTGATCTATCAGAAGCGTTGCAAGCTGTGTTTTCCATATTCTGTCAAGACCAAATAACAGCTGGTTTCCTTGCACTATATATTTCCGTTTTCCTGTTCCTGCATTTCCTTTGGCTTTATCCTTAGAAGAATCACGAACAATGAACCGGTTTAGTGGTTTTATCTTGTATGTTTCGTATGTCACTTCCTTGTAGTGCGCATAATGCACAGAATTGCTTGCCGAATCAGTACCAGTAGAATCATCAATACCAGTAGTAGGATACATTGGCAGAAAAGATTCTGCTCCAGGATAAAAAGAATCATCTTCAGTCAACTGTGTTGGGAAAATATATGTAAACTTTCCATAACGGTTGATCCTGCCCCATACGCAATTCAACTGACACACTAATTTAATGAGGTCAAGGTATGTCGTGTTTTCGTCGCTGTATTCCGATTCAAATTCGATTTCCGACCAATCTTCCTCCGAATACTCTTTAGCCGAAGAAAAGTCTTTGTTGCACAGATAAAATTTACCGTTTTTGATAATTACCGTTCCATATTTGTACACTCTTGTGCTGTCGTATTCTGCCGGCTGATACCACTTTGCAGATTCAAAGCTAATTTCTTTCTGTTTGGTATATACCTTTCTTGCATATACTTTTCCGTGATATTTACATAGCTCTCCGCGCTGATACTTTCTCGTTTGACTGTAAACATAGTCGTCAAGACCTCTTGTTTCTATATCATCTGCCGGAAGTGCAACGGATTCCTGCTCAATCCCTACTTTTCCAAAAAGCCAGTTTCTGAATTTCTTTATCGTGATAGGAAATTTCAGAGTATTGTAGTCCGTCCAGTCTACTTCTCCTTTTGTCGAATCTCCAAGCCAGTATAAAGCATCGTATGCCGTGATTGATTTCTTGCGTGTATTGCTTTTTCCGTCGTACTCAACTACGGTTCCGACAAATAACGGTACGCTTTCTTCGGACCCGCTTGCCTTAATAGAAACAGATATATCGGTGCCGGTTAAATCCTTGGTTACTGGTACACCGTCTATATCAATCAATGTGCCGGATAAATCTATAGAAAATCTGCTACTTTCGCAGCCGATAAATTCAAGATCGTTCCCGGACATAATGCTTTCTTCCAGTTCCATACTTTCTTGAACAATGTTGGCATTTCCAACAAGCAAGTCATGGTCTGGGAATGTTATACTCAATTCTTTGTGGCTGCTGCTCTGCAAAAATGCCAGTTTCGTTTCTTCTGTCACACTCAGCATAATTACTACCTCTTAATATCCAATGAATTGCAGTTCGATTTCGTTGTATATAATGTCGTGGTCGTCTGCATAGTATATGTTGGTCTTGATATCCGGCAAATATACGTCTTGTACCTTGTAATCGCCAATTTCCGGCACGTAAACCGATGCAGTGCACTTCTTCTCAATAGAGTTCGTATACTGTGCTCTAATGTTGTCTATGAGGTTTCTCCATGTCGCTTCGTGCATCATAGGCGGAGTAGAGAAAGTTACATCAACAACCGTGTGCTGCAAGGCTGTACGCTGCAACTGACCGTTTGCGTCACGGTATGAATCCAAGTCTTGTCCGTGAAGAACCACGTCGTATTTTTCTGCCCTCATGTATTTCTTTGGGATTGTATAATTTCCAACTCTGATAAGGTATCCAGCGTATGCCATCGTAAATCTCCTGTCCGAAAATAAACACTAAAAAAGCACCTACCATTTCTGATAGATGCTAACTCAACTCTAACTCGTTTTAACTCAACTCTAATTCAATTTAACTCAATTCCAACTCGTTTTAACTCGTTTTTGAAAATTAAAAAAGGCAGCCTATTTCGACTGCCTTAAAAATTCATATTATATTTTTTTCTCAAATACTTTGCCACATTTAGAGCAAACAAATTTCGTTTTTCCGTTCTTTCCTTTAATTCCTGTTGCTGTTCCAATTATGGCTCCTGCTGGGCCCATAAGGAATCCACCAACTGTATTGCCGACCAATGCTTTTCCAAATGAAAATTTCTTTTTTGTATCAACTGGAATGCCAACACCATCACAGCTCCACCTAGGACACATTATTTGTTTTCCCATATATTTATCCCCCTTATGATAAATTTATTCTAATAATATCACAAGGGGAAAAATCTATCAAGCGAAACTGTATGCGTCTTTGCCTGTCCGCTGGTTATAGTCCTTTGCGTAGCTTCTAGCGGCTTTTCCTACGTCAGATTGACTGATTCCAAACTCTTTAGCAAGAATGCCTTGCAGTAGCGTGTTTTGCTGTCTCAGTATAGCCATTTCGCTATTTGAAGCTTGTAATATTGCGTCCTTAATACCTGTGATTTCTGCGCCACCTGCAACCGCTGTCTTTCCACCTACCGTTCCTGCGATTTCTGGTATACCATTTTCGCCAGCCATGAGAAGGCTGTACTGCTTCGGAAC
>ERZ1023641.483-NODE-483-length-10779-cov-6.813223_pt1 | contig 10779 bp, 7 predicted proteins | sample MGYA00380335_ERZ1023641 | MGnify/ENA primary metagenome ERZ1023641 (study PRJEB33179, sample SAMN07448970) | human gut metagenome | biome: Human-gut; feature: Human associated habitat; material: Faeces | host: Homo sapiens | place: India: Bhopal | collected... | reverse complement strand
GATACACACCGAAGTAGATGCTCTTCAACTGTTCGAAGAGGGCATCGACTGATTTAAAAAGATTTTCTCTATCTGCTGTGTCGGTGATGATGGTATCTATCATCTTGTGGTGGCGATCAACCATGGCATCGAATTCGACTCTCCATGCTTCATCACCCTTGAGGGCAAGCTGAGAGGTTTGTAAGAGTTTGTCAGTGATACCGCCAAGTGCGCTCACGACAACCACTACACTCTGTTTCTTTGCCTCATTTTCAACGATACGTTTCAAGCTGAGGATGCTTTTTACGGAACCAACTGATGTTCCGCCGAATTTTAATACTTTCATACGTTATTGAATTTTACGTTGGTAATGTAATGACACCCCCGAAACGACCGAGGCCATGTCAAAACTTGAGGGCAAAAGTACGAAATTTCTATCAAACTGCCAAAGAAACAAACAAAAAAGTGGCAATTTGTAGATAAAAAACCTTCTTTTTCGTTTTTTCCCCCGCTGTATCATCCCTTATACCTTATTATATTATGGGAAATGAAGTTATGTAAGTAGGAAATAAACAAAAATATCCCGAAAAGTTTGGAGATTTCAGAGATTTTCCGTAATTTTGCGGATAGTTTTCAAATAGCATATAGCATCAAAACGATTTAAGATATTAAAGAATAAAGATATAAAGAATGAAATATTTACTGTTTTCAGATATTCACGGCTGCTTGCCAGCCCTGGAAAAAGTGCTCGATTTCTTCGAGCAGGAAAAGTGTGACATGATGTGCATCATGGGCGACATCATCAACTATGGTCCCCGCAACCGCATTCCAGAGGGCATCGACCCTAAGGGTATTGTGGAGCGTCTGAATGCCCTGGCCGATAAGATTGTTGCCGTTCGTGGCAACTGTGATGCGGAGGTAGATCAGATGTTGCTCGATTTTCCTATCATGGAGACCTATGCTCTGCTGGTAGATAACGGCAAGCGCTATCTCTTGACTCATGGTCACGTATATAATAAGGAGAACATGCCTAAGGGACCATACGACTGCATGATCTACGGTCATTCTCATCTCTGGGAGTTGTCAAAGAACGAGAAGGGTCAGGGCATCGTGAACACAGGTAGCATCACCTTCCCTAAGGGTGGCAATCCGCCAACCTTCGCCACTTTGGAAAATGGCAAGTTTACCATGTATCAGCTTGACACATTGGAGGTTTTGGCTACCATGACAGTTTAAATAGTTGACAGTTAACAGTTTAGAGTTTAAAGTTAACAGTTTAGAGTTCAAAGTAATTTAATTTATGATACAGGAATATCAGATTAGAATTCTGCCAGAACAGGCAGCCAACGAGGAAGGCATCAAGCACTATCTGGCCAAGGAGAAGGGACTGGATGTGAGAACCTTGAATCAGGTGCGTGTACTGAAACGCAGCATCGATGCCCGCCAGCGTACCATCTTCGTTAACCTGAAGGTGCGCGCCTATATCAACGAGTTTCCGCAGGACGACCAGTTTGTGCATACGGAATATCCGGACGTGAGTGCCAAGCCAAGAGTCATCGTAGTAGGAGAGGGCCCTGGCGGTCTTTTCGCTTCCCTGCGCCTCATCGAGCTGGGTCTTCGCCCTATCGTATTGGAGCGAGGCAAGGATGTGCGTGAACGCAAGAAAGACCTTTCCAACATCACAAAAACCCAGAAGGTGGATGGCGAAAGTAACTATTGCTTTGGCGAGGGCGGTGCCGGCGCTTACAGTGATGGCAAACTTTACACGCGCAGCAAGAAGCGTGGCAGCGTGGATAAGATATTGAACGTGTTCTGTCAGCATGGCGCCAACACGAATATCCTTGCCGATGCTCATCCGCATATCGGAACCGACAAGTTGCCTCGTGTCATCGAGAACATGCGCAATACGATTATTAATTGTGGCGGCGAAGTGCATTTCCAGACCAAGATGACCCAGCTGATCCTGGAAGGCGACCGGGTGATAGGCGTGGAGGCCATCAACCTGGTAACGGGTGCCGGGGAAACCTATCGGGGTCCGGTGATTCTCGCCACAGGTCACAGTGCCCGTGATGTCTATCGTTATTTGGCATCAAGTAAAATCGAGATAGAAGCCAAGGGCATCGCTGTGGGCGTGCGTCTGGAACATCCGTCTCTGCTCATCGACCAGATACAGTATCACAACAAGAACGGCAGGGGCAAATATCTGCCAGCAGCCGAGTATAGCTTTGTTACCCAGGTAGATGGCCGTGGCGTGTATAGTTTCTGCATGTGTCCTGGAGGCTTTGTGATTCCAGCGGCAACAGGGCCAGAGCAGCTGGTGGTAAACGGTATGAGTCCGAGCAATCGTGGCACAGCTTGGAGCAATTCGGGCATGGTGGTAGAGACACACCCTGAGGATGTAGCCCAGTTTGTCATCGACCATGGTTTTCCGGGGACAGATAGGGCAGATGCCTCTCAGCTCACCGCAGAGGATTTAGCGAAAGACCCATTGACGATGATGTATTTCCAGCAGATTGTGGAGAAACAGTGCTGGCAGCAGGGCAACATGAAGCAGACTGCACCTGCTCAGCGTATGGCCGACTTTGTGAACAACCGCTTGAGTTACGACTTGCCCAAGAGCAGTTATGCACCAGGCCTCATCAGCAGTCCGCTACATTTCTGGATGCCAGGTTTCGTATCCAAGCGCTTGCAGGAAGGTTTCAAGACCTTTGGCAAAAATGCGCATGGCTTCCTCACGAATGAAGCTACATTGATAGCCATGGAGACCAGAACGTCATCGCCGGTACGAATAGTCCGTGACCGCGACACCCTGCAGCACGTGCGCATCCAGGGCCTGTTCCCATGCGGCGAAGGTGCCGGTTACGCAGGCGGCATTGTTTCTGCTGGTGTAGATGGCGAAAGATGTGCAGAAATGTGTGCAGAATATCTTGCATCCGCTACATTGTAGTAACCAGACGGATATGAAAACTTAAGTTTACCCATAAACTTCAACTTACCCAATAAGGTTGCCAACCCCTCAAGTGGAGCACTGGCAACCTTTAGGGATAAATACCCTATTTACCATAATACGCCTTAGAAAATAAAAGTAGGGGTTCTGAAACGGCAGTTGAGACATCGGAAGTTGCAACCTGTACAGGACCGTGACAGACTACAGATTCCGGGATGGAATTCATTCAGCTGCCATATAATTCAAAATATTTATCTTAAAATTTGGTGATTTCATTTTTTTTTAGTACTTTTGCACTATCATTATAACAAACATGAATCTTCAAAATAAATATGAATCAAGAATATTACGATAATGACATCTATCAGGATGATATGAATTATTTCCCAGTTGAAGAATACAACTGGAGTCCTAATTTATTTGCCAAGCTAGTATCCTACTTGAATGAGTCTGTCTCACCGGATGTAATCAGATTAGGAGTTATTGCTGGAATAAGAAATTCAACATCCACTGAGGACGCACCTACCAATTGGGATAAGGTGGAAGCCATGCGCCGTTATGTGGATAGTGTTAACAGAGGATTGGGCTTACCGGAAGATGCGACACTCATGTCTCTTCTCCACTCAACCCAATGGACAGGTTATGGACTTTTCACAATGAGTTTTATCTCAGAAATGAATCTGGACTACCAAGGCATCTGCATGGATGAGCAAACTTCCCTATCCTACCCAAGTATGGTATTTCTCATCGCATTAGTAAAGGGAATGAGTATGATTAATCTTAAAAAACCGTCTTCCACTGGCGAAACCGCTAAAATATATACATGTCTTGTTCCAAGCCAATTCTCAACATTTTCATACGCATCATTCCTCAATGTAGCCAATAATCGCCTCTTCAATAAAGAGGAAGTAACCCCACAGGACATAGAAGAACTTACCGGCCTTGCATTCAAGAGCCGCTATTGGAAACAGGGAACCTCTTTAAAGGGTAAAGATAGCGAACTGTTTATCTATGTTCTTAAATGTATCATGTCTGATATCCTGGGACTCACGCTCGATGTTGATATGGAGTCTTTTTCCAAACAGGCTAAACAGGTTGAACTTATTGCAGCCACTCCAAAAGAGGTAACTCTTACAGAAAAGGAGCTATCTACCCAAAAGTTGACTGTTGCAAAAGCAGTGGAAATTATACTCACCAGATGCTCTCTCCCGCTTGAAAGGGAACAACTCCTCTCAGAAGTTCAGGAATTAAGACCTTCTACAAAAGAAGATACCTTCAATACCATGCTTTCAAAGCTTCATAAGGACAATGTTATCAACTTCTTCGAAGGTGGTTTAATTGGTGTCAAAGGAAAAAGCTATGGAAGGGGCTATAAGAAAGTTGATCGTTTTAAGAAAAAAAAGTAAGAGTATAAAATAGAAGTTATCTTTCATTATATTTGTCAATAGCTTCCTTTACAAGTTCCTTGGAATAACGATTAGGGATATTCCCCTTCTGGTTTAGGGAAAATCCTTATCGTGGCTAAGACTTTTGTCGTACCTTTGCAGCAGAAAAAGAAAATAGAAGTAAAACTTTTAATAAAGATACGATTATGAAGAAGTTGATAATAGCACTTGTAGCAATGTTCTGCATGACATTTACTACAGCTGCGGCAATGAGTTATGAGCAAGCTCGCCAGCAGGGTTTGTACCAGACTGACAAGCTGGCTTACGAACTCACGCTGACAGACGAACAGTATGAGGCTGCCTACGAGATAAACTTGGATTACCTCATGGGCGTCAATTCTTACGATGATCTCTATGGACTCTACTGGCGCCAGCGTAACCTCGATTTAAGTTACATCCTCCTGGATTGGCAATATCGAAATTTCTGCGCGGCTAGCTATTTCTATCGTCCTCTTTATTGGGACGGAGGATATTTCCATTTCGGAATCTATGCACGCTATCCTCGCAGAGACTACTTCTTCTTCGGTCGCCCACATTTCTATACTGTATATTGCGGCGGACATAGCTGGAGAATGAATGGCGGAAGAAGTTGGTATCATGGACGCCAGTATGCCGCTCCTCGCCCTGGAAGCCGTGAACCTCATTTCGGAATGCGTGACAGTTTCAACCGTGGAGATTACGGACGTGGCAAGACTTTCGGAAATATGGACCGCCAGAGCAGCACTCGCACCACAGTGACTCGCGACCATCAGTTTGGCAATGTGAACCGTCAGAACAGTAGCGGATTCGATAACAGCAACCGCCAGAACAGTAGCGGATTCGGTAACAGCAATCGCCAGAATAATGGTTCATTCGGTGGCTCAACCCGAAATGGTTTTGGAAGCGGCTTTACCAATAGCCGGTCAAACAATGGTGGCTTTACCCCTCGTTCTACTACACAGAGCAATGGTTCATTCGGAGGAAACCGTAGTGGTTCATTCGGAGGAAACCGTGGTGGTTCTTTCGGAGGCGGCAGCCGCTCTAACACCAGTGTTCGCAGCTCATTTGGAAGCGGAAGCAGCAATGGAGCCCGTTCATTCGGTGGCGGTTCTACTCGCAGCAATGGCGGAAACAACGGAGGAAGCCATTTTGGCGGCAGAAGATAATTCCTAGAAATTGATGCTCCTAGAAATAGATTGTTCTTGGAAAGATAAAGAATTCCAATTTAAAACCAAAAGTATATACCCAAAAAAGAAGGGACATTCCATGAGATATGGATTGTCCCTTTAATTTTATCCTTATGCCATCTGTTGAGCTGCAGGCTATTATATCAGGCTATTATATTCTAAAAAGATATTCGATAGAACTATATAGCTGATTAACTAGGATATAAATCACAAAATAGGGCGCTGCCTGTCGGATGCCATCCGACAGGGTCTCCCCTATGGCCTCTACCCCCATAAATCTGTTACTTACAACCCCGAAACTCAGACTCATCACTATAATGGCTAAACAGATGTATGGCAGAATGCTTCTGCTGAAACTGCTTGCCTCTATCCCACCCATCACGTTCAGCAAGATGGCATGAGGAACGATGGTGAGCAGAAGGATGACTGATAGAAACAAGACGAACTCTACCGAAACCAGTCGCAAGGCATTGCGATGGCGGTAAATGGTTCTGTCATAATGCAATAGACCGCTTCCTTGAAGTGTTCCCCAAGCGATGCTTATCAGCAGTAGCCAGACTAGCCAGGGCGACTCCAGATTATCTGTGAACGAGCCGAAAAACCAGCGGATTCCTTCCGGGCTCAGCATCGAACGGGGAAATACATCGGGCATTGCTGCCGTGATGAGCCACGACAGCAAAACCAATATCACCTGCGCCAAAGCCAGCAGAAGCATGGCGTAAGCGCAAATCTTACTCTTCATCAGGCTGCAGATTATCGATATCGATGATTCTCAGCTCGCAGGCACGAACCACAAGGCGGGTGGCATTTACGCTCATGCCATTGTTGCCTTCAGGAAAGAGCTTCTGTACCAATTCGTTCTGCCTTTTTTCCAGACTCTTTACGCCGAAAGGCATCCCGCGGAGATTGGTAATCTGCTCCTTCGTATAGCCCAAAGCCAGATGGCGCAGGAAACGCTCGTCATATTCATCTATCTCGTAGTTAACCAAAGCCTCCTGGCGCATCAGTTGGCTGCCCACGCTCTTCTTGAATCTATCAACAATCTTCTGGAGGATAGGCTGGTTGAACACCAGTTTCTTGCCGCCCATGCACGAAGCCACATCGCCACGGGTGAGCAGTTCCCCACTCTTCAGGATAATGCCGTCGCAGCCTGCATCGAGCACATCCACCCAGAGTTTCTCGTTCAATATCTCGCCAGTAAAGATAAGTACCTTCACATCAGGATACTGCTCCTTGGTGTTGCGGCAAATCTCAACACCCACAGTGGTGGAACCACCCAAGCCCAGGTCGAGCAGTACGAGGTCTGGCTTCTGCTGCTTGATGAGTTTCCAATAAGCTATTTCGCTATCCGCCGTGCCGATAATCTCGGCTTCCGGAATGTCGTTCTTGAAGATTCCTTCCGTGCCCTTCAATTCCAACGGCACGTCTTCTACTATGATTACTTTAAAGTTTTCCATTATTTCATTCTTTATTTATAATCTCTTGATTTATATCTATTTATATGTTTTTATCTATATACATAATTTTTCTTGGCAATACCACATCTATCATCAGCTTGCCATCTTCCGAAGGCTTGGCCTGAATGCCGCAGCCACGAAGGTTGGTGGTCTCTCCTATTTCCCTTACTATCTGGCGAGCCACCAGATACTTCATGTCGCAGGTGAGCGGCGTGAAGAGATGCGGATGTTTCTCCTCATCATAAACCACATCTTGCAGGATATATTGGCAGGTAACGTAGATAGGCTTTCTATCTTCCTTGATACTGCAGGTATAGTTCTTCACGCCTCCCACAAGCAGGGTCTTGAGATAGTTCAGCAAATCCCGGTCGCACTTGATGGTGCCATCCACCTGCTGCATCGCCTGCGCACTCAGCATGTTATAGATAGACTTGTAATAATCCACCAGTTCGTGAAGCGAAGTTACATCTTCGGGAGTGGTATCAATGAGCTGGCGGATGCGCGACGGATAGTACATCGTCTCGTGCTTGAGCGTAGAGAGACAGTTGTCGAGCACCGAGTTGGCGATGTGCAACTTATCGTTCTCGTATTCCGCACGATGCAGGTCATCTTCTGCCATCTCGATGTTCACTGCCTCGCTCTGGCGCATCTCGATGCTTTTTCTCAGCGCCATCCGAATCTGCTCTACCACCTCATTGAGTTGCGGGAAGAGTTGGGTGTTGCGCATTTTATCGGCATCCTGCGCATTCCAGAGCTGGCTGATGAGGTGCAGCTTCTTTTCCTCCTTCTCATCGCTCAGCAGCACCTTGTTGATGCCGTTGATTTTATCCACCGCATACCGATAGCGGAGGATATGACGATAGTAGAGCAAATAGTATGCCAGCGGCAACTGGAGCAGCAGGAGGATGAGCAGGACGATGGCCACCGCCTTGGAGTTTTCTGACACCTGCATGGTGCGCACGTAATCATCCAGCGAGTTGTCGGCACTCCGCTCTCGGAAGAGCTGGGTATAAACCTTATTGTTGCTTTCGTAGAGTTCCCACTTATGCAGCGCCAAAGCAGCTACGGCACTTTCGTTGCGGATATCGAGAATCACATCGTAATTGGTAAGCAATCCCTCGTGCAGCCACTGTATCTCTGCCGCCGTTCCCGTCTTGGGATGGCTCACCATCAGATATTTGCCATCTGGATGGATGGAGAGATAATAGCGATTGAGATAGGTTCTTGCGGAATCTGCCATATCCAGGGTTCGCTCATACTTTCCGTTGATGTTGCTGAAGTAGGCACTGTCGGCATAGGCATCAGCCCGTTCCAGCAAATTGATGGTTCCTGCACTCGCTTTGGAAATCATCAATGCCAGTATCAGCACCAGCTGCATCCTGCGGATTCCACACGGCAGACGGAAGGAGAATGTGCTGCCTTTCCCCTCCTCGCTTTCTGCATGGATATCGCAGACGGAGAAGAGAGAGCTCATCTTCTTGTATTTATCGATGATGCCCTTGCAATTGAGCAGGCCGAAGCCATGACCGCCCGTATAGGTGCGGTCGAAGACGTGACCCAGGGTTGTTTCGTCCATGCCCTTGCCTGTATCGGCTATGGAAATCTCAACAAAGGCTTTATCCACCATCTTGGCGCTAACCTCCACTTGTCCACCGCTAGGCGTAAACTTGCGGGCGTTATCGGCAATGGTGTTGATCATGAAGAGCGTCAGGGTGCGGTCGGCCTTCACCACGGCATCGGTAGATTGCACCTTCAGGTTCACGCCGCGCATCTGGAAACTCATCTTGCCTTTGGCCACAATGTCGAAGAGTGGCTGCAGCGGGAAGCTTTCGATACGGAGGTTGATGGCTCCCTGGCGCATCTGAATCCAATCGGTGAGCACAGCATTGTATTGATTAATCTGGTCGGCCAATTCTGAGATATACTGGTATCTTTCCTGTAGGATTTCCTCAGATTCTCCGCCTTCCTTCAATCGTTCTACCTCGTGAATCATACGGTCGATAAACGGCGTGATGCTGTTCACCAGCGATACCTTGGCACGCTGTTCCAGGTTTCTGCGCCTATTCTCGGAGATATGAAACTGCATCATGTCCCGGGCTTCATTCACTTCTTCATATCTCTCGGTTAAGGCATTGAAGGTCTGCTCATTATTACTCTCCCATTCATGCAATGGAAGAAGCAGATCCTCAACCGAATGATTCTTTGCCTTTCTTCGTTTCATGCGGTCGAAGAGATAAAGCAGGAAGACCACCAGAACGATGACGAAGATAACAGCCGCAATCATCGAGTTCAGCTGTACGGCATTTTCATCCAACTGGGCGGCACGTGCCTCCAACTGCTTGTCCTGTCTCGCCTGCTCCTGCAGGTCGAGGTAGATATTTCGGTTGTAATCACTTTGCGGTTTGTTGTCGATGGCGGAATACACCAGGCAGAGGCGTTCCCGGATGGAAGCCACCAGGTCGGGTGCCTGACTGATGGCCTTGTTCTGTGTAAGCGCCTGGTTCAGGCAATTGCCGGCAGAATTATAATCCCTGATTTGCCAATAGCATTCTGCCAGTGTTCGGTAGGCACCAGCCGTTTGATATACGTCTCCATACTCCGAGAAGAGGTTCAATGCTCTCTGGGCGAAGTTACCCGCCAGGAGTTCTGTAGGCATCTGTTCCACATTGAGATACTGGAAAGCCGGGAGATTGTTTTTCACCAGGAAATCCCGGCGCTCGGCATCCTGAATATGCTCGCTGATGGCTTGCAGGGCATTAGCCTGCCAGTAAGGATACGGATTGCTTCCGCTCGCCATCATATAGAGGCGGATGAGAAAGTCGAACTCAGTCTGACTGATTTCATTGACGGTGCCCTGCGTGATGGCTCCGCCCGACCCGTAGTTATAGAGATAGTTGAGATATTGTGCCGTATCCTGCTCCAGTTCGTCGGGATCCAGGTTGGCAAGTGCCCGCTGCATGGGGCGTTCCTGCTGTATATAATAAAAATAGGTGGCTTCCACGATGTCGAACTCGCTCTTGGCATAGATGGTGCGGCGGTGTTCACGGAGCGGCAGATTATTTGCCTCCTCGCCTATTCTGCGCAGTCGGCGCATTGCCTTTTCGCGATAAGTGTAAAAGTCCTTGTTGTGGGCTTCACGCTGACAGATTCTCATGCTCTGAACGTCTGCAACAAGGAGTTCTATCTGGTTGTCGCTCCGGTCTTCCACCTTCTTCAGCCATTGCTTGGCAGCCCGATAATCCATCTTGGCAATCGCCACGAACGCCAGGTTGTTGCAAGCCTCTGCATAGCCCGCAGGATAGTCGTCAGCAAGAGCCAACGCTCTCGTTGCCAACACCTTAGTAGAATCAATATTACGATAGTGAAACGCATAAGAAAGGCTATTCAGCCTATCAACTTCGCCCTTATGCGACGGCGAACAGGCTGAAAAAACAAACATCGCCACCATCATGCCGACGATGGCGATGCCATGAATATGATGAAATAATTTATGCAAAGGCATAAAGTTTATTTTCATGAAACATGTTTGAATCACATAGGGATGGTTACAGCGTTTTAGGCGCGAGCCTTAGCGATATAACCCAGAGCCTCCTGGCACTTAGCTGTGATAGCAGCCCAGTCGCCGGCAGCAACTGTCTCCTTAGGGAAGAGCTTAGAACCCATACCTACGCAGAGAACACCTGCCTTGATCCATGGAGTAAGATTCTCCTCTGTTGGCTCCACAGCACCAGTTACCATGATGTTGCTCCAGCGCAAAGGTGCCATCACGTTCTTAACGAATGAAG
>ERZ1023641.482-NODE-482-length-10779-cov-12.676240_pt1 | contig 10779 bp, 12 predicted proteins | sample MGYA00380335_ERZ1023641 | MGnify/ENA primary metagenome ERZ1023641 (study PRJEB33179, sample SAMN07448970) | human gut metagenome | biome: Human-gut; feature: Human associated habitat; material: Faeces | host: Homo sapiens | place: India: Bhopal | collected... | reverse complement strand
CTAATGATAATGCTTTCAACTACTATTTATATGTTTCAAAGAAATTAAAAAAGCAGGAAAGGAAATAACGATATGAGCGAAGAATTACAACAGAAACTCCGTGACCAACTTTGGGAAGTTGCTAACAAGTTGCGTGGCAATATGTCGGCAAGTGACTTCATGTATTTCACCCTTGGCTTTATCTTCTACAAGTATTTGTCGGAGAAGATAGAGAAACACGCCAATGATGCATTGGTAGATGATGAAGTTACGTTTAAAGAACTGTGGGTGATGAAGGAAATCAAGGAGCTGGAAGCCAAACGAGCCGACCTTGACAAGGAGATTGAAGACTATCTGAAAGAGTTGGGATTGATTTAAGTATTATGTATAAAGGTTCAGTGATTAGGTGTTATGGCAGACAAGAACAATATACCGCAGTTCGTGAATAGCGACTCCTTCATGGCAGACAAGAACTATGTGAAGTGGTTGTCTGACTTGAAGAAACGCTTCCACATTGCACAGCTCAAAGCTGATGTCAAGGTGAATACAGAAATGCTCAAATTCTATTGGAGTTTGGGCGAGGACATTTGTGAGAAACAGAAGCAATATAAGTGGGGCGCAAACTTTATGAAAAGATTGAGCCTTGATTTGCGTGCGGAATTTCCACAAGCTGAGGGATTTTCATGGTCTAACCTCTATAAAATACGAAAATGGTATTTGTTCTATTCTTCACAAATTGAATTTTTGTACCAAGCTGGTACAAAATTACAAACGGTGGATAATGTAACAACCCCAATGCCAGACTTACTGCAATTTGTTCCTTGGAGACACCAAACAGTCATTGTTTCCAAATGCACTACAATAAACGCTGCTTTGTTCTATCTCAACAAGGTGATTGAAGACAACATGAGCCGTACAGAGTTGGAGCATGTGGTTAAGGCTCAACTGTATGAGCATACAGGCAAGGCTTTGAATAACTTTGATGTTACACTGCCACAACCTCAAAACGCACTGGCAACAGAGATGATCAAAGACCCTTACAAGTTGGATTTCTTCTCATTGCCAAGCAAGTTCAACGAAATGGACTTGGAGAACAAGTTAGCAACCAATATTACTCGCTTCCTTTTAGAATTGGGTAAAGGATTTGCTTATGTCGGTCAGCAAATGGAACTTGACACGCCAAGTGGCAAGTCATACTTCCCCGACATGGTGTTCTACCAGACTGGTAGATTATTAAAAAAGGCATAGAATATGGCAGGAAATATGACATTAGCAGGAAACAGCGAGTTCAAAAGTTGGGTTTCGCAGTTGAAGAAAGATATACACAGCGCGCAAATAAAGGCGGCAATCAAGGTGAACACAGAATTGCTCCGCCTTTATTGGCGTATGGGTGCAGACATCTGTGAAAAGCAGAAATCTTCCACTTGGGGCGATGGCTGGCTTAAAGAATTGAGCCGTGAACTTATGGCAGAGTTTCCAGATATGAAAGGGCTTTCATACAGGAATCTACAATACATTAGACAATGGTATCTCTTTTATAATCAAGGAAATATAATTGTGCAACAAGATGTTGCACAATTACAAGAAGGATATGGGCAACAACCTGTTGCCAAAATAAGCGAGGACGTTTTCTTTTCCGTTCCTTGGGGGCATCATCTGTATATCATATCGCAATGCAAGGACGTTAATCGTGCCGTGTTCTATTTGAAAAAGACTGTTGAAAATGGTTGGAGCCGTGCTGTTCTGCTCAATTTTCTTGATACCAATCTGTATGAGCGACAGGGAAAGGCTGTGAATAATTTCACAAGACTATTGGCTAATCCTCAAAGCGAATTGGCTGCTCAAACATTGAAAGACCCTTATAATTTCGATTTCCTCACACTTGACGGTGAGTATCGGGAGCGAGAGTTGGAACAAGGACTTACCCAAAATGTCACACGCTTCTTGCTAGAATTGGGTACGGGCTTTGCTTTTGTCGGAAGTCAAGTTCCACTACAAGTAGGAGAAGATACGTTATATCCCGACTTGCTTTTCTATCATTTGGAACTGCGCTGCTATGTGGTCGTTGAGCTGAAGATTACGAAATTCAAAGCAGAACATCTGGGACAGTTGGGCGTATATGTAAGTGCTGTCAATCATATAAAAAAGAAGCCTACAGACAACCCTACGATAGGGTTGCTTATCTGCAAGACCAAGAACAATGTGATGGCGCAATATGCTCTTGAATCGACCAATCAGCCAATAGGCATCTCCGAATATCAGTTGTCTAAGCTCATGCCTGAAAACATACAAAGCCAGTTGCCTACAATCGAAGATATTGAAGCAACGCTTTCTGATATAAAGGAGACAAAAGAATGAGAACTAAAAGCCTGATAGAATGCATCTTGTCGATGTATTCTATCAGGCTTTTATACTGAATATATTTATATTCTTTTCTCTGTGCTATCTATCGATACCTACAAACTCCCAATTAGAGAGCGTCGATTACCGAGCAGATGTCACCGAAGATACGGTTGAGCTCACCAAGACCATTGATGTGATGGTGTATGCCCTCACCCTTATACCACTCGATAAGCGGAGCAGTCTGGTTGTGATAAACGTCGAGACGCTTCTTGATAGTCTCGGCATTGTCGTCCGAGCGACCACTCTCCTGACCGCGCTTGATAAGGCGAGTCATAAGCTCATCCTCAGGAACGTCGAGCTCGATCATGGCAGCTACCTTGTGGCCACGCTCAGCAAGCATCTTCTTAAGAGCCTCAGCCTGCGGGATAGTACGTGGGAAACCATCAAAGATTACGCCCTTGTGCTCCTTGCCAAAGCTGTCGTATACGCTGGCAAGAATGTTAACCATGAGTTCGTCAGGAATAAGCTGACCATTGTCAATAAAACCCTTGGCAGTCTTGCCAAGCTCTGTGCCATTTTTGATTTCGCTACGAAGAACGTCGCCTGTAGAGATATGGTTGAAACCATACTTCTCAATCATAAGGTCGCTCTGTGTACCTTTACCTGAACCTGGGGCACCGAAAATTACGATGTTTTTCATCTTTTTACTTTAAGAATGTTTATAATATATTGAATTATTACTCCACAACAGTATATATGTCTCTGAGGTTGCGACCCTGCTGGTCGTAGTCGAGACCATAGCCAAGGATGAAATCATTTGGAATCTCCATGGCAACGTACTTAATGTCAAGCGGCACCTGAAGGCAATCGGGCTTGAACAGCAGAGTGCATATCTGGACATCGGCAGGCTCCTTCTCCTTAAGAGTCTCAAGCAATGTCTTCAATGTAAGTCCCGACTCCACAATATCCTCCACAATGATGACAGTGCGTCCCTTTATGTCCTCATTGAGGCCGAGAAGCTGCTTCACCTTACCAGTAGACGATGTGCCCTGATAAGACGACATCTTGACAAATGAAATCTCACACGGCACTGTAATCTCGCGCATAAGGTCGGCGGCAAAAACAAACGAGCCATTGAGCATTGCGAGCAACAATGGGTTTTTGTCTGCCATATCGGTATTGATGCGTTCGGCTACTGCCTTCACACGTTCCAAAATCTGTGCCTCGGGAATTGAGGTCTTGAATGTCTTGTCCTTTATTTTTACTACACTCATTGCTAACAGTCTTTTTTTATATTGGGTGCAAAGTTACTGAAACTTATAATATGTCGCAAAAAAAACAGGCAGTAAATTATCATTGCCTGTCTTTTGCTTGTTATTCACGGTAAAGCGACAAGCCAATATCGCTCACACCAGGAAGAATCTCGCGCTTCATGTCATGACGCACACGCACATGTATTGAGTCGCCATGCTGCAATTGTAGCGTTGTGACGGGAAACTTATACTGATGATAGCTCAGTCCGGTGCCAGTAGCGTTGCCACGTTCGTCGGTGAGCTGACAGAACACAGTGTCGGTCACAACCTCGTCGCGCGGGAACACATGTTGCTCGACAATGAGTGTAAGAGCCGTGAAGGGATAGGCATCGGTGATGCGCAATCCCAAATACGACTGATAGCTTGCAGCACTGTCTACGGGCGACACTTCAAACGAGAGAGTGTCGTTCTTCTCCCAACCGACAACCGGAGTGCTCACATACTTGTCGTAGACAAGCCTCCGGTTGCAGGCAGCAAGCATGACAAGCACTGCTGCCATGAAGACAAAAACCAGACGCTTTCTCATTGCTTAGGCTCAGCATTCTGCTGACTTTTGTTCTGTGTGCCGTCCTGAGGCTTAGGCGCTGCATTCTGTGCAGGCTGAGGCTTAGGACCAGCATTCTGTTGTTGCTGTGACTTAGGGCCAGCATTTTGCTGACGTTGCTGACGGTTGTCGCGGCGTTGGTTGTCGCGGCGTTGTGACTTCGGTGCAGCATTATCCTTTGTCTGGCCATTCTGTGCAGCATTAGGATTAGTCTGCGTGTTCTGTGCAGCATTGTCCCTTGGCTGTTGCTTCTTCGGCTGTTTCTTCTTTTTCTTCTTTGCCTTGTCGAAACGACTTATGTCGGCATCGGCAAGCAAGTCGGCAGGACGAGCATTCTCCTTTATCTTGCCATCCTCGGTGAGCGACTCAGGCTTTTCGCCTCGCTTGTTCATCTCTATAATGGCACGCGCACGCTCGGCTGTGATAGTCTCAAGATTAGCTGCAACACCCTTTCCTGTGGAATAGGTGACAAGTCCGGCAAGGATGTCCGACTTGAACAGATAGTAATCATTATCAATAGTCTGAAGCACAACGTCGCGCGACGGCATCTTTTTGCCAGCCTCTACATAGTCGTCAACCTCGTAGTTGAGACAACACTTAAGCTTGGCACACATACCTGCAAGCTTCTGCGGATTGAGAGAAATGTCCTGAATGCGTGCCGCATTAGTGCTGACGCTGACAAAGTTCTTCATCCATGTGGCACAGCAAAGCTCACGTCCGCAAGGACCAGTACCGCCAATGCGTCCTGCCTCCTGGCGTGCTCCAATCTGTTTCATCTCAATACGCACATGGAAAGTGTCGGCAAGCACCTTGATGAGCTGGCGGAAGTCGACACGCTCATCGGCTATATAATAGAAAATAGCCTTATTGCCGTCGCCCTGATACTCCACATCACCAATCTTCATCTGCAGGCCAAGGTCCTTGGCTATCTGTCGGCTCTGAATCATTGTGCCGTGCTCACGGCTCTTAGCCTCGTAATACTTGTCCATATCCACCGGCTTGGCAATGCGGTAGACCCGCTTGATGTCGTCAGCCGACTTAAGGTTGGCCTTCTTCAGTTGCAGTTTAACGAGTCGTCCGGTAAGTGTCACGGTACCGATGTCATGTCCCGGACTTGCCTCAACGGCCACTATATCACCCTTGCATAGTTCGAGGTGATTAACATTATGATAGTATCCCTTGCGCGTATTCTTGAACTGCACCTCCACAAGGTCAGTGTCCTCCTCATTGCCAGGCACGTCATACAGCCAGTCGTAAGTATTGAGCTGCATGTTCTGTCTGCCGCATCCGCAATGTGAGAGACCTCGGTCGCAATCGCAGGATATCTTGAATTGCATGTCTTTGAAATCTTTCATTTCTTTCGTGTTATTAATATGATGGTTTGCATGGCAATGTCGAAGAACACCATTTTTGAGTTTGCGTTCTGCGATATGTCGCGCAATGCACGTTCTATCATTTCCGTCATCTCGATGACGTTGTTCTCGTTGATGAATGGGGAGAAACGCTTGGCGAAGTTCTCCTCGTCGAGAGTCATGTAGCACAAATCCGGGTTGTGGAAGTTGTACATGAAACTCTCTCTCACCATTCTGTTGCAATACACAAGCAGTCGTTTCTGCTTCTCTCTGCCAAATGCCGCCACACTGTCGCTCCACTTCTTGAGTTCCTTCACGCGCTTGCTGTAGGCAAGACGCATGAGCATGGTGAAGAGGTCGAAGAACATCTGGTTCTCGTTGCCAGCCTTAAGCTCATTGATGGCTGCGAGCCATGAGCCATTGGCAAGTCGTGTTATGCGGTGGGCAGTGTCCTCGTCAAGACCTCGTTTGTCTATCAAGGCCTGTTGTATCGACTGGTCGTCAATGCGTTTGAAGTCGAACCTCTGTGTTCGGCTTCGTATTGTCTCAAGCAGCTTGCCTGGGTCTTCGCTCACAAGTATGAAGACTGTCTGTTGTGGCGGTTCCTCAAGCAGTTTGAGAATCTTGTTGGCACTCGTGAGGTTCATCCTTTCAGGCAGCCACATGATGCACACCTTATAGCCACCCTGACTCGATTTGATAGAGAGTTTGCGTGTCAGACGGTCGCTCTCGCCTCCGGTTATCACCGCTTGCTGGTTTTCGGCTTGCATCTGTGTCATCCATTGCTCCAAAGTGAAGTACGGACCCTCCATTATCATGTCGTGCCACTCTGTGGCATAGTCGTCGCTCGTAGGCTGATGTTCGGAGCCCATACTTGGCTTCTTGATTGTAGGAAAAGAGAAATGCAAGTCGGGATGTCCCCATTGTCGCAACAACTTGCTATGTCCCAACAATTCCGAGGCAAAAGCCATAGCAAGAGCCATCTTTCCACAGCCCGACGGACCGCAGAAGAGCATGGCATGGGGCACACGCCCCTCATCAATCAATTTGCGCAGCTGTTGCTTCGCACTTTCCTGACCTATGACTTCCTCGAATTGCATTTTGTTAGTCTGTTTTTTATTATATGTTCTTATTACTCAACATTCAACATTGAGAAATCGGCTTCAGCCGACAATTCAACATTCAACACTCCACATTCAACATTCTCAAAGCAGTCTCTTCGCCACTTCTCTCACAGAGTCGACAGCCGACACCGTATAGAAGTGAATGTTGTGCACACCTGCCGCATAGAGTTGCTTGCATTGTTCAGTGGTCCATTCTATGCCAAGCAGCTTAGCATCCTCATCGGTCTTACACTTCACCACCTCCTGTGCCAACTCCTGCGGAAGGTCGCAATGGAATGTCTTAGGCACAACCGTGAGCTGAGAGAGCTTGGCAAATGGTTTTATGCCCGGCACAATAGGTATCGTGATGCCCATAGCGCGTGCCTTAGCCACGAAGTCGAAATATTTCTGATTGTCGTAGAACAGCTGTGTCACGGCATATCCCGCTCCAAGATACTGTTTCAGTTTCAGATACTCCATATCCATCTCAAGGTTAGGAGCCTCCTCATGCTTCTCGGGATAGCAAGCCACACCGAACGAGAACTTCTTGCCAGGGTTCTTGATAGGAGTACTATCGTTGAAGAAACCATCGTTGAAATGGTTCACCTGCTCAATGAGTTCAGTGGTATGCGAATATCCACCTGGTGTAGGCATGAACTGGCGGTCTTCCTTAGCCTTGTCACCTCGCAGAAGCAGCAAGTTCTCTATACCAAGGAATTGCAGGTCGAGGAGTTCGTATTCAATGTCCTCGGCACTTGCACCACTACATATCACGTGGGGAATGACCGGAATGCCAAATCGGTTTTGTATGGCTGCTGCCACTGCCACCGTACCTGGACGGCGACGCACACGCAGACGCTCATACTGACCATTAGCAAGTTCGCGATACACAAACTCGCTGTGATGGGTTGTAATGTTGATATAGGCAGGGTCAAACTCCCTGAATTTCTCTATCGTAGAAAACAATCTGTCGGTGCCAGTACCCTTAAGCGGCGGCAATACTTCAAACGAAAAGTGCTTCTTTCCGTCGTTTGCGTTTAATATTTCGACTATACTCATCGTGTGTTACATTATATAATGTATGCAAAGTTACGGAAAATATTGCATATACTATAAAAATAGCAAGAAAAAGGCTACTATATTTACCCTTTCACACACTTATAGGCGTAAGCCAATACAAAGGCAAATCCCACAAGAGGGATAATGAATGGGATGACAAGGTTGCCGGTATGGTCGGCCACAAGACCCATAAGCAAGAAGCCGCATCCACCCACTGGTGTCATCATGAGTATTGATGATGCACTCTTGGTGAGTCCGCCAAGTCCACGCAATGTGAGCGAGAAGATAGTTGGGAACATGATAGCCTCGAACATATAGTTGCACAGCAACGCACCAACGGAAACCGTCATGCTAATGTTCATCAACAGCACAGCGATGCTCACTACAGAACCTATGGCACATATCAGCAAATACTTCTCTGCCGGCATGTTGCTCATTATCGCCGCACCTACAAAACGCGCAAGCATGAAGAGTCCTAATGCCACAGTGAGGATTGTAGAACCAGTGGCTGCCGACATCCATTCCTGACCCGTTACGAAGTTGATGAAGTAGGAGTTGATGGATATCTCGGCTATCTCATAGGCGAGAAGAGCCAACAGTCCGAACACAAACCATCCATTTGAGAACAAGCGCGAGATGTTATGTCCACCCTCATGTGTCTCGCCATCGTCCTCATGCTGAATCTCAGGCAAGTTAACACGCGAGAAGACAATAGCAATGACAAGCACTACGGCTCCCATAATGGCATAAGGAACCACCGCATTACCGCCACTTCCATTACCCACATCGCCCGAACCGCTATTCTGGAACAAGAAGCTGCCCACAACAAGTGTGGCAAACATAGAGCCTACGCCATTAAACGACTGCGAGAAATTGAGTCGGGCAGTAGATGTCTCCTTAGGGCCAAGCTCTGTGACATAAGGATTGGCCGATGTCTCAAGGAACACCAGTCCGCAACCTATCACAAACAAGGCTATAAGATAAGCATAGAATGTTCCGGCAAAGGAACAAGGTATGAAGGCAAGCGAACCAAGTCCGAAGAGGATAAGTCCGAGCACCACTCCACGTCTATATCCCTGTCGGTTGATGAATAATCCGGCAGGAATAGCCATGAGGAAATAGCCAAGATAGGTTGTAACCTGAATCAGAGACGACTGCGTGATGGTTATGTCAAGCTCGTTCTGAAAATGCTTGTTGAGCACGTCGAGAATGGCACGTGCAAAGCCCCACATAAAGAAGAGCGATGTGATGAGAATGAACGGCACAGCATACTGCTTGCTGCTCAACGATACTTTATTTTGTTTCATACGTGCAAAATTACATCTTTTAATTGCATAAAAAGAATAAGTGAATGCTTTTATTTCACACGTTGACGAAAATACGCTGCTTATCAATTAGAAAAACGGGAAAAAAGACGTTAATAATGATTTTATTTCTTATCTTTGTGCTTATATAGTTTTATAACATCAATATTATTATGGAAGAGAAGTACTTAAATCCACATACTGACTTCGGCTTTAAGAGACTCTTTGGTTCGGAGTTCAACAAGGAACTGCTCATCAGTTTCCTTAACGCTCTGTTTCTTGGCAAACAAGACGTAAAGGACGTAACATATCTCAACTCTGAGCAACTTGGCGACCGCTCGGATGCAAGACGAGCTATATTTGATGTATATTGCGAGAACCAGAAAGGCGAAAAGTTCATTGTCGAGATGCAAAACGTGTATCAGGAGTTCTTTAAGGATAGAACTATCTTTTATTCAACATTTCCAATACGTGAGCAAGCTCAATTAGGTAAAAACTGGGACTTTAAACTTAAAGCAGTTTACACAATAGGACTGCTTAACTTCAATTTTGCTAAAGGATTGGACGAAGCAAAGCATTGGCATCATGAAGTGAAGTTGATGGAGGTTGACACCAAGAAAATATTCTACGACAAACTGACGTACTTTTATGTAGAAATACCGAAGTTTAACAAGAGCGAATCGGAACTGGTAACTATGTACGACAAATGGATGTATGTACTGAAAAACCTTTCAGTACTTATGAAACGTCCTGCAGCTCTGCAAGAACGAGTCTTCACACGATTGTTTGAACAAGCCGAGATAGCAAAGTTCAATCCACAAGAACTTATGCAATACGAGGATAGCGTGAATGCCTATCGCGATATTGTGAATGCGATTAACACAGCTAAGAAAGACAGCTTTGCTGAGGGGAAAGCCGAAGGCATAGAGCAACGCAATATTGAAATCGCAAAAAAAATGATAGAAAAAGGTATGGCTTTGAATGATATATCCGAAATGACGGGCCTCTCTATCACGAATATTGAGTTGCTAAAGAATTTGCATTGATAAATTACAACAGTGCAGACGGTTTTATTCTTAACCTATTGATCAATAAAATATCAATAGGTTAAGAATAAAAATCTTTATTAAGATTCATCTCACATATTAAAATAAAATCTTTATACCAAATTGGTATCAATGACTACGTTTAATTATTAAGTCAAAAACTGAATACAATTCTATCGCTTGGTCTCTTTTATCTTCCAATTTAACAATTACAACAGGTCGTTGCAAATTATCTATTTTTATATCTAAAGTATATATGACATGGGAATCTTCTATCGTCTCTTGTTCTATCACTGTCTTCTTTTTAGCAGTTCCAGCACCAATTAAAGCACCAGTATTGCCACAGGCAAGTTTACCAACCATAGAGCGCCCTATAGTTCCCAATGTATCCGTACTCGTTGTTGCAATAATTCTACCTTGTCCTTTTTTAGTTTCCGTTTCTAAAGTAACTGAAAGTATATCTTTAAAGTTGTATATACACCCCATTAACCATACTTTCTGAGATTCTTCATAAATTCTTATTGAATCATTTAAGAAAGTTCCTATCGAATATGTTTTTGTAAGAGGTCCATAACGTTCATCTATTTTAGATGTATTAGATACATCTTCCTTAACTACCATTACAAACAATGTAATTACTATAATTCCAACAATAATAATCCAAATCATAAATATTCGTTTTAAGTAACTGTTCAAAATTAATTTTACAAATATGAATAATTCACGAATAAGTTCG
>ERZ1023641.481-NODE-481-length-10788-cov-7.316594_pt1 | contig 10788 bp, 4 predicted proteins | sample MGYA00380335_ERZ1023641 | MGnify/ENA primary metagenome ERZ1023641 (study PRJEB33179, sample SAMN07448970) | human gut metagenome | biome: Human-gut; feature: Human associated habitat; material: Faeces | host: Homo sapiens | place: India: Bhopal | collected... | reverse complement strand
CCATACGATGCATCAACTTATCCATGATGAAAGCAGCACGCGCCATATAACCCGTATCCTCCAAAATGGATATGAATAGATAAAGGATCATGATATTGGGCAAAAACACGATAACGGCTCCCACCCCACTAATTGCTCCATCAACTATCATATCTTTCAGTATACCATTAGGCATCACGTAGTTGATGAAATCGGATATCTTCGACACCAACCAATCAATCCAATCCATCGGATAAGATCCGAGTTGGAAAGTAAAGAAGAATATCAAGAATAATACGATGAAGAACAATGGAAAGCCTAGGTATCGATTGGTCACCACTTTATCTATCTTCTCCGTTACGTTCTTACCGCTCTTTACAGCATGAGGTTGATACGTTTCTTTCAATGCTCCCTGGATAAATCCGTACTTAGCATCGGTAATCGCATTATCAGTCGTATCGTGGAGTTCTTCTTTTATGTGCTGAGTTTCTTCATATCGAGCGGCCACTAGTTCGTCATGTTGAGGAAGAGATTCCACGAGTTGCTGTGCCGAGCTATCTCCTTCTAAAAATTTAATAGCAAGGTAGCGCGTGGAGTATTTATATCGTATGTCTTGATTCTTTTGAAAGATTATTTTCAATCTATCAATGCTATGTTCCAGTTCTGCCCCGTGATTTACGTGAATATGGCGTTCTAGTGAACTATCATTTTGATTTTCGTACACCGCAATGACAGTTTCAAACAAATCACGAATACCTTTTCCTGTGCGCGAAATCGTAGGAATCATCGGTACTCCTAACAAGTGTCCCAACTGTACATAGTCTAGTTTATCACCATTATGCTGTAACTCGTCGAACATATTCAAGGCTACTACCATGCGTTGATGCATATCAATAAGTTGCGTGGTGAGATAAAGATTTCGTTCCAAGTTGGAGCTATCCACAACGTTTATTACGATATCTGGCGTTTTATCTATTAAGTGTCTGCGCACATAGAGTTCTTCAGGTGAATAGGCCGAAAGCGAGTAGGTGCCAGGAAGGTCAACGATGCGAAAATGATAAATACGTTCTTCATACCCTTGCCCATTTTTCTTGCCACAACTACCACTTACAGAACAACTAGAACAAACCGAATCACAAGATTTAGCACTCTCATGTATCACTTTCAAGTCGCCATTCTTGTCGCGATGCACAAGGACTTTCATATCCATAAAACCTTCTTTGGCATCCACTGTCACACCACTATAGTTGCCCACGTGTTCATGGCCGCCAGAAGCCACATTAAAGAGTGAAGTCTTTCCACAATTTGGATTGCCCACAAGCGCCACGTTGATTACACGTCGTTTGTCTGCCGCCATTTGTTCCATACGTCGCTCGAGCTGCATTTTGAGTTCTTCTGCCTCATCATCGCCTGATACAATGCCTTTCAGAGTTTCTCCCGAATGCAGTCGTGCATCATTTTTAGCTTCACTTTCACTAATGACTTCCACAAGTTTTGCTTCCTCGCGTCGCAGAGAAATCTTATAACCCATGAGTTCATACTCTATAGGATCCTTCAAAGGAGCATTTAAAACGACCTTTACAGTCTTGCCCTTCACAAAGCCCATTTCCACGATGCGTTTTCTAAAACCTCCGTGTCCATAGACTTTTACTATCACGCCACGTTCGCCGGTATGTAAGTCTGAGAGTTTCATTGTGTTTAATAGTAATTTTATCAAGTCTGCAAAAGTACAAGCCTCTTTTCTTATCATCAATACCCACTTTTGGGTAATCTTGCTTTCACGTTTGCACTGCAAAGTTAGCACATATTCTTCAGAGACAAGCCTATGAAACATTGAAAAAGACATTAGAGTTCTTCTGATAGAGTGTGGAACTATACGCAGCAAACAAAGGGTGAGTTTGAGTTAGCTGTTTCGCAGGTGCTAGAACAAGGCATCGGAAAAGGAATATCCGCAGAATCTCTTGGCAGACAAGTGCGTCAATTCCTCAATAATCCCGATATGATGTACAGACGCTACCACATGAAGAAACTCATGTCGGATGGCACGAAGAAAGATGTCGTTGAGTGGCGCAGACGAGTGGTAGATGAGCAAGGTAAGGTTCACTTCGTTAAGGAGGACTTAGCTAAGGTCGGCACTGGCGTTTATCGTTCCTCACGTCAGAATGCTTTGCGTCTAACCATTACAGAAACGAATATGACTTACAACTTTGCTAATTGCGAAAGATGGAGCAGCGAGCCTTACGTACTTGGTATTCGTATTCGTTTGTCGGGCAATCATCCCGAAGAGGATATATGCGATGAATTGGCAGGTGACTATCCGAAGGACTTCATGTGGCGCGGTTGGCATCCTCGCTGTCGTTGTTCTATGTCTTCAATACTCATGGATAGAAATAGTGAGGAATGGAAGCATTTGCGCTCTCTGCCTGAGAATGAATACAAGGCTTACCAATCCCCCAACGCAGTAAAGAACGTTCCCGAGAAATTTAATAAGTGGTGCGAGCGCAATGCAAAGATGTTGGATTTGGCACGCGAGAAGGGGAAATTGCCTTACTTTGTGAGGGATAATATGAAGGTTGTTGGGGATATTATAGGTTGGGAAGAAGTAAAATACACTTTAGGTAAAGGAACGATTACAATTCCTAAATACGTAAGCTCGTCAGATAATGACTACAAGAAACTGATACAAATAGCCGAACATTTTGCATTGAAAGGTTCAAACGTTATTCTTACACCTAAGATGAAACGTCCTCCAGAATTTGAGTATTCAAAGTATTATAAATCTTTAATCGGCACTAAATATGAAGGTAAATGTCCAGATTTAAATATTGATGGAAAGTGGTATGAGCATGAGGGGTTTGTTACAGATAATCCGAAACGTGCTCTTAAAAATATGCTTAATGATGGATTAAAACAATCAAATCGCTTAGTGATTGATCAACCTAGGTTGACGGATAATTACATCTTGCATAATATTATTGTTCGTCAGAAACAAGGTCAAGATATAGAAGAAGTTTGGTTAAGGACTGAAAAGGCAATACGTTTAATCTATAAAAAGCGAGAGAGTTAAAATACTAACTCTCCCGTGTCGAGGAATCGGTAGTCATTAGCTACAGAATCCTCATTGCAAAGGTATGGATTTTCACCATACCTTGCAAGTTTTACACCTCAATTTTCCAAAAATAATATACACAACCAAAGTCATCTTCAATAACATCTGGCTTCAAGTAAAGCGCTTTTTGGTTGCTGCTCACGAAGTACAGAGCATCTTCAAATTGTCCTTTGAGCAGCTTCACAGAATCTTCATTTGTTTCAGCGTACAGAGCGAGGTCTTCGCCACAAGCTATCTCTTCGCTTCTCAGGTCTTTGCCGACCAACGTTTCAAGTAGTTCTATTGCTTTCATGTTGTATCTCTTAGTTTGTCACGTAAATTATTGGCAATTTCTAATCTACAATACTTCGTTAAATTTTATGCTGCATCAGCAGCGAATCTAAATATTTCATTCACTATCTCATGATTTAATAGCGTGTTCGGGGGATGCTCGAACACGTCAATAATTCTTTGGGCGTATAGTCTTTGTGCCTTTTACAAACCAACATAATTCGTATTATTTCATTATCTTTGCCCCACGAACTATATTAAGAAACCTTCCCATGCAAGAAAGAACAGACTTTGTCTTGGCCTATGTTCCTCAAAATGAGGGCACGGACTTGCTGATTAAAGAAATAAAAGACTGTGTGGCAGTCAATCATCTATACCTCGTATGCACAGCCGAAAGTATGCAGTCGGCAGTACAATATACCGATGAAAGATGCTCCACAATAGAAGCTGACAATCTGCGCAGTATCAAGTTTCTGCGACAAATAGCTCAACAAGTTATAGCCCGTTACACCATTGCGTATTTAAGCACGCACAAACTAACTTTGGGTTATAGAGCTATCGAACGCCTAATTCAAGCGACATTGGATGTCGACCACAAAGAACAAGCACTAATGGTCTATTCTGATCGTTATGACGATCAAGGTATTCATCCTGTAATAGATTATCAAGAAGGCGCATTAAGAGACGACTTTGATTTCGGATCGTTGGTGCTCTATCGCACAAAGGACATAAAAGATTTTCTCAAGGCTGAGAAAAATGCAAGATACCGCCATGCAGCTTTCTATGCTCTAAGACTCTACGTGAGTGCACACGGAGATATTCTTCACGTGCGAGAGCCTTTGTATACAGAAAAAGAAACAGATCTTCGCGCATCAGGTCAAAAACAGTTTGATTACGTAAATCCTTCCAATCGCGAAGTACAACTAGAAATGGAAAAGGCCTGTACCGAACACCTTAAACATATTGGTGCCTGGCTTGCTCCTAACGAATATGACGAATTGCCCAACGAGGACACCGAAACGTATCCTGTAGAAGCTAGTGTGATTATCCCCGTACGTAATCGTGTACGTACAATCAAGGATGCGATCCATTCCGTATTGGAACAACAAACAAAGTTCTCTTTTAACGTCCTCATTGTCGACAATCATTCTACTGATGGAACTTCCGATGCCGTCAAGGAATTGGCTATCGACCCACGCGTTGTACTCATCACTCCTTCACGCACCGATTTAGGCATTGGTGGATGTTGGGACTTGGCAATACGCTCTGAACATTGCGGACGCTTTGCCGTGCAACTCGATTCAGACGACCTCTACTCTTCTCCCCATACACTTAGTCAGATAGTGGACGCTTTCCATACACAAAAAGCAGCTATGGTGATTGGTAGTTACCGCATGGTTAACTTTGATTTACAAACGCTTCCTCCTGGTCTCATTGCCCACACAGAATGGACACCAGAAAATGGACGTAACAATGCCCTTAGAATCAATGGGCTCGGAGCTCCCCGTGCTTTCCGCACAGACATTTTGAGAAAGATAGGTTTTCCTAATACGAGCTACGGAGAGGACTATGCCCTCGGCTTGATCTTCTCACGCCACTATCGCATTGGTAGAATTTTTAAAGAACTTTATCTGTGTCGTCGCTGGGATGGTAATTCTGATGCACAACTAGATATTGCCCATCAAAATAAGAACAATGCCTACAAAGACTTATTGCGCACACTAGAACTGCGTGCTCGTAAAGCCATGATTGCCCGATGGAACCATCCACTCGACAAACAAGAAACCATCAAATTCTTCGACCTGCAGATGAACACGTGGGACGAAGCCAAGCAACGATTCAACGACTTGAATGAGAAGGCACAAAATCGTTCTCTTTCTCTAGGCGACAACGAGTTGCATGTACAGTTCAATCCCTCACGCATTGTGAGTACAGGAGCAAAGATTGATGCAAAGACCATCAAGGCACGTCCTTGCTTTTTGTGCGACAAAAATCGTCCAACTCTACAACTGTCACTGCCCACAATGGGTACACTTCAACTGTTAGTCAACCCCTACCCGATTCTTCCCCATCATCTCACGATTCCCACGCGTCGGCACACTGACCAAGAGTTTAAACATTTCTCCTCATTGATCGATAAAGTAGCATGGAATCTGCCAGGTATGTTTGTATTCTACAACGGAGCAAACTGCGGTGCTTCTGCTCCCGACCATGCGCATCTGCAAGCGGGCGATCGCGGCTTCGTACCCATAGAGAAAGATTGGGCTTATTACGAACACAAACTGGAGCGCATCTATCCCACCACAAAGGAGGAAGAGGCCGACTTGGAAGAAATGGGATATATGCCCAAGACTGGTGGAATATTCCGACTGAAAGGATATGCTTGCCCAGCGTTCGTGGTGCAAGGTCCTCCTGCTACGAACGGCAACCCTATTTTGCTCAAAAAACTTATGGACGCACTGCCCATTGACAAGAAAGGGAAAGAGCCTGATGTAAATATCCTCTGTTGGCGACAAGAAAGCGGCCCTAATATTGACGACCATATTGTGACCATCGTATTTCCCCGCAAAAAACATCGCCCCAAATGCTACACAGCTGAAGATAACGAAAAGTGTCTTGTAAGCCCAGGCTCTATTGACATGGGCGGACTGCTTATCACGCCTCGCGAGGAAGATTTCAAGAAAATGACTCCTCAACTAGCTACATCCATCCTTCGCGAAGTGACGCTCGACGATGCCGAAATAAATGCTGTTGTGCGTAAGTTGCATGGAAGGAAAAGAAATGCCGCAGCGAGTACAGAATCAAACTCTCATCATGAAACGTGCTTACTCAAATCTCTAGTAAATCGCCGAATCAGCGTAGGCATTCTTCATGCGCAAAAAGTGGAGTTTGAACTCAATGGTGCTTTCATGGCGAAAGGAGCTGTAATAGAAGGCAAGCAGACTGTTGAATGCGTGGATGGCGGCATTCTTTGGAATGGCAATATCTATAGCGAACTAAACTTCATCCCTGAGCAGGAAGAAAATGCGTCCTTCACACTTCAAAACGTGACAATTGGCATTGGATTCCATTGGGAACGACAAGAGAGCCAAACCTTCCGTGGTCGATTGAAGTTGATTGTTGATGAAGAGAAATTAGTGATTATCAACGAGCTACCTGTTGAGGATTATCTCGAAAGCGTAATTTCCTCGGAAATGAGCGCTACGTCCTCTCTTGAACTCCTTAGAACGCATGCCGTAGTATCGAGAAGTTGGGTATACAGCCAGATGCTCCATCGCCTCAAAGGAAGCAACCGTGCAGAAGGCTATTTCAACTTCGTACACCACTCCGATGAAATGCTACGTTGGCACGATCGTTCTGATCATATGCTCTACGATGTCTGTGCCGACGACCATTGCCAACGCTACCAAGGTATCACCCGAGCTGCCTTACCCCAGGTGAAACAAGCCGTAAGAGATACAGAAGGAGAAGTACTCACATTCGACGGAGAACTATGCGATGCTAGATTCTCAAAATGTTGTGGAGGAGTTAGCGAACGCTATAGTGCGTGTTGGGATGATACAGAATATCCTTATCTCAGCCCGATAAGAGATGCTGCATCTACTTCCCTACCCGACCTCACAAATGAAGAAGAAGCAGAAAAATGGATTCGCAATAGCGCCGAAGCTTTCTGCAACACAAACGACAAGCACCTGCTATCCCAAGTACTCAACAACTACGACCAAGAGACACAAGACTTCTATCGCTGGAGCGTTACGTTGAGCCAAGAGAAAATTCGTACTTTGATTGAAAGCAAACTAGGACTTGAGTTTGGCGACATCATTGATCTCAAACCCATAGAACGAGGGGCTAGCGGCAGACTAATCCGTCTGCAAGTAATAGGAAGCAAGCGCACCTTAACAGTAGGAAAAGAATTGGAAATCCGCCGTATGCTCTCTGATAGTCATCTCTATAGTTCCGCATTCATTGTGGAGCGTCATGAAGTGAACGCACAGACAGGCATTCCTGCATTGTTTAAGTTGATTGGTGCTGGATGGGGACATGGCGTAGGATTGTGCCAAATAGGAGCTGCTGTCATGGCCGACAGAGGTTTTTCCTATACCGATATTCTAAAACATTACTATACGAACGCTCACATTCAGAAGCTTGCTGAATGCTAACTGCATTCTTCCAACACTCTACCTATACAACAAGGAAGAACAGCAATTAGTATCTGCACTAACAGCATCCACAAAACAACGTTACACTTAATCTATATACCGAAAGACTTCATATTATACTTATAACAAAAACAATACGCCTTGCAAGAGCAAATATTATTAAATTCTTATGCTCTTACAAGGCGTTTCGTTTTTTGCTGAAAAAAATCCAAGTACGATGCTCTGGTAAGTTTACAAGCGTATTTTTTATTGATAATCAAAAACCTACCTTGTCTACTTCATGACTTCAGAGCAATCAAAGATCTATCGATTAAGATACGCATCGACAGCTTCTGCAGCCTTTCGTCCTCCAGCTATACAACGAACGACGAGACTTGCTCCTGTGGCGGCATCGCCAGCCACAAAGACGTTCTCTGGAAACTCTGGTTGCTGTGGGCGCAAGAATCCCATGGCTAAGAACACAATATCACAGTCGATAATTTCCTTCTTACCCGTAGGCTTCATGATGGGACGTCCACCATCAGGATTGGGAAGCCATTCCACTTCTTCCACCTCGGCACCACATACATGCCCCTTTCCATTATCGATAAACTTATTCGTAGTGAGTAACCAACGGCGTTCACATCCTTCTTCATGACTAGAAGAAGTCTTTAACACCACAGGCCATTGTGGCCAAGGAGTCTTTGGATTGTGGCCTACGGGAGGTTTCGGCATGATTTCAATCTGCGTGACACTCACAGCACCTTGACGATGAGAAGTACCAATACAGTCGGAACCTGTATCGCCACCACCAATCACAAGTACGCGTTTTCCTTTAGCTGTTACACGATGTTTAGCATCGAAAACTTGTCCTGCAAGCACTCTATTCTGCTGACCGAGCAATTCCAATGCGAAATGTACGCCTTTGAGTTCACGACCAGGAACTTTCAAGTCGCGCGCTTGCGGAGTACCCGTACAGATACAATAAGCATCGAATCCTTCAGGAAGTTTCGTTACATCAATAGAGCTATTCACCTTGAACGTAATGCCCTCGGCTTCCATAATTTTCACGCGTCGGTCAATTACCGTTTTCTGAAGCTTGAAGTTGGGAATACCAAATCGAAGAAGTCCGCCCACGTATTCATCTTTTTCAAACACCGTGACTTCATATCCTCTATGATTCAATTGATTGGCTGCAGCTAAGCCAGCAGGTCCCGAACCAATCACAGCAACACGCTTGCCATTCCGTTCAAACTGACGCGGTTGAACATAGCCTTCACGGAAAGCAGCTTCAATAACAGAACATTCGTCTTCACGAATCGTAACAGGCGAGTCCATTGAAAGTTTCAGCACACAACTCTTTTCACAAAGAGCAGGACAGATACGACCTGTAAATTCAGGAAAATCGTTTGTTGCAGTAAGTATCTCATAAGCCTCACGCCATTCGCCCTTGAATACGGCATCTTGAAATTCAGGAGGGCGATTGCCTAACGGACAAGCCCAATGACAGAAAGGAACACCACAATCCATACAGCGAGAGGCTTGCAGACGGCGATCGCTCGTATTGAGTGTCTGCTCCACTTCTCCGAAATCAGCGATTCTCTCATGGATGGGACGATAGCCCGCTTCATGACGAGGTATGGTAAGGAAAGCTTTAGGATCTCCCATAATATATATCTTGTTTGGAAAGTCTTAATAAATGGATGAATGAATTATCCACGCTTACAGACGCTATAGGAAGAAAGCCGAGAGCCCACACGAGCTACATCCTTCTCTCACACTATAGCATCTGCACACGAATGGACTAATAATCGCGTTGTACTTCTGCTATCTTTTGCTGAAGTTTACGCATCTGCTCTTCTGCGAGTACACGCTTATACTCAATCGGAGTTACCTGAATAAAATCGTCAACATAGCGATTCCAATTATCAAGCATCGTGCGTGCTAGTTGCGAACCCGTATAGAGATAGTGCTGACGAATAAGTTCGTGAAGTTCCTTGCGCGAAGCAGAATCTTCTATAAGCGAGAGTTCCACCATCTCCATATTACAGAAATAGTCGAAGTTATGATTCTTGTCCCAAACGTAAGCAATACCGCCACTCATACCAGCGGCAAAATTACGTCCAGTTTCGCCAAGCACCACTACTCGTCCACCTGTCATGTATTCACAGCAGTGGTCTCCCACACCTTCCACGACAGCGATGGCACCTGAATTTCTCACAGCAAAGCGTTCGCCTACTGCACCATTGATATAAACTTCACCACTTGTAGCACCATAGAGAAGCGTATTGCCCGCAATTGTATTCTCCTCAGCATTGAAGTTAGAACGTACAGGGGGCATCACTGCAATACGTCCACCGCTGAGCGCCTTACCCAAATAATCATTCGCTTCACCTTCGAGTTTGAAACTGATTCCCTTGGTAAGGAATGCGCCAAAGCTCTGACCTGCAGATCCTTTAAACTTCACGTTGATAGTTTCATCGGGCAAGCCTTTCTGTCCGTACTTGTAAGCTACTGCTCCTGAGAGCATTGCGCCAACCGAACGATCGGTATTAGAAATGGCATATTCCAACGAGACGTCCTTCTGATTTTCAAGAGCGGGCGCAGCATCTTTCACGATTGTAGTGTCAAGCACGGAGTCAATATCATGCTTTTGGTTCGTTGTATGATGGATGGACGATCCGTTGTCGACCTTGTGTAGCAAGCGACTAAAGTCGAGCGAAGAGGCCTTGCTTTCCTGCTTTGTCTCTTTCAAAGAGATCAAATCAGTACGACCTACAATGTCATTGAAGTGACGGAATCCCATCTCTGCCAGATATTCGCGCACTTCTTGTGCAAGGAATCGGAAATAGTTGACCACATATTCATAGTGACCACGGAAATGTTCACGAAGTTCTGGATTCTGCGTTGCAACTCCCACAGGACAAGTGTTGGCATGACACTTACGCATCATCACACAGCCAAGTACTATCAATACCGTCGTACCGAAGCCAAATTCCTCTGCACCGAGCAGTGCCATTGAGATAATGTCGCGACCTGTTTTAATCTGACCATCTGTCTGCAAGCGTACCTGTCCACGAAGGCCATTGAGCACAAGCGTCTGTTGCGTTTCTGATAAACCTATTTCCGGAGAGATACCAGCATAACGCATAGAAGATGCAGGCGATGCACCCGTACCACCCTCGGCACCAGAAATAACGATTAAGTCGGCCTTTGCCTTAGCCACACCAGCGGCGATAGTTCCCACACCACTCTCAGCTACAAGCTTCACACTGATGCTAGCCCGGGGAT
>ERZ1023641.478-NODE-478-length-10837-cov-8.930069_pt1 | contig 10837 bp, 5 predicted proteins | sample MGYA00380335_ERZ1023641 | MGnify/ENA primary metagenome ERZ1023641 (study PRJEB33179, sample SAMN07448970) | human gut metagenome | biome: Human-gut; feature: Human associated habitat; material: Faeces | host: Homo sapiens | place: India: Bhopal | collected... | reverse complement strand
ATCTACACCAAGGGTTCGTGGGGCATTTCGGCAGCAAGCAACTACAACAAACGCTACCGCTATTCGGGCAGCTTCTACCTCAGCTACCAGGACACCCGTACGGGCGACAAGGGTATGCCCGACTATGCCAAGCAGACATCATTCAAGGTGCAATGGAGCCACCGTCAGGACTCCAAGGCCAATCCATACAGCTCGCTGTCGGCAAGCGTCAACTTCGCCACATCGAGCTACGAGCGCAACAATCTCAGCTCGCTCTACAATCCGCAGACGCTGACGCAGTCGACGCGCACATCTTCTGTGTCGTGGAGCACTACGTTCTCGAGCATTGGTCTGTCGCTGTCGAGCACAGCCAACCTCTCGCAGAACATGCGCGACTCGACGATTGCCATGACCCTGCCCGACCTCAACATCTCGCTCAGCCGATTCTATCCCTTTAAGCGCAAGCACATGGTGGGCGACGAGCGATGGTATGAGAAGATTTCTATGTCGTATACGGGTCAAATCTCCAACAGCATCAACACCAAGGAGAACAAGCTCATGCACGCCAACCTCGTGAAGGACTGGCGCAACGGATGGAACCACAACATTCCTATCTCGGGCAACTTCACATTGCTCAACTATATCAATGTGTCGCCGTCGTTCAACTTCCACGACCGTATGTACACGCACAAGATAGAGCAGTCGTGGGACGCACAGAACAACCGAGTGCAGAACGACACCATCTACGGCTTCAACAATGTCTACGACTATAACTTCTCTATCGGTCTGTCGACAAAGCTCTATGGTTTCTACGTGCCTATACGCAAGCTCTTCGGCGACAAGGTGCAGAAGATTCGCCACGTCATCACTCCTACCGTGAACTTCAGCTACGCGCCCGACTTCTCTGCCCACCACTACGGCTACTACAAGACCTACCAGAAGACTAATGCCGACGGCTCGGTTGAGCTTGTGGAATACTCGCCCTATGCGGGTCAGCTCTACGGAGTGCCTGGCAAGGGTAAGACGGGCAACATCTCGTTCGACATATCCAACAACGTGGAGATGAAAATCAAGAGCGACAAGGACTCTACGGGCATCCGTAAAGTAAGCCTCATCGACGAGCTCGGCTTGGCCATGAGCTACAACATGGCGGCTAAGGAGAAACCTCTCTCCGACCTCACCATGCGAATACGCTTGAAGTGGTGGAAGAACTACACGTTCAACATGACTGCCGTGTTTGCCTCCTACGCCTACGAGCTCGACAAGGACGGACGGCCATACGTTGGCAACCGCACATTGTGGGGCATGGGCAAGTTTGGTAGATTCCAGGGAACATCGCAGAACTTCTCGTTCACTCTCACTCCCGACAAACTGAAGAAATGGTTTGGCGGTGGCAGCGACGAGGATGACAAGAAGAATAAAAACAAGGATGATGAGGACGGCATGGACACCGACATCGAGTCGAACGTCGACGACACTATGGTCAACGCCCAGCGTGGTGCCAAGAAGAAGAGCGGAGGCGGCAAGGCCGAAACCGACACCGACGGCTACATGCGCTTCTCTATGCCTTGGTCATTGACCTTCGGCTACGGCATAACAATGCGCGAGAACACAAGCGGCAAGTTCAACACCAAGTCGATGCGCTATCCCTACAAGTTCTCACAGAACCTCAACGTGAGCGGCAACGTAAGACTGAGCGACGGATGGAACATCTCGTTCTCTTCAGGCTACGACTTCGACCAGCACGACCTCTCAATGACTACCGCCTCTTTGCAGCGCGACCTCCATTGCTTCAACATGTCGTGCTCTGTGGTGCTTGCTCCTTACACAAGCTACAACTTCTCGTTCCGATGCAACGCTGCCACACTTACCGATGCGCTGAAATACGATAAACGCTCGGGATATAGCAATGCGGTGCAGTGGTACTAAAGAATAAAAAAATCCCCACCAAAGATTTCCTAATTGGAAAATCTTTGGTGGGGATTTTTTTATTGATATAAACTGGAGTCCATTCTCTCTCCCTTACTTCTTGCTCTTCGGCGACTTGCTGAACTTATACGCCACCTTCATCATGGCATAGCTTGGCAGGCTGTTCAGCCATGTCTCCGAACGGCTTTGTCCGCTTACATTATACTGTGTGCTCGACAGATTCTGCAGTATGTCGAAAGCCTCGGCTGTGAACGTCAGCTTGCCTTTGCAGAACGAGCGTGCGAGCGAGGCGTTCCATACAAGGTCGCTTGTGTTGAACGACTTGACGCTGTAGCCACGTCGGCAATACTCCCTGATGTCGGTAGAGAGCGTTATGCCCAATGGCAAGGTGTAGGTCAGATTGCCGCCATAGTCAAACTGGTAGGTAGAGATTTTATCGAAGTTGCTGCGGTCGCTGACGCTGTGTTTCCATTCAACCTTGCCACCCAAGCTGATGCTCAACTTATCCTTTTGGAAATGCAAGTAGAGGCTGTTGCCCAACTCTGAGTTGAAAGTATAGCATATCTGCATAGGGTCATCGTCATAGGCAATGTCGAATTCCTTGCGGCGCAATCCGTTTACCCACAGTTTATAGTCGAGACGGAACAGGCGGGCCTTGTCGAGAGCCGTGCCATAGGATATGGTTGACCAGAAGTCCCAGTTGCCTCCTCCACCGATATTGTCGCTCATATATGTGTAGCCACCCGTCTGAGTGTTGTATCTGGTGCGCGTACTTACATTGTTGTGGTAGAAGTTACCCGTAAGGAAGAATCCCACATACTGCTGGTTCTTGAGTCCGCTAAGGCGCAAGTTGAAGTCGTAGTGGTGAAAGAGCGAATTCTTCAGATTAGGATTGTTCACGGTCACCGACAGCGGATTGGAATTATCCGTATATGGCATAATGCTGAGGAAATCGGGAAAACTGCTCCGCACATAATAGTTAAAGTACAAATTCAACTTACTACTGAATTTACTGTAGAACATTGAAGGTCGGAACACGAGTCGGCTTCTTGTGGCTGTGGTGACGAGAGCCACACTATGGTAGTTGATGCGCTCGTCTTCATCAATCAGCTTGAGTGATATTTGAAAATACGAGTCATCCGTGTTTCTTTGGAACCTCAACTCACCGCCCGAATTTCTCTTCAATGTATTGTAGCGTCTGCTTGTGTTGTTGTCAACCACATCCTCAAGCAACTGCATGTTTGACGGGAGAGTGGCATACATCATTTCCGGATTAGCCATCCACTCGCCGCCAAGTTGATCGAGACGATAGTTCATTCCCGTTGTCGAGATATAGTTCTGCGAGAAGGTTGGTCCTGCCAGCACAGTCCATTTTGTATACGGTATCTCCAGTCCATAACTCAGGCTGGCATTCAAGTTATAGCTATTCGATTTTCTATCATTATAATAGTTGCGCAGGTCCTTGTCGCCAGTCTTAAAATAGTCGTTGCGGCTAAGACTGAAACTCTCGTTTGGCTTGGAGTTACTGTAGGTTCCATTTATGTACATTTCGATACGGTCGCCCCACGCCAACTTGTGCCACGTCATCAGATCGTTAGACACATTCAACATGCTCACCTCTGAACGTGAGCGGTTGAGCGAGCGGTTGGTGATAATGTCACGCAATGTGCCCTGCACACTCTCTGCGAATGTGGAATCGATAGTAGAGTTGATGTCGCCCCAACGGTTTGGCTCGGCAGAATACGTGGCACTACGACTTGAGGACAACGACTTGTTGTCGTTATAGTCAATTCTTGTATCAAACAAAAATCCAGTCTCTCCCTGTAGTGATATAGAGTTATAAAGATTAAAATTATGGTTGCTGGTGCGCGAGTCGCTGATTTTGCGGCTAAAGATATTGCCGGCAGAGGCAAAACTCTCCGTCGACATGCGCGACATGTCGTGCGTATTATCCCAACCAAACGTTATATAGCCCACCTCGTAGAATTTGTCATTCTTAGATGATGTGCTGAAGTCGATGCCCACCTTGCGTGTGGTCTTCTGTCCCTGAGGACTGTTGGCAGGCGACCAGTCGCCCTCTCTTCCCGGTCGACGTGTCTCGTTCACGTTGTTAAGATTGCCGAATATCGAGAGTCGTGTGCGGTCGGTGTAGTAGAGTCCGAATAGTCTTCCAAGGTATCGGTCCTTGGTGCCACCCGCCGCCTCCATGTTGGCTATGTATCCACGGTTGTACTCACGCTTCAGTCCAACATCCATCACATAGTCCTTCTGCTCCATCTCCTTGCCCATGAGTCGGCTCTTGTCCGAAGAGCGGTCGTATACTTTTAGCTCCTTTACAGTATAGTAGGGCAGATTGTCGAGCATAATCTGATTCTTGCCCTTAAAGAAGTCCTTGCCGTTGAGCAGCAGATAGTCTATCTTCTTGCCATTGACATAGATGTCGCCGTTGCTCTTTATCTCCGCACCCGGCATCTGTCTGATAAGGACGTCGAGCATGGAGCCGTCGGGCACGTTGAACGCGCTTGCGTTATATACAAGCGTGTCGCCACGGTAGGCAAACTTCACCTTGGTGCTTGTCACCACAACATCGTCGAGCATCACCTCCTTGTTTGCCTTCTTCTTCAGAAAGAGCGAGGGCATCTCGAACGACTTGTTGCGTGCTATATATTTTATGGTGTGGTTTAGGCATTTGGTCTCATAGCCGTCACACTCAGCCTTGATGATGTAAGTGGCAGGGCGTGCGGGAACATTAATCTCATAGTATAAGTCGTGTTCCCATCCACTTGTGGTAATGGTGTCTACTACTGTACTGTCCTGGTTCATCACGGTGACAAAGGCTTTCAGCCCCAATTGAGTGAAAGAGTCCTTCACATTACCATAAATTTTGACAGTATGCTCCTTTTTCTTGCTTTGTTGCTGATTCTCTTGTTTGTTCTGTTGTTGCAGATTGTTGCCGCTTGCTCCTGCCGGCAACAGAGCAAGCAGCAGAGCAATCATCAGATAAATAGGTTTCATCGTTGTTTTTGTTTGTTATAGTTTTGTTTTTAATAATTTTATTGTCAAGTAACAGTTCAAAATACCTACTCGTTTATTGTTTCTGCAGTAGGTATTTGCTCCAACCTCATTGTTTTTTGCAAATACAAGGCCGAAATTCAAACTTATTTAGTAACTTTGCATCCGTTAATCAGAAACACGGCCCCGTAGCTTAGCTGAATAGAGCGTCAGATTCCGGTTCTGAAGGTCTTGGGTTTGAATCCCAACGGGGTCACATTTTTTAATTATTAATTGATAATTTATTGTTATCAGTTTATTTTTTTTCCTCTGTCTTTGTCAAACTGCGTTCCACAAGACGTCGCAACTGGTAAATCTTCACCGCATTGAGCACTTCAACAACTCCATACACCATCATTGTCCAGCCGATAACAAACAGCGGAGCTGTAGCTATTGAGCTTGGCGATATTATGGCAACGAGTCCTATGAGCAGGGTAAGCGCGGGCATAATCCAGAAATAGAAGCCTATGCGGGCTATGCGCGAGACAACGATAAGGTTGAAAAACTGGCTCACAGCACCAAGAATAAGTATGGCGGCAAGCACATACACAAGATAAGTGACAAATACCGTGGGCATTACGGCAAGAATGAGTCCAAGGATAAGGCTTCCAAGACCCACTATAGGAAACACCGGACGTGGAGACGTGAGACACTTTCCGTCTGTATCATACACCTCAAGGTCGCTGCTCTTGCCGCGCGCCACAAAATAAGTGACGCACGAGAATACACCCGACACAAAGAACAACACGCCTATGGCAATGGTGATCCATTCTACTGTCTGCTCACGATATTTCACGAGCAATGCTCCTACGGCTATTGCACTGACAGCACGAAGAAGCGAACTGAGCAATGTCTTCATATATTTATGATTTTTTTATTTAGTATCTGTTGTTTAGACGTTAGTTTATACTTTGAAGTTACAAAGGTAGATAAAATTTCCGAATCATAAGCCAGTTGGGATAAAAAACAAAAATGAGCTATCTCCAAGTCACAAAATTGGAGTTAACTTGTGGTTGACATACACCTTTCTGTTACTATTAAGCGTGATATGGAAATCGTATGAGATATAGCATTTTACTTTTCACTCGTTTACCACAAAGCGTATCTTATGATATTTTGTTATATAAAATACATAAATCACAAACATAATGTAATAATTTCGCTTGAATAAGTGAAATATTGTTAACATATCATCTTTCATTCCAAAGAGTAAACACTAATTCGAAAAAAGTTTGTATTTTTGCACTATCTAAATACTATAACAGTGTCGACAATGTTATATATACTGACCAAACAGGCAAAAGGAGCAAGTACCGAAAGGCTAATAATAAAGTGTAGGTTAAACCAAAATTGAATATGGAAAAACTTGATTTATTCAAAGGAATGACATTGAATGACGAGGAAATGTTTGTTGTTCATGGAGGAATTTCCATTGCAGAAGAAGGCGGAACCATTTGTGGAGGAGGCTGTGATGGCAACGATGGTAGCGGATGTGGCATTAATTGCAGACCTAACGATAGTGTTACTAAGTAAAAAGTCATAAAAAAAATGTTTTTAAGACATTGTAACCTAAAAAAAGGATATGCGTAAAAACGCATATCCTTTCAATTTAACATATAGCATAAGATGAAAAAAAGTATATACAATATTTGCGTTAAAAAAGAAAATGGAGCTTTTATTTATAATTCATTCAATAATGTTTATGTTGCTATTTCCCTAAAACTCTGCAAGGATTTTGAGAGTTTGGAATTAGATGCTTTTGCTCATACGTACCCTAATGCATTTCAGCAATTTAAAGAGGTAGGAATGATTATACCAGAAAACATGGATGAGTTGGCTTTGATTAGATATAAAAACAAAAAAGCGACATTTGCTTCTCGTGAGTTGAGAATTGTTGTTTATCCCACTCAAGACTGCAATTTGAAATGTTGGTATTGTTACGAAAATCATGTTCCAAATACAAGATTGACTAAAGAAATATCTGAGAGAATTGAAAAATTTGTATCAAAAGAAATTGAAAGAAATTCTTTTGATAAGCTCCATGTGACCTTTTTTGGTGGAGAGCCTTTGACAGACTTTAATACTATAGCTTATCCATTATGTAAAGCATTAAAGAATAAAGTAGAAGGTGTAGGTAAGGAGTTTACTTGCTTTTTTGTAACAAATGGGTCTTTAATAAAAGAAGATACGATAGAAAAGCTAAAAAAAATACAACCAAACTTACAAATAACAATAGATGGCAATAAAGAGCAACATGATAAAGTGCGAATTTGGAAGGATAAGGATAAGCCAACCTTTGAACATATTATGTGGGCGATACATAAGCTCACGGCTGAAATAGATAAAAAATATTTTATTACTCTGCGAATAAATTATGATAACAATACGCTACTAGGAGCTGATGATATTTTGGACCAAATTAAAAATATAGACCCAACGAAAATCTTTATTCATTTCGAAAGAGTTTGGCAAACCATGAATGATGTTAGCAAAGATCAAATTAAGCTATTGCTAAACACCATGGAAAAATTCATAAAGGCTGGCTTTGTTGTAAACCAAGGAGCATTTCGTGGGCTTCCATATTCATGTCCTTCTGAGATGAATAATTTTGTTGTTATAAACTATGATGGAACTATCCATAAATGTAATGGAAGAACTTTAACAGCAAAAACCAAATATGGCATCCTTTCAGATGATGGAATACTTGAATTGAATGAAAGTCTTGTAGCCAAGAGAATTGGTAAGTCCACATTTGAACAACAAGAATGTCTTAAGTGCAAAATGCTTCCAATGTGCATGGGCCCATGTAGCCAAAAACTACTAGAGCATGGTGGTAAATGGACTAAGGAAATTTGTACTCTGAATAGTATTGATACGTCTTTGTCGGATTATTTGTCAATTGATTTTTTAGTACAATCATTAATAAACAAGTATGAACTATGCAGATAAAGAAAATAGTTTTGTTTTTTAGCATGTTATCTATTTCAACTTTTCTAATGGCACAAGGTGTCATCGGAAAAGTTGTGAATAAAGAAGGTAAGCCATTGCCATATGTCAATGTAGTTTTACTGAACGCTCAAGACTCATCATTTATAACTGGAACAACAAGTATGGAAGATGGTTGTTTCTCTATTAATAATGTAAAGTCTTATGGAGTCCTAAAGTTTTCTTCGGTTGGTTTTCATACTTCATATTTTGATTACAATGGTGAATCTGACCTTGGAGAAATAACGCTTTTAGATGATATTCATGGCTTGGCTACTGTTGTGGTTAAGTCGAAACTACCAAAGACCATTATGAAAGATGGTGGTGTCATAACAAATGTTCAAGGTACGATTTTGGAAAAAACAAGCAGCATCTATAATTTACTTGATAAAATACCACAATTGATTGTTCAAGAAAATAAAATAAAAGTTTTTGGACGAGGTGAGCCGATTGTTTATATAAATAGAAGACTCGTTAGGGACATGGCTGAATTGGAACGTTTACAACCAGAAGATGTAAAATCTATTGAGGTAATCAACAATCCAGGAGCAAGGTATGAAGCAAGTACAAAAGCTGTTGTACGTATCTCACTGAAGAAAAAAGCAGGAGAAGGATTTGGTGCAAATGTAAGAAGTTATGGTGCGATTAATGAAAATAATCGTACGAGTGGTTTTGAACATTTAAATTTGAATTACCTCAAAGGTAGATTCGGCATTTCAGCTACTCTTTATGCAAGGGAGAGCCATCGTCAAAACAATAAGGAATTGCAACAGCTCACTTTTTCTGACAATACTTGGAATCAATTAAGCAGCATCGAAGATGAAAGTAGATATCAACAACTATTTTATAGTTTGGAAGCTACTTATCAAATAAATTCGAATAATTATATAGGAACAAGCATTAGCTATAATCGTATGCCAAATAGTAAAGGCTTTACGAATATGAAGTCAACTGTGTTTAATGACCAACAATTGACAGAAAACTCATATAGCAAAATATGGACTCAAGAACAGCTATCTTCAGTAATTAACAATATGTATTATGTTGGGAAAATTGGCAAAGTAAGTTTTGATTTCAACATAGATTGGCTTTGGAACAAAAATAATGAATATTCTAAGACTCAAGAAAATTGTCAAGAAATAGGAAAAGAGGAGAGCAGTATTTTTGTGGATTCTAAAAACAAGACAAAGAATAACCTTATTGCTTCAAAGTTGCTGGTAACAATTCCTTGTTTTGGAGGTGTTATTTCTGTTGGGGGAGAATTTTCTAAATGTAATCGTGACAATAAATATATAGTCCAGCCAAAAGATATTCTTGAAGATAAATATGGGCATATAGAAGAATCATTGGGATCCGGATATATGGAGTATGGTAGGAGCATTGGAGCCTTAAAACTTCAGTTAGGATTACGCTATGAGCTTTTAAACTATAACTATCATGAAAATGAATCTGATAAGTTCAAGCAAAACCATGTGTATCGGAATCTCCTTCCCTCGTTTATGCTTTCATTGCCACTGGGTAATTGGCAGATGCAATTTGGTTATGGAACAGATATTCAACGACCAACGTACTATGAAATGAGAAATAGTATTCAATATTATAATAAATATACCTACGAGGCTGGAAATCCATATCTTGTAGCACAAATAAGTCGTAACGTAAATTATGACATATCATATAAATGGATGAGTTTAAACATGATGTTCTCGCATGTTTCAGACCCGTTATTGCTATATTCTCAGCCATATAAAAACAATCATCAAATAGCTCTGATACAATCAGTAAACTGGGATTCTTTTAATTTATTTACGGCTTCTTTTAATGTTAGTCCTAAAATAGGTATATGGACGCCTTCTTGTCGAATGATGGTTCAAAAACAATGGTTTAATATGAATACTCATGATAATCATAAATTGGGACATCTGATGGCTAATATCCGTATGACCAATACATTTGATACAAAATTCCTTACGGCTACTTTAGGTATAAATGTGCAAACAACTGGGGATGATAAGGCCACCTATAATAATAAAGGATGTTTTAGTGCAAATTTGTCTATTTATAAATCCTTGTTTAAACGTCGATTGACTATATATTTCGATGCCTACAATGTGTTTGGAACAGGGGATTCTAACAGTAGACTTTATTCTGGAGTTATGCGAGAAATAAGGTTTCATAATTTCTCGACAACCGAGTATTCATTAACTATAAATTATCGCTTTAACTCTATAAAGAATAAATATAAAGGTAGTGGAGCAGGAAAGGAGCAACGTGATAGAATGTAAAAAATGAATTTCGAGAAAATAAGTGTTACTTATCAACACGATTCCATGCAGTGCGGCACAGCTTGCTTGCAGATGATTTGCAATTTTTTTGGTAGAGAATACACTATGGATTCTCTATCAAAACTTTGCTTTGCAACAACGGAAGGAGTGTCTTTGTTGGGCATTAATGAAGCCGCTAACACTATTGGATTACGCACAATCAGTGCAAGGACGACTATTGCGATGCTAATAGAAGCACCCTTGCCTTGCATTCTCCATTGGAATCAGAACCACTTTGTTGTCCTATACAAAGTCAAGAAAGAAAAGACATTCTATGTGGCTGACCCAGGAAAGGGATTGGTGACTTATAGTCTTGATGAGTTCAAAAAGCATTGGGTTAGCACCTATTCCAATGGCGAAGACATGGGCATAGCAATGTTCTTGGAAACTACTCCTGCTTTTTTTACCTATAAGATGGAGAGCGAAGAAAAAAATAAAAATAAGAGATCTTTCCGCTTTTTATTTGGATATTTGAAAAATTACCACAAATACTTCGGACAAATCATCTTAGGCTTGATTGTAGGGAGTATATTGCAGCTTGTACTGCCATTCCTTACCCAATCCATAGT
>ERZ1023641.475-NODE-475-length-10940-cov-6.527607_pt1 | contig 10940 bp, 10 predicted proteins | sample MGYA00380335_ERZ1023641 | MGnify/ENA primary metagenome ERZ1023641 (study PRJEB33179, sample SAMN07448970) | human gut metagenome | biome: Human-gut; feature: Human associated habitat; material: Faeces | host: Homo sapiens | place: India: Bhopal | collected... | reverse complement strand
GGCATGCAGAAAGCGTCACCTCCTTGCCATTAACATTGAATGTGCGGCGAAGCTTTCCCTCTTTCCATTTCTTAAGGTTGCCTATCATGCAGAGCCAAGAGCATGAACCTGTAGTTTGAAACATCTGCTCGTAGTCGGCAGGCAAGAAAGGCTCAAGCAAGAACACCTCTATTAAGGCACCCGTTTCCTTGCGAAAATGCAGACGCGCCTGAATAACTTTGGTGTTGTTGAATACCATTAAGGCTCCCTGTGGAAGATATTTTGATATATTATAAAAGATGTCTTCCGACACCTCACCGTGTTTATACAACAGTAGCTTACTGTGGTCGCGCTGTGCCAAGGGAAACTTAGCTATGCGCTCATCAGGAAGATCGTAACTGAAATCCTTAATATGAATATGTTTTGTTTCCATTTGTTTTTTTGTTTGTCTTTTTTTTAGAAACTTACGACTACGGCAGCAATAACAGTCACAATGAATGTTGCCACAAGCACAAGTTGCACAATGTCAACATCGTCGAGACTATAACCAGTAGAGGTGTATTGAGTGGACACATAATTGTTGACTGGCGATATGCGGTAGTAAACCTTGCAGTAAACATAATAGGCTAACACTCCAACAACTGCTCCCCAAAGGAGTCCGCACATGATATCGAGCGGATAGTGCAATCCAAGATAAATGCGGGTATAGCAGTTGACAAGCGACCAAATGACGAGCGACACACTAAGCAGCTTGCTACGCACAAGCAGGCAGAAGAACAAAGCAATGGAGAACGTGTTGGCTGCATGAGCAGAAAAAAAGCAATAGTCGCTGCCCCGCATACCATCAACCACTTGCACCGCATACTTTATAATAGGGTCGTTGCTCGGACGCCATCTGCCGACAAGGGGTTTTACAATGAAGTCGGCCACTCCGTCGGCAAGGACAACACACAAGAGCGAGCATCCCACGATAAGCAGTATCTGGGTCATCGTCTCATTATTCTTTATAACAATATAAAGAAGGGCTATGTAGAGCGGTATCCATGTGAAACCACATGTTAGCATCATCATCCAGTTGTCGATGAACAGCGACTCGCTGCCGTTCATAGCCAACAGCAAGTCGCGGTCAAATGCCAATATAGTCTGAATATCTATCAATTTTAAAAGTCGTTTTTATTGTTTCTTTTTGTTTTTATCAGAACTCTTCAACTATAAGCGTCTTGTCAAATCACTTCCACCTGACTTCGCTTCAGCCATCCCTCCTTACCGTTGGCGAGAGTTATGGAGAACCAGTCCTTCATAGTGCTGTCGGTGATGGTGACGCTTGTGCCCTCGTGTATAACGAAGGCGTCGGTGCCTGTATCCGAAGGCGTGCTCTTCACATTAATTGTAGGTGTCACGACCACGGCTTTGTCCCTGCGCTCGAATGCCTGCTTCTGATGCCATGCAAATAGATTTGACATTACGAACACAAAAGCCAAGAGCATGGCTGCATAAAAGCCGGTCTTGCGCATCCACTCGCTGCGTCTCAAAAGAAACTGCAATGCCATGACCAATGCCAACACAAACGACACCACTGCCATACGAGCCCATCCGTCTACACCGCAAGAGTTGACCAACGACCAATACCACGAAATGAAAAACATTTCGTCGACTGGCACTATATTGTCGATTGTCTTGCTGCGCACAAACTCAAGGTTGTATGTTATGTCGCGGTCGGCGGGAGCCAAACGCTGTGCGCGCTCATAGGCTATCACCGACTGGGTGATGTTGCCCAATCGATAGTAGCTATTACCAAGATTGAAGTAGAGCTCGGCACTCTCGCCTTTCTTCAACAGTTCCTCGTAGTCGGCTACTGCCTGCTGATAATTGCCCTTCGAGAATTCGGCGTCGGCATTAGCCTTGGTTATAGCCGAGGCCTGCGCTGGAGCGAGAAATTGGAAGACAAGTGCCACAAGCACAACGATAGTGGCTGTAACGCCACTCTTGCGCTTCGTACCCTTAAGCGAATTTTCTATATCCATAATAGCAATCATTGCCGAATCATAAGTTTTGTTCATATTACCGGCTGGGTCGCCAGGAGCATAGCGTTCAAACTCACACTCGTCAAGAGCCGTGATAAACTTGTCGATAGTGTCTTGCATGATGCCACGCGAAGCAAGCGTGTCGGCTATCATCTCGCGCGACAACTGCTCTACCGGCATGTTCAGGCGGTCGCCAACATAGCCCCAAAGAGCTCGTAACACCTCATCGTAGAACTCGCCCTGATTGCCCTTGAGCATGAGCTTATAAGCCTGCTTCAGGCGCTTTGTAGCTATCTTGTTGGCACGCTTGCCCTTTGTGCCTACCACATCGGCATTGGCGATGGCACGCTTGCGGAACATCATTACTATTACGATGAATACAAGCAGCGACACAAGGATTGTTGCCCAATATCTTATTGATGCAAAGAAGATATTCTGTGTATCAACATATTCTACGGCTCCTTCCTTTATCGACTTTATGTCGGTGTCCTTGGCGTCGGAATAGTCGGCCACACTTGTGTTTTGTCCGTCACCCTTTTCTACTTTTATTGTCAAAGGCTGAGTCTTGATAGTCTTGTAGGCTTCGACAGATGTGTCGTAATATACAAGCGACACTGCAGGAATAGTGTATTCGCCTTGGTTGCGCGGCACTACAAGATAGTCGAAAACCATGTTGCCCTCAATGCCATTGGCTGTAAGCTTTGTCTGGTCGGTAACCTTGGGGTCGTACTTTTCAAAGTTTTTCGGGAAATCAACCACAGGCTGCTTTATAAGCTTAAGATTGCCGATGCCTCCAACCACTACACGCAGAGTGATGGGATCGCCTTCCTTAACCGACTGTTTGGTAAACTGTGCCGATATAGAGAACTTGCCTACTCCACCCGAGAATGCGGCTGGCTTCGTAGGAAGAGGATCCACCTGTATGTCAAGTCCTGGTGCCACAATATTGCGCTTTACCTCAACATAACCAGAACCGCCATTGAAGAAAGCCTCAAACGGGTCGACCGAACGGTTCTGCTGAACCACAATGCCCTTGAACGTGATGCTCGGGATAGACAACTTACCTGTCATCTGCGGGAACATTACATATTGGCTCCATGTCACACAACGATAGTTCTTGCCATTGAGCCGCTCAAGATGAAAACTCTTCTGCTGTGGCAGCGGCACTTCCTGAGTGTGGAAACCTGTAAGGTCGGGCATCTTGCCATCGAGCGACGTGAGATCTACAAGCGTATATACCTTATATGTAAGCAACACTGGTTCCTGCTCGTGTACTCGGCGCTTGTTGGCACTCACCTTTACGAAAAGATCGCCTGCGGTAATCTTACTACCACTCGGGCGACTTGCTTGTGGAGCATCGTCTTCGTGCATCTGCGGTGCGCCACCTGCTCCACGACGTGCCGAGCCCGACACCGTGATGCGCACAGCTTGCGAGGCAATAGCCTTACCTCCCACTTTGGCATGGGCAGCCGGAATAGTATACGTTCCTGCCTTATCGGCATAGAGCGTATAGGTGTAGGTTATCGTCGACGAACTACTCGTATGACCATTGACAAACTGGTAGCTCGACTGCTGCGAAGTGTATGGACCGGCTATCACCTCAAGTCCCGACGGCACATTACCTGCTCTGAAGCCATCTACATCTTGGGTGTTGATAGTATATGAGAGACGGAAATTCTCGCCGACAGCCACATGCGATGGTGCCGAGACCCGTATGCCTTGTGCGTTTGCTATCAACGCACTCAACATAAGAACGAGCATCAAAAAGTGTATCTTCTTCATTATCTGTAAATATGTAAATAATAATTACCAGTTCTTGTCAAGCTTGCGCGAGCGGTTTTGGCGCATAGCGTCCTTCACACGTCGCTGTGTGGCTTGCTCGTTCTGCATAGCAGCGTTAAGAAGTTGCTCTGCATTGTCGCGGCTCATCTTCTCCTGTTGTTTCTGCTGCTTTTGGTTAGGGTCTTGCTTGTTCTGCTTGTCCTTGCTGTCCTGCTCCTGCTTATCCTTGCCGTTTTTGTCTTTGTTTTTCTTGTCCTGCTGTTTCTTCTGCTGTTGCTGCTGTTGCTTGTTCAGCCTTTTGCAGAGGGCAAGATTATACCGAGTCTCGTTGTCAGAAGGATTGTTGCGCAAACTCTCCTTGTAGGCGTTTATGGCGTCGGCATAGAGTTTGTGACTCTGGCAAGCAAAGCCTATGTTGTGATAGACCTTAGCCTTGCGCAATGGACTTTTCTCTATCTGCGCAGCTTTCTGAAACTGCTGCACGGCTACAGAATCCTTCTTCTGCATCAGCAACGCACAGCCAAGGTTATAGAGAGCTTGCGGATTGTCGGGATTTGCCGAGAGCGACTTGCGGTATTCTGCCTCAGCCTTTACAAAGTTCTGTTGGCGATAGAACTTATTGCCTGAGCGTATGTATTGACGGTCGGCCTGTGCAAAGCCAGAAAGAGCATATACGGCAAGCAGAAATATAAACAATAATTTCTTCATAGTCTCTTTTTCTTAAATAGTCTCACATTTCTGAACAGCGGATTTCTTGCCTCAAGCAGACATGCTTCGGCAATGAGCAACAGGAGCACCAACAGACAGAATGCCTGGAACTGTTCAGCGTACTCACTATAAACTACGCTCTGCGTCTCACCCTTCTGAAGTTTCGACAGCTCAGAGTTCAGCTTCTCCTGTGCGTCCGACGAATTGTCCACATGAATGTATGTTCCGCTGCCTGCCTGTGCCACCTTTCTACACATCTGCTCGTTGAGTGCCGACATTACAACCGTTCCAGAGGCGTCCTTCAAGTATTCGCCTTGCCCTAAAGGTATCGGAGCTCCCTTGGTGCTGCCTATGCCAAGAATAAACACGTTGATGCCTTTCTTGCGGGCTGCCTTGGCTGCTTCCTCGGCTCCTCCCTCATGGTCCTCGCCGTCGGTGATTAGGATGATTGCTCGTCCAACACCTTGCTGCTGAGTAAAACTGCTTGCGGCAAGATTAATGGCGCGTGCCATGTCTGTGCCCTGTGTACCGATGAGCGAAGGGTCGATGCTCTGGAGGAACATCTTTGCCGACACATAGTCGCTTGTGATAGGCAGCTGCACGAAGGCATCGCCGGCAAAAACGACGAGTCCTATCTTGTCGTTGGTGAAGTTGTCTACAAGGTTTTCCACCATCATCTTGCTCTTCTGCAATCGCGACGGAGCCACATCCTGTGCCAACATAGAGTTGCTTATGTCGAGAGCAATAATAGTCTCTATGCCGTTGCGCTTGTCGTTAGACACCTTCGAGCCCATCTGCGGACGGGCAAGCATCACAATGAGCAATACAAGAGCGGCAATGAGCAGCCAAAACTTCCATGCCGAACGTGCTCGCGACACATCGGGCATAAGTTGTTTAAGCAGTTGCACATCGCCCAAACGACGCAACTGCCTATGGCGTTTCCACACCACATAGAATCGGATGACCACCAATAATGGAATAATCCATAGGAGCCATAAATATGTAGGGTCTTCAAACTTATACATCGTCTATAATGATATAAATTATTATATTATTGCTTTAAGGAATTCTACGCAATACGGTAAGCCGGAGCAGCAGTTCCAACAACAAGGCCAGCAAAGCGGCAAACGCAAATGGCTGGTAAGCCTCGTAGCGTTTGGAGAAACGCTTCACATCCATCTTGGTCTTCTCAAGCTGGTCGATGTCTTTGTATATCTGCACAAGCTCGCGGTTGTTGGTAGCGCGATAGGCTCCTCCATTTGTGGTCTCGGCAATGTTGGCAAGTGTCTTGGTGTCTATTTCAACCGGCATGTTGACATATTGCACTCCACCAGCCACTGGCACAGGATAGGGAGCCACCTTGTTAGTGCCCACGGCCACGGTATATACACGTATGCCTAAGCTCTTGGCTATTTCGGCACTCGTCATTGGCGAGATGTCTCCCATATTGTTGCTACCGTCAGTGAGAAGGATTATCACTTTGCTCTTGGCCTTAGACTCCTTAAGTCGCGACACAGCATTGGCAAGTCCCATACCTATGGCAGTACCGTCGGAAATTATTCCTCGTGCGGCAATGTCCGTACGCACTCCTCCAAGCAGGTTGAGCAGCGAGGTATGGTCGGTGGTCATTGGGCATTGCGTGAACGACTCACCAGCAAATATCGTGAGGCCGATATTGTCGTTGGGGCGGCCAGCAATAAACTCCGCAGCCACATTCTTAGCTGCCTCCAGTCGGTTTGGTTTAAGGTCTTCAGCAAGCATCGATGTCGAAACGTCCATGGCAAGCATTATGTCGATACCTTCAACCGACTTGCTGTCCCACGCATTGTGGGTCTGCGGTCGAGCCATGACACACACGAGCATCACGAAGGCGAAGCAACGCAACACCATTGGCGAATGCACTATGCGCTGTCGCCAACTTATCGGGGCATTAAAATAAGCCTCGGTTGAACTGACGCGCATTGTCGGCTCACTTTTCTTTCTATACAGCAGATACCATATTATATAAGGTATGAGCAGAAAGAGCAGCAGGAAATATTCTTTGTTAGTAAATTCCATTTTCTTTGTTTAGTTGAACAAGATTTACTGCAAAAGCATATATACATTATATATTATATAAGTCAGCATTACCACTATAGCCACACCCATTGTCCACAAGAGCGTCTTTATAGTGATACGGTTCTGACGTGTCTTAGCCTCATCGTCGCTAAGCTTCGGCACGATCTTTTCCTCAGTGGGCTGTTCGTCACGCTTTGTCTGGTCGATGAAGTTTATGGCTTTGACGAGGTTCATATCCTTTTCGCCAAGAAGCGACGAGTACTTGGCAAACTTCACGAGGTCGGCTGTATTGAACAGTTCACGCAGTTCATTAATCATTGTGTCGTCGCCTGTGCTCTGCAGATGCTCCATAATCTCGGAGCTTGTCATCTCCATAGCATTGAAGCCGAAACGCTCGCGTATATACTTTCGCAGTGTGTCGGTGAGCTGAGTGTAATATTCTTTCTGTTCATCGGCAGTATTATAATGCTCTGTCTTCAGTCGGCTCATCTCGTCGAGAGCCTTCTGGTGGGCAGGTATTCTTTTCACCACACGTATGCGGGTAATGATGGGTTTGTTCTGCTTAAGTCTCAGCACAAGATAGCCAAAGGCAAGTGTTAGCAGCATCACAACAATGCTCAACCAGAAAGGCGTGCTCCACTCAGCCCATAGAAACGGATTGTCCTGAACGTCTTTCGGCGGGAAAAACTGTTCAGGATGCAAAGTGTCTACATCGCAGGTAAGTACCTTCAATGCCAACTGATTGGAAGAATAAGATTTGCCGTCGACCTTCACCTTCATGCCAGGTATGGCATAAAGACGCTCGTCGAAACTGGTGAGCGTGAATGTCTTGCTCACGCGCATCATGCCGTCGATGTCCGAGGTGTCGGCCTTTGTGTCGCCAAGCACCTCCACTCCAGGCACAATATACTGAGTGCGCTTGAATTTGGGGAATACAACTTTGGCTCCGTGTCGTGCCGTCACATCCACGGTAATGCGTGCCTGCTGTCCTATAAAGATAGTCATGGTGTCTATTTTCGACTCCACGCTAACTTGCTGAGCATAGCCGCAGCTCACAGCCAATGCCGTTATGATGATAATAAAAAATCGTTTCATATTCTGTTTGCTTGGTTTGGTCAGCCTCTTGAGGCAAATAGCTGCATCATGGCTTTCACATAATCCTCATCGGTCGCCACCGATACCCAGTCCACCTTCGACCGCGAGAAAGTCTCGCGCAGTCTTTCCTCATGCTCCATCCAGTAGCGGGTGTGAGCCTGTCTCACCTTTCTACTGCCCGTGTCGATGTACAGTTCGCGTCCTGTCTCAGCGTCCATTATCTTCATCAGTCCCACGTCGGGCAGCTGTCGTGCCCAACGGTCGTACACCTGTATGGCCATAAGGTCGTGCTTGCTGTTGGCTATCTGCATCTGCTTGGTAAAGTCGCGGCGGTCGTAGAAATCGCTCAACACAAAAGCTGTGGTGCGGCGCTTCATCATGCGCGTGAAGAAAGCCACAGCCTCGCCTATGTCCGTGCGATGGCTCACAGGATGGAAGTCGAGCATCTCGCGTATGATATAGAGTATGTGCTTGCGTCCCTTCTTTGGCGGGATATACTTCTCTATGCGGTCGGAGAAGAATATCACTCCTATCTTGTCGTTGTTCTGTATTGCGCTGAAGGCGATGGTTGCAGCCATTTCTGCAGCCATGTCCGACTTCATCTGGCGTCGAGTGCCAAAGTCGAGCGAACCCGAAACGTCGATGAGGAGCATGACCGTAAGCTCACGCTCCTCCTCGAACACCTTAACGAATGGTTTGCGGAAACGCGCTGTGACATTCCAATCGATATCACGCACATCGTCGCCAAACTGATACTCGCGCACTTCGGCAAAAGCCATACCCCTACCCTTGAAGGCCGAGTGGTATTGTCCGGCGAATATGTTTTGGCTCAATCCGCGTGTCTTGATTTCTATCTTGCGAACCTTTTTTAATATCTCTGACGTTTCCATTATTATGATGTCTTCTTTATATATTAAGGTAGCTATAATGCCTCCGTATTAAGGCACCTCTACCTTATTGATTATCTTCGAGACGATTTCCTCGCTTGTCACATTGCTTGCCTCTGCCTCATAGGAGAGTCCGATACGATGACGCATCACGTCGTGGGCCACGGCACGCACGTCCTCGGGCACTACATATCCGCGACGCTTGATGAAGGCGTAGGCGCGAGCCGCCTTGGCAAGCGAGATGCTGGCACGCGGCGAGCCGCCAAAGGTGATAAGGTCCTTAAGCTCGCCCAACCCGTACTTCTCGGGGAAGCGTGAAGCGAACACGATGTCGGCGATATACTGCTCTATCTTCTCGTCGATGTACACCTGCTCCACCACCGAGCGTGCCTTCATAATCTCCTCGGCTGTAGTCACGGGAGTAACCTTCTTGTATTCGCCGCGAATATTCTGGCGTATGATGAGCTTCTCCTCCTCAAGAGTAGGATAGCCGATGACCACCTTAAGCATGAAACGGTCCACCTGTGCCTCGGGCAACTGGTAGGTTCCTTCCTGCTCAATTGGGTTCTGTGTTGCCATAACGAGGAAAGGCTTCGGCAGGGCGAATGTCTGCTCGCCGATAGTCACCTGGTGTTCCTGCATTGCCTCAAGCAGCGCACTCTGCACCTTGGCAGGGGCACGGTTAATCTCGTCGGCAAGCACGAAGTTGGCAAACACCGGACCCTTTTTCACATGGAAATTCTCGTCCTTCTGCGAATAAACGAGTGTTCCCACCACGTCGGCAGGCAGAAGGTCGGGAGTGAACTGTATGCGGCTATAATCAGCGTCGATAAGCTGTGAGAGTGTTTTTATGGCAAGTGTCTTTGCAAGTCCCGGTACACCCTCCAAAAGGATATGGCCGTCGCTAAGAAGCGATATAAGCAACGACTCCACAAGATGTTTCTGACCCACAATTACCTGGTTCATGCCTGTCACAAGATTGGTGACAAAGCTGCTTTGCTGTTCAATCAGGGCGTTAAGCTCCCGAATGTCGATTGATTCTGACATATTTGTTTGTATTTTTATAGTTTCTTGTTTCGATGCGCAAAATTACAGAATAATTGCGTTAGACGCGAAATATGCTGTCTAAAATATATTAAAATGTCACAATTTATTACCGTCTTTTGCTGCATACGCATCATTTTCTGTAGTTTTGGGCTTACCGACGGGCTATATCCATGCCGAAATGTCCAGTAAGCTCCTCATATACACGCTGCACTGGAAATCCCATCACATTATAATAACTGCCGTTCAGTCCCGTCACTCCTATATAGCCTATCCACTCCTGAATGCCGTAGGCACCCGCCTTGTCGTAAGGGCGGTGGTTGCGTATATAGAAGTCTATCTCTTCGTCGGACAATTGCTTGAAAGTAACGTCGGTAACCACCGAAAAGCTGCGTTGTTCCTTGGCAGTTGTCAAGCACACTCCAGTCACCACCTGGTGAGTGCGTCCACTTATCTCGCGCAGCATACGGTGAGCGTCGTCAGCATATTTGGGCTTACCGAGTATATCGTCGCCCACTATCACCACAGTGTCTGCCGTTATCAACAGTTCGTCGTCTGCCACATCATATACACTCGCCTTCTCGCGCGAGATATATTCAGCCACGTCCTTGGCTGGCAGAGTGTCGGGATAAGCCTCATCGACACCTTTCATCACTCTCACTTCAAAATCAACGCCCAGTCCGCCAAGAAGTTCCTTGCGTCGTGGAGAGTTGCTTGCTAATTTTATCTTCATTACTTTAAACGATTATTCACAATAAGATTTTTCAAAAGAAGCCTGCCAAGTTACTGCTTAGCAGCAATTCACCAGCCGAACGCCTTTCTGTCGCTCATCCACAAGCCCTGCGCCCTCAGCACCTGTTCTATCACGTCGCGTCCCACTCCATGCCCGCCAATCCTGTCGCTCACGTATCGGCTCACGCTCTTCACCTCCTCGCAAGCATCCTTAGGGCAGCAAGCACAACCCACACGGCTCATCACCTCATAGTCGGGAATATCATCGCCCACATACATCACCTCCTCGTCGGTCAGCGAGTATTTGCCGAGCAGTTCCTCATAAGCCACGAGTTTCACTCCAGCCCCCATGTAGATGTCCTCCACTCCAAGACCTTCGTATCTTTTGCGCACAGCGGCTGTGTTGCCCCCTGTGATTACCGCCACGCGCAATCCGCGCTTGCAGGCAAGCTGTATGGCATATCCGTCCTTGATGTTCACCGTGCGCAAAGGTTCACCTTCTGCCGAGAGCGTGATAGTCTCAGCCGAAAGCACACCGTCCACGTCAAACACCACAGCACGTATTTTCTTCAAATCGTAGTCTATCATTGTTTTTGTTTTTTATTTTCAATAATAATATTCGACATTATAT
>ERZ1023641.473-NODE-473-length-10969-cov-11.369800_pt1 | contig 10969 bp, 6 predicted proteins | sample MGYA00380335_ERZ1023641 | MGnify/ENA primary metagenome ERZ1023641 (study PRJEB33179, sample SAMN07448970) | human gut metagenome | biome: Human-gut; feature: Human associated habitat; material: Faeces | host: Homo sapiens | place: India: Bhopal | collected... | reverse complement strand
TGGCGGTTTGGGCCGCAACGCTCTGAGACTTTAGTAGGGTTGCGGATTTGAGGATGTTAATCCTTCAACCGAAGAGAAATCACAAATATCTTTCATGTGAAACCTTCATCTGAAAAAAAAATGGCAAGATCATCCATGGGAAACCTTCTTTTTGGGAAAAAATACAAATATCTTCTAGGGATTGCCTTCTTTTGGGAAAAAATACAAATATCTTCCGTGAGAGACCTTCTTTTTGAGAAAAAACACAAATATCTTTTAGTTACAGCTACTTTTTCTGGAAAACAACGAATTCCATGCGTGTGACGGCTACTTTTTCTGGAAAAACAACAAATATCTTTTAGTTACGGCTACTTTTTCTGGAAAAGCAACGAATTCCATGCGTGTGACGGCTGCTTTTTCAGAAAAGCGACGAATTCCACGCGTGCGACGGCTACAAATAGATTCATACGAAAAAAAAAGGGAGCGGAAAGTCAGCATTACGCCTTCTTTCCACTCCCTCCATCCAGAGTTGTGTTTATATGATAGATGAAGCTTTTATGTTACTTTACTTCTGCTTTGTCAGCAGTGAAGTGAGATAAGCCTCCTGACGCTTATTTTACTGTGCAGTAGATATTATCAGATGTCTTTCTTGTAGGATACAGCTTGACTGTGTTGCCGGCAGCCGAAATGTTGTCGCCACCTGCTGTCAGGTTGTCGAGACTTCCACCGAGGTTGATATCCCAACCACCATTTACGCGGAACTTCCAACCGTCGGCTGTCACACCAACATTAGTTGCCTCGAAGCAATACTCTTCAGCATTCCATGTCATTGGAGCGTCGCCAGCCCAATTATTGAAACCACCGATGATGCCCATGGTCTCAACCTTAGTTGCTGTGATAGTGCCTTCTCCAAGATTAACATCGAAGTAGTATACACCTTCTCCTGCGTTAACGCCGATGTTTCCACCTTCGCTGGTTGCTGCACCAGAGAATGTGCTGAATGCACCAGAATTTATCTCATTATCCCAACTACCGGCTACACGCTGGAACTTGAACTGATTGCCCCAACCGTTAGGGTCGGCACAATAAAGGTAACCAGTGTATACTCCCTTTGCATCGTCTACGAGAGCAAGCTTCTGCTCAGCGTTTGTCCAGCCGTCAGTTGCACCCATGAAGTAAATGAATGGATCGTAATTAACCTCCTCTAAGGTATAAGAGTAGTCCATCATGTTGATGGTGAGCTTATACTTACCAGCCTTGGCAATCTTACCAGCCTTAGCTTCGGTGTTAGTCAACAAACCAGTCATGCTGTCATCGCCGTCAACCTTAGGACCTACTACGCCGGCAGCCCAGAGGTCGTCAGCGTCGATGTTCTTCTTAGGAATAATCTTCCAGTACTGGTCGGGCTTTTTAGTCTCGAAGCTTATGGTGAAGACCGGATCCTCATATACATCCTTATCGCTGTGCTTGAATGCCTTTGCAGCTGCCTTGGTCCAACCATTTACGTCTTCTGTAGTAAACATATCACCTACGAGGTAGTAACCTTCTTCAATAACTGGAGCCTCAGGGATGGCCTTCACCTGGAACTTCTCTGATGTAGCCATCTTAACGGCTGTCGATCCATTGTTAACCCATGCGTCGAGAGTGGCATCGATGTCGCGCTCGGAAGGACGCTTGCCAAACTTTTCTACTATATAGTTTACCAAGTCGGCTTTTGCCATATTGCCCTCAGCGTCAATATCGAATGTCTGACCATCGAAATTGATTTTGAAGCTTGGTTTATAGGCCGCGTCAGAAGAAGTAGGAGCAACAATGCTCGCTACTTTTACCTTCTCTGTCTGAACGTCAGCCAAGTTGATGACCTCAACTGGAGCTACGCTACCATTGCCGAATGTTACGGCATCCTCCTGAGGATTGGTCTGTGGTTTACCCCAATCGGTGAAGTCCTCGGTGCAAGACACCATAGACATCAGCAGGGTCATTCCCAATAATATTTTCTTAATCATAATTGTCTATACTTTAAATGATTTACAATTTAACGATGCTGAACGAACCAGTGATGTCGTTGAATGAGATGACGTACTTGCCTTCTGCCAAGCCGATGTTCTTGCCACCTGCATCACACTTGCCGTACATGTTGATAGCGCCATCTTCTGCACCATATCCCCAGCTGGTGTCCCAAGAACCTTCAATCTTAAACTTGAACTGTGCAGTCTCGCCGGCAGGAACATCCATTACATAGTACCAAGCGTGGTTCTCAACGCCCTCAGTGTTGTAAGGAAGCATTGGAGTGTCTACCCAATCGTTGAATGAGCCACTAATCTGGATAGTACCATAGTTGTTTACTGTACCCTCGTACTTCTCCATCTTGGCTGTGTTGTCAGCTGTGTTGAGAGTGATGGTGTAGTAACCGGCTTCCGGAGCTACGATGTGACCACCGTCGCTACCACCGTTACGGTTGATGATAGTACCCTTTGTAGCGCCATCAGCGTTCATACTAGAATCCCAGTTGAAGCTTGCTGGCAGAATCTTGAAGCCAGCTCCATCGACCTCGGCCTTGTCGTTGTAATCGCCGGTAAGGAAGTAGTTGGTGTATTCAATCTCACCAACACCAGTCTTCTTGTCGTAAGAGAAGTTAGGCTTGAGGAACATAGGAAGTGCGTCTACTCCAATGTTCTTGTCGTTTGCCCACTTAGCGCCGAACATGTTACCTACAAGATACCACATTGTTGGAACAGCATCCTTCAGTTCAATATAGTAAGGCTTTACGTTGAGCTTTACTGAGTTTGAAGCGACAGGGTTCAGACGGCTTGTGCCCTCAAGGATGTAAGCGTTAATACGAACGTACATCTCCTGCTCGGCAGGAACGTCAGCTTCTTTCCATTTAAGTATCTTTACCAATGCCTTGTCCATTTCTTCAGCAGAGGCAGAGATGTTGCATTTCTGTGTAGTGTTGCTAAGAACAGCGTAGTCTGGAACCTTCGCGCCACTCTCGTCTGCAGCAGCCTCATCGGTGGAAACTGTGAAAGAGTTGGTTGGAGATACCTGCACCTCGTATGTTGCGTTGACTGGGGCATTTTCTGCTGTGTACTTAGGCTGCGACCATGTGAAGCTGAGTTCTGATGACTGCTCCAAGTCGATAGTCGCATTGGCATATGCGGGAGTGTTCAACGTGAACTCCTTAGGCTGGATAAGCGTAGGGTTGGAGTCGTTGTCGTCCGAACATGATGCGAATAAGCTGGTGATGCCGAAAAGCAGAGCACCAATCATATATTTACTCTTCATATTGCGTTTACTTTTTTACTTCCATTAAACTTTAGTTCTTAACCTCATTATATCCGTCGATCTGTGTCAGGTTCTTGTTAGAAAGAATCTCTGAAGATGGGATAGGATATACGTTATTGGTCTTAGCGAATGTAGTACCATTAGTGCTACCACCCTTAAGCTCCCATTTGTATGTAGCCTGAGTTCCACCAAACTGATTGAAACGAATCAAGTCGGTACGGCGCTGCCCCTCGCAATAAAGCTCGCGAGAACGCTCGTCAAGAACATCGTTAAGAGTGTAAGAAGGACGTACGGCTGCGTGGGCACGACTGCGGAGAGCGTCGATGTACTTCTTTGCCTTAGCAGAACCCTCACCGTTAAGGTGCATCTCTGCCTCTGCTGCATTGAGGTAAGCCTCAGCTACACGGAAGAGGAAGAAGTCGATGTCGACATTATAGCTGTCGTGAGGAGTACCACCATTAGAATAGTTGTTATTCCATTTTGGTGTTGCAATACCCTTGACAAACTTGTCGTTAGCACCAATCTCCAAAGTACGATCGCCGTCACTGTTGCCCTTACCCCAAAGGATAGCACGGTCGTCAACGTTCATAGCTCGAATTTCGGAAGCTGACTTGTTCACTACTACAGAAGGATCGGTGAAGAACTTCTCTACGAATTGTGGACGAACACGCATACCTGACCATGAGTTGGCAGTAGTGGCAGCATCCTTAGCTGTAACAGTCTGCATCGAAGCATCCCAAAGAGCAGCTACATAGAACATACAACCTCCATATCCCTGAGTCTTTTCTCCATCTTGCATCAATGGGAGAAGAGCCTCGCAGCTTGCACCATTCGATCCATTGTCGCCCATGAAGAGCAAGTCGTATGGCTTGTAGCCGTTGGCCTTGGCGTCTGCCGACATCTTGCTGTCGTCGAAGAGGGTATATTTTGAGGTGATAACATCCTCGGCATATTTGAGAGCCTGGTCCCAATAAGGATTGTTCTGACCATCGTTGTTAAGATATGTACCGGCATTGAGGTACAAACGGCTCAAGAGCAACCAGCATGTGCCTTTGTCTATACGGCCATAGTCAGGGTCTGTGTCTGTCTCAGGCTTTGCCTCCAACAAGTTTGGCTCAGCTTCGAGCAATTCTTTTTCTACCCATTTGAACAAGAATTCACGGCCCATCTGAAGAAGCTCTGCGCGAGTGTAGCTCTTGCCTTCCTCAAACTTTTCGTTGTAAGCGTGGGCCTGACGTGGTGTCTCTGCAGAAATTTTGTCAATGAATGTCGGGTCTCCAAAGAAGTCGAGCATCAAGAAATAGCTATAGGCACGAAGTACACGCACCTCTGCATACTTGGTTGGCTCTGCCTTGGCAGCGTCGAGACTTAAGAAGTGGTTCTCGTAAGAGATGTTTGACATCAGACGATAGTAGAGGTTCTTCAGAGTAGCATTACCCGGATCGAACTTATTGTAGCCAACATCTGCGATACCGCCATCCGACCACCAGCAGATTGCTTCGTCGGTAGGTACCTCGTTGAAGTTGAACAGGTTGCGTAGAAGGGTTGACTTACCAGCGTCGTCGATAGTGAAATCGGCATTACCGTCATTACCTTCCATGATAAGACCAGCGTAGCACTTGCTGTACAAGCCTGTAATGTTTGGAGTACCGTCAACATTAGGATTAATGTTTCCCTTGTCCAAATCATCCATACAAGAGCTCAAACTTGCTGTAAGCAGAAGAGCTACTGCAGGGGCAATTGTTTTGAATTTATTGAGTTTCATATCGAAATCTGTTTTTTAAAATTGTTAGAAGTTGAGGTTCAGACCGAGCAGGAATGTGCGGCAACGTGGATACATGCTGTCGTCCTTGCCTGAGTTTACTTCAGGGTCGATACCGCTGTACTTTGTGATAGTGAATACGTTAGAGCATGAGGCATAGATACGGCCTGATATACCCTTATAGTTGCCACCCTTCAACAGATTGTTGAAGTTATAGCCCAATGTGATGTTGTCGCACTTCAAGAAGCTACCGTTCTGTACAAAGTAGTCGGTAAGAGGATAGTTGTAAGAAGTCCAGCCTAAAGCTGCTATCTCCTTTGTACTGTTCTTGTAATATCCCTTAGCGTTGCAAATCTCTTTAGTGTTTATCACACCTTCTGCATATCCATTGTAGAGATAATTGCCTAAGCTTACACGGAAGTTGCTACCGAGATCCCAGTTCTTGTACGAAACCTTGAAGCTGAAACCACCTGTCCAAGGAGCTACGATATTCTTATAGAAGTATCTATCGTTCTCGTCGATTGTTCCATCGCCATTGCGGTCTACATAGCAGCCCATGATAGGACGACCGTTCTGGTCGTATACCTGCTGGTATACCAAGAATGAGTTGGCTGGCTTTCCTACCTTATGATAGGTGATAGCCTGGTCCTGACCTACCCTCATTCCTGCTTCCATCAAATCACGACCGCCTGCAAGCTCTGTAATTTCGTTCTTGTTGTAGGCAGCGTTAACGCTAAGTTCTACGAACCAATCCTTGGTCTGGATAGGACGACCTGTAACGGCAACCTCAAAACCCTTGTTCTCCAATGTTCCTGCATTCATAAGGAGGGCATTGTCGAAGTTCTGACCTGCAGCAATAGTAGTTGTACTAAGCAAGTCAGTTGTCTTGCGGTAGTAAGCATCAAGGTTTACGGTCAATCTCTGGTCGAACATACCATAGTCGAGACCTACGTTCCATGTTGTGGTTGTCTCCCATGTCAGTTCGTCATTGTATGCCAATGGGCGATAGAGCAGACCAGTATTGTCGGGACCGATAGGATAGAGGTGGTGAGTGCTTGTACTCTTTGAATAAGTAGCGGTGTAATACTCTTTACCAGTATCCTGCTGACCTGTCTTACCCCAACCAAGGCGGAGCTTAAAGTCGCTGATAGCATTTACATCCTTAAGGAAGCTTTCTTCCTTAACGCGCCATGCGAAGGCTGCTGATGGGAAGAAGCCCCAACGGTGTCCGTCGGCAAAACGGCTTGAACCATCATAACGTGCTGTGAAAGTAAGGAGATAACGGTCAAGCAAAGAATAGTTGGCACGACCATACCAGCTCACGAGATAAGTCTGGCCTCTCCATCTGCTTGTATCGTATGACTTTACAGTTCCTGCAAGAGCTTCGCCCTTGTCGTTCTTTCCTTCGAAGGTAGATGGATACATTGACTTGCTCCACTGGTCGCCCCAATACTTCATGTGGCTATATTCATAACCAGCCATGATGTCGAAGTGGTTGGCCTTGTTGAAGTCCTTGGTGTACTGGGCATATGCTGTAGCCAAGAGGTTATACTTCTTCTCCTTGTTCTCGCTGTTGCCACCATAGTAGAATCCGTATGTAGATTGAGGATTATTGGTGTTGTACTCACCACCGGTTGTATATTCACCAGCTAAGTTAGCATGCAAATGAAGGTCTTCGAAGCCATGAATCTTATAGTCAGCCTCTACGTTGCCCAAGAGAACGTGTGCACTCTTGTAGAAGTCGTAGTTCTCTACCTTTTCTACTGGGTTTGTAGGAGCGTCATCATTGCGATTGTATAGGAATGTTGGGTCGTATGATGTAGTAGGTAGTGCCCACTGCCAATAACCTCCCCAGTTCTTGAATTTCTCGTCGTTGCTCTTTACAGGGCGAGTAGGATCCATGTTGATAGCTGCGCCTACAGCATCCGCTCCACCAGGAACAGTCTTTGAGTAAGAATACTTACCGTTGATGTTGATGTTGAGGTGCTTGTCGAGCAATGAAGGATTGATGTTGAAGCCTGCGGTAACACGCTTGTAGTCTGAACCCTTCAAGATACCTTCCTGACCAGTGTAGCCTACGCTGACACGATAAGGCATAGACCAAGACTGCTTGTTGATGCCACCTGTCAAGCTTACATTGTGCTCCTGGCTGATGCCATTACGATAGATCTCGTCCTGCCAGTCGGTGTCGTATGTGCCGGCAGCATAGTTTGGTGTGCCGTCTGCATTGAACTCCTTCCAGCCTAAGCCTTGGTAGGCAGAAGAATCCTCGCCGTAATAATTCTTGATGAAGTCAACATATTCTGATGCGTTCATCACGTCCAACTTCTTAGCAATTGTGCTTACAGAGACTGTACCATTGTAAGAAACCTGAGGCTTCTGGCCGCTGCGACCCTTCTTTGTTGTAATGATGATAACACCGTTAGAACCACGCGAACCATAGATGGCTGTTGCCGAAGCGTCCTTCAATACTGTAAAGCTCTCGATATCATTTGGATTGACAAGAGACAAAGGGTTATTAACACCCTTAGTGTCATTGTTATCCATTGGCATACCGTCGATAACAATCAACGGGTTGTTGCTTGCTGTCAAAGAAGCACCACCACGAATACGAATCTGTGCACCATCACCAGGAGCACCTGATGCAGAGTTTACGTTTACACCGGCAATCTTACCTTGGATCATGTCCTGAGCCGAAGTAATGATACCATGGTTCTTCTCATCTGGCTTAAGAGCTGTCACCGAACCAGTAAGGTCGTTCTTCTTAGCTACACCATAACCAATCACAACTACGTCGTTAAGAGTGGTGGATGTGTTGGCGAGCTTGATCTTAAGATTCTGACCTGCCTGAATCTTTACCGGCTCATAGCCGATGTAGGTGATTTCAAGCACAGCCTTCTTATCGGCTGAAATCGAGAAGTTGCCGTCGAGGTCGGTCACAGCACCTGTCTGTCCGCCAACAACCTTGACGGAAGCACCGATGACTGGTTCGCCGGTCTCGTCTACTACATGGCCCTTCACAACCATCTGCTGTGCAAAGGCACTTGCCGACAGAAACATTGTTGCGCCAAGCGCAGCTGTTCTGATGGCACTTTGGAATTTAACCTGCTTCATCATTGTAGCTTTTGATATTATAATAAATTGTTAGAAATTGCGGTTTTTAATTGTCTCCTTTTTTGGTTCTTATTGAACTCTGATGCAAAATTATCATCTTATTCAATATCTTGTATTATTTTTTATGCTAAATGTTTTATTTTCAGCGTGTAAACGTTTGCAAACAATGTAAACGTTTGCACGCTTTGACATGCATCAAAAAACAACATTGCATTGCCATATAAAAATAATGTGATAACTTTGCAGCGTGAAAAGAAAATAAGCCAAGATAACGAAAATCTTCAGTAAGATAAAGACAATCGTCAATAAGATAAAGACAGAAAAAAACAAACCCCAAACCCTACAAGAAAAATGCAACCGACAACGATGAAGGACATTGCCGAACATTTCGGAGTGTCGATAGCCACTGTGTCAAGAGCCCTCAACGGCTCAAATCGAGTTAATCAGGAGAAGCGCGATGCAATATGCGACTACGCACGCGCCAACAATTTCTACCCAAACGACATCGCCAAGTCACTACGCAACTCACGACGTATGCCGGTGAAAGTGATTGGCGTTATCGTGCCAGAGTTTACCCACTATTATTTCTCTACCATCCTCAACGGTATTGAGGCGGCTGCCTCGAAACGCGACTTCCGCATCATTGCCACAACATCACGCGAGTCGTATGAACGCGAGGTGCAGCTGTGCCAGATGTTCGAAGCCCACCAGGTGTGCGGAGTGATAGTATCGCAAGCCAAAGAGACAAACCACTACGAGCACTTCCAATCGCTCATCGACCGCGGTATTCCTCTTGTCTTCTACGACCGCATCTGCAATGGCATCAACGCCTCGATCGTGGTGGTGGACGACTACCAAGGTGCCTTCTCGGCTGTGGCTCATCTTGCTGCCACTGGATGCAAGCGCATTGCCTACTACGGTATGCATGGCAACACCGTGCTCGGACGCAACCGCTACAATGGCTACCGCGACGCACTGCTCAAGGCTGGACTGCAACCCGACCCGACGCTCACGTTCGTATGCGACAACCGCGAGGAGGCAGAGAAGATTACTCCAAACATATTAAAAAGAGACGACCGGCCGGATGCCTTCTTCTGTGTGAATGACGACACTGCCATCGGGGTGCTCTACACTGCCAAGCACATGGGATTCAAAGTGCCTGACGACATATCGGTATGCGGATTCACCAACGGTGAGCGTGCCATTGCCTGCGACCCGCAGCTCACTACCGTGGAGCAACGCGGATCGAAAGTGGGCGAAGAGGCTGCCAATATTCTCATGGACAAGGTGGAGGGCATTTCACCCAAGGAAAAGATTGAGAAAAGAGTGGTGCGCACAAGACTCATCATCAGACAAAGCACAAGGGGATAGAATTTTTCTATCTCCACTAATACGATAAATCAAACAACATAATGCCCCATCGCCAACAAATAACAGATAATTAATAAACCAAATAACAAATGAAACAAAAACCAGATCTTAGTTTCTGGAAACTGTGGAATCTCAGTTTCGGATTCTTCGGCGTACAAATTGCCTACGCCTTGCAAAGCGCAAACATTTCGCGCATTTTCGCCACTCTCGGTGCCGACCCTCACAACCTTAGCTACTTCTGGATTCTGCCTCCACTAATGGGCATCCTCGTGCAGCCTATCATCGGAACTCTAAGCGACCGCACTTGGTGCCGCTTCGGACGACGCGTGCCTTATCTCTTCGTGGGTGCCGCTGTGGCTGTGGCAGTGATGTGTCTGCTGCCTAACGCCGGTTCATTCGGCATGGCTGTTAGCACGGCTATGATATTCGGACTCGTCTCACTGATGTTTCTCGACACGAGCATCAACATGGCTATGCAGCCTTTCAAGATGCTTGTGGGCGACATGGTGAACGAGAAGCAGAAGTCGCTCGCCTACTCTATCCAGTCGTTCCTCTGCAACTCTGGCTCACTCGTGGGATATGTGTTCCCATTCCTATTCACCGCACTTGGCATTGCCAACGAGGCTCCAAAGGGCGTTATTCCTGACTCCGTAATCTATTCGTTCTATGTGGGTGCTGCCATCCTTATACTCTGCGTCATCTACACCACCGTGAAGGTGAAGGAATGGAATCCTAAGGAATATGCCGAATACAACGAGGCAAAACCCGAGACTGATGAGAAGAGTGCCAACTGGATTGAACTGCTCAAGAATGCTCCATCGATGTTCTGGAAGGTGGGACTCGTTCAGCTCTTCTGCTGGGCTGCCTTCATGTATATGTGGACCTACACCAACGGAACCATCGCCGACACCGTATGGCACACTACCGACGTGGCATCCAAGGGCTATCAAGAGGCAGGCAACTGGGTGGGAGTGCTGTTCTTCTGGCAGGCTATCGGCTCTGTGCTGTGGGCAATGGCTCTTCCTAAGTTCAAGAACGAGAAATTCGCTTATGCACTCAGCCTTGTCATCGGTGGCATCGGCTTTGCCATCGTGCCTTTCATCGGCGACAAGAACTTGCTCGTGCTGCCATTCATGCTCATCGGTTGCGCATGGGCTGCCATGCTCGCAATGCCTTTCGCCTTCGTGACAAACGCTCTTGAGGGCTACGGACACAAGGGCGCTTACCTCGGACTGTTCAATGGCACTATCTGTGTGCCTCAGATTATCGCTGCTGTGGCAGGAGGTGGTATCCTCTCGCTTGTTGGCTCTGTGCAGAGCAACATGATGATTGTGGCAGGTGTGCTGCTCGTGCTTGGAGCTGGTAGCGTGACTCTTATAAAGAAATAAAGCACAACTCTTAAGTCAATGGTTCGTTAAAATTTGAGATAACGGCTAAGCGGCTTTACGCTGCCAGCCA
>ERZ1023641.471-NODE-471-length-11004-cov-10.268700_pt1 | contig 11004 bp, 6 predicted proteins | sample MGYA00380335_ERZ1023641 | MGnify/ENA primary metagenome ERZ1023641 (study PRJEB33179, sample SAMN07448970) | human gut metagenome | biome: Human-gut; feature: Human associated habitat; material: Faeces | host: Homo sapiens | place: India: Bhopal | collected... | reverse complement strand
AATAGCGATTAGTTGCATGTGAAGACAGATACGTGAATTCTCTTCCCATGCCATCTGACACGGGCTGTATATAAAGAATGGTTTCGATAATGTATCTCTTGCGCAGCATCATTCTGTCATAGAACGGCATCAGCTTGTTTTTCATGTTTACGCGCAACCCTGTCACCAGCTGTATTCCATCCTCAAAGAGGAAGTCAAACAGCTTCTGTGAAATATAGCCTTTGTCAGCGAACAACTTGCCATACAAACGTTTAGTACTCTACAAATTTTTCATAATCTCCCATAAGCCTAAAGTTTGTATTGTGAAAGTCAATATTAATCTGTCGAAGACAAATCAAGCAAGAAATCATAGATGCTGATAATCTGAATTCCATCATCATCGCTCCACGATTTTGTATGCTCACCAACGATAAGGAGTTTACGGAAAGAATCACTCACTAAGCGCAAGGAACGTTTCTCCTGCTCCATTTTGTCGGCATCAGGCATTCTCCAAGCCGATTGTATATAAATGCGTTGACTACCTTTATTGCAGACGAAATCAACTTCAAGTGTGACACGGATATTTTGTCCCTTATCGTTTCTAACCCTTTGAGCAACGTTGCCAACATCAACGAGCCAACCACGCATACGCATTTCATTATAGATGACATTCTCCATGATGTGGGTTGGCTCTGTTTGTCGGAAAGAAATGATAGAGTTGCGCAAACCGATATCTTGATAATAGTATTTTGATAGCGAGCCGATGTACTTGCGTCCTTTAATGTCATATCGCTCAGACTTCTCAATAAGGAAAGCATCTTGCATATATTCAAGATATACGGAAACCGTCTTGTCCGTGATATTCTGAACGTTACTTACAGACTTGAAAGTGTTGGCAATATTAAGAGCATTGACAGGTGCGCCTATGCTTGAAGCCACAGTCTTTGAAAGCTCTTCAAATTCAGGTTTTAAGGTAATGTCATTACGCTCATATATGTCACGGAGATACACGGTACGATATAGCCTACGCAAGAAATCGGATTTCTTGTCATCGCCAATTTGAGTTAAGAGTTGTGGAAGTCCACCAAACATAATGTATTCAGACCACGCATCTTCCTTTGAACCAGGAAAAACAGACATAAATTCCTTGAATGACAAAGGCCAAACATGGATTTCATCACCACGCCCACGGAACTCTGTCACCACATCAGATGAAAGGAAGCGTGAATTAGAGCCTGTAACATAAACATCAGTGCCTTCAGTTACCGAGAGAGTGGAAAGAACCTCAACAAAATCATTCACTTCCTGTACCTCGTCAATAATGATGTAGTATGTTTCATCGTCTTTCATTTCCTTTTCTACCCAATCAAGTAAATAGTCAGGGTCTTTGAATGGCTTGTTCTTTCGACTCTCCATATCAATAATTATGATATGGTCTTCCTTAACACCATCATCCAACAGGTGCTGTCGGAAAAGCTTCTTTAGCAAGAAAGACTTTCCCGAACGTCTTAATCCTGTTATAATTTTAATCAATCCGTTGCCTTTAGAACGAATCAATTGGTCGATATAAGTACTTCTGTTAACTATCATGCATTCCGAAAAAGTGGTACATGTTCCACTTTTTCGGAGCAAAGGTAATGCTTTTCTTTTAAAAGGAAGACAGTTTTTTTAGAAATTTGACAATTTTAGCCAAAAATCGCTACTCTACATATACACCTCAATCCCATTTACCTCAAATATACACACATTTCGAAGCTGCCGGATTTAGTTAGAATCCGGCAACTTCATTCGTCTTGTGCTTTTGTTGAAGTCATATTTGAGGGAGATGCAGCGGTGCAAGGACTGGATTTCACCGCTGCGAGTCTATAGACGGATAACCCAAGGCAAATGGACTCATGCAGCACGCCCTCTGGGCTAAGAGCTTTTGGGCTCTCAGCCCGTACTTCAACCACTTGAGTTCTTTTGAATAGAGGTGGCGTGTGGTGTACAAGGGTAAAAACTTGACCTGAGTCAAAAAAAGAGTAGAAATTACACTTTATTGTTCAAAATGTTTGCGCACACACAGAAAATGCCGTACCTTTGCATCGTCAAAAGGATAATAAAGCATAACGCTATATATATTCAATAAGTATTAATTAGTTTAAAGGTAAAAAAGATTATGGTATTCATGATGACTTTTGCCGTTGTGGCAGTAATGATTGCCCAGGCAGTGAATGTGGAGAACAAGCTTGACTAAGCACTCCACCTTTTTCTAAAGAACAATTTATTAGAGAGATTATAGAAATGGAAACGGGTTTTGGCTCACGAGAGCTGAAATCCGTTTTTCTATTTAGTGACGGTGAAAAAATAAATTGGTATGTTTTTTTATCGTCACTTAGCCGCTTGGCATCTTGTGGCATAATATCTCCGAAAAGGTGTAATCAGTTAGTCTTTTTTCCCCCTTTTGTTTGCAGTTTCATGATATTATCGTAACTTTGCAGGGTCTTCGATCAAAAAGATAAGATTAAACAACTCAACTTTCGCAAATGCGTCACTAAAACCATTTATTATGATGCGTACTAAATTTATTACATCCTTCATGTTAGCCCTCGTATGCGGCTTGCCAATAACGGCTAAAGTATATACGATACAATCATTATTGGGAGATTTGGTTGTCAACGTCCATGTGGATAAGTCAATAACATGGGCTGTAGCCAAGGGAAAAACTCAGGTGCTGCAGCCATCAGTTATCTCCTTACAGACTGATAAGCAAACTTTTGGTGTGAATCCCAAAGTGCGTAAAGCATCTGTCACCAACTGGAAAAACGATGATAATGGTGGTTATCAGCGACTGCTCCTTTCCTGCAATGGGTACGATGTGGAATTCCGGGCCTTCATGAATGCCGCAGCTTATCGCATCATCCCTAAAAAGACGATCAACAAGGTGCTTAATGAAACTTCGGAATATCGCTTCGCTGGCGATTATCAGGCATTTGTTCCCTACGTGAATGATAATCGGGGAGGGGAACGTTGGTGTTATTCCTTCGAGTCATATTATGACGAGGCCCCACTGTCTAAGATGTATAAGGATTCTCTTGCCATCACCCCTCTTGCTGTTTGCTTACCTGACGGAAAGAAGGCAGTGGTGATGGAAGCTGATGTGGAAAATTATCCTGGTATGTATCTCTTGAAAGGAACACCTTCCTCTACAGCTTCAGGAGTATTCTCTTCAGATGCATCTACGGATTATTCGATACATGCAGTCTTTCCTCCATTACCATTAAAAGAGGAGATAGGAGGCTATGCCCGTCTGAACTTAGTTCCTACCGAACGGGCTAATTATATAGCAGAAAAAGTAACCAAGTTGCCTTGGCGTATAGTCCTTGTTACGGATGAGGACAAGCAACTGGTGGGTAATGATATTGCCAAAGTTCTCGGTCCTGCGTGCCGTGTCAAGGACACTTCGTGGATAAAGCCGGGAAAAGTAGCTTGGGACTGGTGGAATAATACCAATATCACAGGTGTAGACTTCCGTGCGGGTATCAATACAGAGACTTACAAGTACTTTGTGGATTTCGCCAGGAACAACCATCTGGAATATATCATCATCGACGAAGGATGGAGTGACCCGGAAGATTTGCTGACATTCTCCGACAAGATGGATATGGCAGGCATCATCAATTATGCCAAAGAAAATGGAGTGGGAGTGATTCTCTGGTCTTCATGGCGTAATCTCGTACAGCGTGGACATGATAAAATGGAGGCGATCATGAAGCATTACGGCGATATGGGTGTGAAGGGATTCAAGGTAGACTTCTTCGACCGAGACGACCAGAAGGCCATCAATTCTGTTTATGAAATCGCGGCATGTGCAGCAAAGCATCATCTTCTGCTCGACCTGCATGGTATGCGTCCGTTTGGCGTACAGTTCTCTTATCCTAACATCGTGAATATCGAGGGAGTGAAAGGCTTGGAGAATTCCAAGTGGGAACCTCGTACAGGTGTTGGTCCACTGCATGATCAGCCAAGATACGATGTGACGATTCCTTTCCTCCGTGCTCTTCCTGGTTCCTTCGACTATACCCCGGGAGCTATGGTGAATGCCGTTCGCTCGCAGTTTTTCGGCAACAACGACCATCCGATGAGTCAGGGTACGAGAGTACATCAGATGGCGATGTACACGATCTTTGATGCACCTTTGCAGATGCTGGCCGATAGTCCAACCCAGTATATGCAGAATCAGGAGTGTACCGACTTTATTTCGCAGATACCTACAGTTTATGATCAGGTGGTTCCTTTGGATGGAAAACTCGGTGAATACGTGGTTGTAGCCAAGAGGAAAGGCAATAAATGGTATATAGCCGCGATGAACAATTGGCAGGCTCGTGATCTTACTGTCGATCTTTCCCGTTTAGTAACACCGAATGACACAACAGGTAAATTGGAAAAAATGAATGGCAAGGCCAATATCTTTGCCGATGGTATCAATGCAGACCGTGAGGCCACAGATTACAAACATACTTATCGACGGGTAACTTCTGACGATAAGCTCCAGATACATCTTGCACCAGGTGGTGGCTGGACAGCTATAGTAGAATAATGTCGTTGAACGACTTATCTAAGCGACAAAACGGCAGGATGGCTGTCGGATAAACCATCGAAACACAGAAATTTACTTTGTGATCATAGGGAAAAGCAGTAATAGCAACAAAATGAAGCTGTTACTGCTTTTATTATATAGGTACTGAAGTCTCGCATGTATGGAAGTTATAGAAGTAAGGGGAAGTTATCACTCCCTTCGGTCGTTCGGGAAGTTAAGGGACAACAGCCTTGAGAGAATGGGGATGGGGCAAGTCCACAAAGGCATTTGTCCCTTAATTTCTCTTAACTCCCCTCTGACTTTCCGTTTGCGAAAGTTGAGTAGAACAGTTTTCCTTATAGGTTGGATCTTTTCAACAAGTTTTAGTCTTGTCTTCTCAGTTCTTGCTGCTGATAAATCCCTTTCCTTATTAGTATGTCAAATAGCTTATAGAATCGTTGATAGGAATATATATAGATATTTTTTATATATTTTACCTATATCTTTTTCTTTTCTTTGCGACCTATAAGGTAAATAACTAAAGTTTTTTACTAACAACCTAAATTGGATGAATATGAAAAGATTTACTTTGATGTTGGCAGGTGTGCTTTGTGCATCTGCAAGTTTTGCAACTGATTATTATGTCAGCGTTGATGGTTCTGGTGAAAAAAGTGGCTCTTCTTGGGAAAATGCCATTGCCTTTACCGAGATGTGTGGTAAAATCAATGAGTATCAAAATGGAGATGTTTTTTATTTTCAAGGAGGAACGTATTATGTTCCAGCTAAAGTGCCTACTGTTTCTAATGGGTATTCTTTTGTTGGAGCTACTACTGGGACACCTACAGTTTTCTCTGGAGATGTAAATGGTGATGGTGTTGCTAATGAAGGTGATGCTCCATCTTTGCTTTTCATAAAATTGGATACAAAAAATGGTGACGATTCTAAGCATTTCGTTCTAAAAAATATCACATTTACCGGGGCATATGTAAATCAGACGAAGACTTCGGCGTTGAGAGTTGATAATAGCGGTTGGGTTGATGTGCAGAATTGTATCTTTGATAAGAATATTTCTGTTTATTCAAAGGATAATAATCATGGTGGACCCGCATGCTTATTAGAGCGTAGTACGGTAAACTTTACTGATTGCAAGTTTATAAATAATGAGTCTATAGGTCGTGGTGGTGCTATCAAATTGACTTCAGATGGTGCAACGAAGGGTTATACAACCTTGAATCGTTGTCTTGTTTCTGGCAATAAGGCAAGTTCTCTTGGTAGTGCCATCTTTTTTAATCATGGTCAAGAGTTGAATATTATCAATTCTGTTATAACAGAAAATGTTTCTGGTACAGAGGGTGAGGTTGGTGCCATCTTCTCTATAGGTGCCGATAGCAATTATGCACGCCAGATTACACTTATCAATTCTACTGTAGCCGGGAATATGGGTGGCGCACAAGTGTTGGGCAGAAAAGATGCAGTTATTCGTATAGCTAATTCTATCATAGTCGGTGATGGTACGACTCCTGCTATTTCTCTCCAAGACAAGCCAAAGCAGGTTCTTTCCAATGGCTATAATATAATAGGTATGTATAAGGTTGGTACAGCTCCTACCTCTGCATGGAAAACTTCTGATTTTGTAAGTGACGACAACACCTTGAGTAGCATCTTTGGCAATAATGCTGTGACAAATGGTCCTGTGGCAGCACCTTATGGTGCAACCCAAGTGCAGATGGAGGCAATAGCGAAAGATTGGAGCCTTGGTCAAAACTTGAAACAGGATATCAATGGCGTTTCTCGTGGTGATATTGCTGTTCCTGGAGCAGTAGTGGCAGAGCCTTTGAAGGGTAAGTTCGGAATTACGGATACAAAATACGCTACTTATTATCATGACTTCGGTTATATGATGCCAGAAGGAGTAAAGGGTGGCGTAGTGACCGATGCAAAGGTAGAAGGAACTTTGGTCGTTGATTACAAGTATGGCTCGGGTAGTGTCGTGCCAGCTAAGTCGGCTCTCTTGTTAAATGGTGCAAAGAATGACTATGAGGTGGCATTGAAATTAGAGGAAACTTCCGAGGATGTCAATCTGTTGAAGGGTACAAGCGATGAGTCGCTGACAACTTCTGATGAAGTAGGTGCCAAGTTCTATAAACTTGCTAATGATAAAGACAAAGGCATAGGTTTCTATTGGGATGCTGAGAATGGTGCAGCTTTCACCAATAGTGCCAACAAGGCTTATCTTGCAGTAGCAGGAGAGGCAAGTGCTGCCAAGGGCTTTGCTCTGGGTGGTGTGGATACTGGTATCAAAGAAGTGACAGAGGTAGGCAAGATGGCAGGCAAGATATATAATCTGCAAGGTATGCAGCAGAAGGGATTGCAGAAAGGTATTTGCATTGTGAATGGTAAGAAGTTTGTTGTAAAATAAAGCATTCATGATGAAAAAGAAATATATATGCCCTTCCATAAGTATGAGATGTCGGTAGACAGTATAATCCTGGCAGCCTCTATTGGCTTTAATAATGAGGTGAGTGGTGCTGAGCAATTAGCGAAGCCTTTTACCGACCCATTTGATTTTGAAGAAGATGAGGAAGATGCCGACTCTGTGCAGTATGTCTGGGGATTGAATTATTAGTTGGAATGTATTTAATAAAAAGAATATTCATGGCAGTTGTGCTCCTTTGGAGTACGACTGCTTTAGTACAGGGGCAGCAGAAACGCTTTACTGTTATGGGTTTGGGTGATTCTATTACGGAAGGGGGAAGTAATTTTTCTTCTTATCTCTATCCTCTATGGGAGCAACTGTACTCGGCTGGTTATGACTTCGATTTCATCGGGCCGCGTCAAAGCGAGTGTCGTATCGGCAAGTTGAATCATTGTGGCTTCAGTGGTAAAAACGTTGAGTTTCTTGCTGCCAGAATAGACAGTATCTACAGCAAGTATCCTGCTGATTTTGTGTTGCTTCATGCTGGGCACAACCACTTTTCAGAGGAGAACCCCGTCAAAGGAATGATTGCTGCATATCGTAAGATTATTTCTTCCATCTTGCTCATTAATCCGAATGCGACTATCTTGATGGCACAAGTGGTGGAGAGTGGTAAGCTACCCAAATACTCTTATATTCCAAAGTTGAATAAAGAGATAGCCAAGATGGTGAAGGCTTTACATAATGATCATGTTGTATTGGTGGACCAAAGCAAGGGATTCCATTGGGCGACAATGACCATTCAGGACAAAGTGCATCCTAACCGCTTGGGGCGTGAACATATGGCGAATGTGTGGTTTGCAGCCTTGGGCAAACTTTTAATGCAGCCGCCTCATGCTTATCGGGTGGATCGAGTGGCTTACAAGTTGCTGCCTTCGGGCGAAAGTCTGTATGCCCATGTCTTTCGTCCGCAAGGGCAGGCGCAGCATTCGGCTGTGGCTTGGTTCTTTGCGGGTGGTTGGAAGTATGGCTCTCCTTTACAGTTCTACAAAGAGTCTGCTTATCTGGCAAGCAAGGGCGTGCTGGCGGTATCTTTTGATTATCGTATATCTTATCTATATGGTTCTTCATGGCAAGATGCTTTGGAAGATGCCAAGGATGCTGTAAAATGGATGAGGGAAAATGCTCGAACATTAGATATCGACCCCCATCGAGTGGCTGTGGGTGGAGCTTCTGCGGGAGGATGTATGTCTGCCCTTTTGGGTAGCATAGACCGCATGGGGGCAGACAGCCTTTCTGTTCCTGATTTGCTGTTGCTGGAATATCCAACTTTGGCTTTGCCTATGAAGTCGGTGCGCGATGGTATGCCTCCGATGCTGCTTTGCATGGGGACGAAAGATGAATTTACGAAGAGGGAGGTAGCAGAACAATATGTTGATGAAGTGCGCCGAAAAGGGAACGAATGTGAGTTCCACCTTTTCGAGGGAAGGCATCATCCTATTTTCTATTATCGTAAACCTTTGACTGATGACTACGACAGGCTGTTGTTGCTGTTGTCGGCTTTTTTGTGTAAACACGGCTATATGTAGTAACTATAACGTACATATAGATGAAACTTGAAAGTAATATTTTTTCTAACCAAAACAATAACATAGTTATGAGAACGATGAAATATTTTCTGTCATTACTTTTATTATTAGTAATCAACATTCATGCCTATGCAAGCGATGATGGTGTTATTCGTATACTCGCCATAGGAAACAGTTTCTCGCAAGATGCCATAGAGAATTATCTACACCAACTGGCAGAAGCCTCCGGGAAGCAAACAATTATTGCCAATATGTACATTGGTGGCTGTACCCTGGAACGTCATTACAACAATGCCCAGAACAATACGGCTGCGTATTCTTATCGTAAGATAGGGGTTGACGGAATGAAGGTTTCTAAGGAAGGTGTTACCTTAGAAACAGCATTGAAAGACGAAAAGTGGGATTATGTCAGTTTACAGCAAGGCAGTCCTTTGTCTGGTCTGTATGAAACCTATACTCCATATCTTAGTTATCTTATCAGCTATATCAAAAATTTGGCACCTGAAAATGTGAAGTTGATATGGCATCAGACATGGGCTTATGCAGCCAACTGTACTCTTTCTGGTTTTGCTAATTACAACAAGGATCAGCTTACCATGTATCATGCCATAGTTGATGCAGCACGACAGTGTGTCACTAATTATGGTTTTGATATTCTTGTACCGGTGGGAACGGCTGTTCAGAATGCCCGTACCACATTTATCGGTGATAGGATGAACCGTGATGGACAGCATCTGAATGTTTATTATGGTAGGTATACTGCTGCCTGCACTTGGCTGGAGGCTGTATTGGGTGTCAACCCTATAGGATGTTCTTTTGTGGCACCTAATATGAGTGAAAGTCTTAAAATTGCAGCTCAGACTGCAGCTCATGAAGCGTGCAAAACACCAGATGCAGTAACAGACTTGAATTATATCCAGAATACAATAGGTGCTAAAGTCTATTTTGTGAGGCCTGACAATGATTCCAGATTGACAGAAGATGGAGATGGCTCATCATGGGACAAAGCTTTTTCCTTGAGCGGTTTTATGAGCCATATAGCCAATGGCAATCCTGGTGACACTTATTATTTTGCAGGAGGTACCTACTATCCTCAGACCACAATTACAATCACGGAGCCTTGTAAACTTATAGGAGGGTGTGATCCAAGTTTGACGGGTGTAAACATTCCGAATATGGTTTATCCTTCTCTTAATCCCACAGTATTCTCAGGTGATTCCAATCATTCGAATACCTTTGACGCAGGCGATTTGAGTCAAATAATCTCGGTTGATTTTACGGGCTCCCTGGAAAAGGAGAAAGAGTTATGTATCCAGGGCATCGAGTTCACCGGAGCTTATTGTTCCAACACGGCCAGTAATGCACAGCTCGGTGCATTGTATCTCAAAGATTGTGGAAATGCTGTCGTACAGAATTGTCGTTTCTATCAAAACAGATCTCTTGGTTATGGTGGTATTGCCTTTCGTGCAGAATATAGCACTTCTCATTTGCTCGAATGTGATTTTACCGACAATGAGGCTGGAAGCCGTGGAGGAGCCATTCGTCTGTCATCCAACAACAGAACAAAGGGATATAGTACGTTTGAGCGTTGTCTGATTGCAAGAAACAAAGTAAAAGAAGGTACAGGAAGTGCAGTTTGTGTACAGCATGCTCAACGTACCGCGATTGTTAATTCCACCATCTATGGCAACATCGCAACTTCTGGCGGAGCTGTCTTTGCCAACGGAAAGAATAATGACTACAAGAATGAGTTGCTTATTATTAGCAGTACACTTGCTGGCAACGAGGGAAATGGACAGTTGCAACTTGCTGGAGTACAGAACTTGAAATTTATCAACTCAATTATTTGTGGCGATAATCTTGCCACTGAAGAAGGTGATGGAAATTTACTTGATGACTATGCTGCGGTTTTTGGTGATGCGACACTAACTAATGGTGTATTGAAACCATTGGCTTCGGTCAAGGCAGGAGTGCAGGTAAATGACCTCAATGACAAGGTGAATGAATGGGGATTTGATGCAGCTGATGTCTCCGTAGATCAACTTGGTAACTCTCGTCTGGATAATAGTTTTCCTGGAGCTTTCGTGGCGGTAAGTACTGGTATTCACAATGTGGAAAAGGTGATGGCAGATGTTGTAAAAAGTCCTTTTGCCTATAATGTATTGGGTGTTAGTGTAAGCAAGCGACAGAAAGGTATTTGCATATATCGTGGTAAAAAGTATAGGCTATGATATGGAGTGTCACCATGCTTTTTGCCCAAGGTTCCCCATGGTTTTGCCCAAGACTCCCCAAGGCTTTGGGCATTTCTGCCCAATGGTACGGGCACTTTTCCTCATAAGGATGAGCAATTCTGCTCATCCTTATGGGCAAAAATGCTCATCATGATGGGCTAAAATCGTTAAACCACAATATGAAAGCGGCTTCGATAGTCAATGAAGCCTATTGCGTAGAGCAATGAAAGC
>ERZ1023641.462-NODE-462-length-11191-cov-8.620690_pt1 | contig 11191 bp, 9 predicted proteins | sample MGYA00380335_ERZ1023641 | MGnify/ENA primary metagenome ERZ1023641 (study PRJEB33179, sample SAMN07448970) | human gut metagenome | biome: Human-gut; feature: Human associated habitat; material: Faeces | host: Homo sapiens | place: India: Bhopal | collected... | reverse complement strand
TTTGCGTAGTGTATGATGAGAACCATCATCGCTGCTATGGTTCGGGAGAGATTACTGTGTAATATAAGGCGAGATTACTGTAGTTAAATGAGATTACGGTATAAAGAAGAAAAAGGGAGTATCAGCAGCAATTTTGAATTTGCTGGGTACTCCCTAAATTTTATTTTAGGCATCTTGCTCGTGGGCGTAATTGGCGTAGTTACCCAAAATCTGTTCAATATGGATTACTTCAGGACAAGAGTCCCAAGTAAAGCCACCCCCCATGAGATACCAATTATTTCTTTCTTTTACAGGCACTTTTTTCATGCTTGGGAAAGCAGAGATAGGCATCGTTATGGAACGGCCATCTTGCAGGGTAACTTCAAACTTACCTCTTTTGGGAAAAGATAAAGCCTTTATCTTTGGCTTCACATCCCAATAACCTTCTTTCTGATACATATTCTTACTTTTTAATTTTTATTATTCTTATTGTTTTACCTTCCTTGAATTGCTTCCATTGATGGAGTAATTTCGCTTGGTATTTTTTAACTATCTCAATCACTTCTTTGACTTGTTTGTCTGTTAAGTCACCTTGTTTTGCCAATTCAACATTTGGCTCTAGCCAAATTTTACAAAGTTCTTCTGTTCCTCGTTTACCTACATGAACATGAGCTCTGTTTTCATGGAAGTCTGTATTGTAAAACAGAAAGTTCCATATTATTTTGGCTGTTATATAAAGAAGTACTTTAGGCATAATCTAATGTTTTCTTTATTGTTTAAACTTATTCTTTGCAAAGATACAAAGTTTAAGTGAAACAATGGCATTTTTTCCGATTTATTTCTCTTAAAAAACTCAAATCTATTAAACTGCTGATAAAATAGGCGTTTCTGATACTTGTTTCCTTTTTCTTAATTAGAAAATTCTAATATCACATGAAAGGCTTCTAATGGGCTTTTTTTCATCGCCTGCGCGATAATTCGTAATTTTGCAGGCATGAAAAAGAATAGGTATTTTATTTTGTTGGTTCTCGTCAATTTCATGATCCTGGGCGTTCAGGCTCAGGGCAGGAAAATGACCATAGACGAAGTTGACAGTTTGGCGGCTCTGCACAATCTGCAACTCAAAACCCTGCAGCTGGAAGTGGATGCTGCAGAAGGACAGCTTGCGCAGGCAAGGAAGTATGAAAACCCCGAAGTGCAACTGATGCACAACATCCAGAACCCACTCAACCGGCGGTGGTTTGATGTGGGGTATGATGGACAGACGGATATTCAGATTTCGCAACCCATCGCCATTGGCGGACAATATAAGAATAAGGTGAAGCAGGCGAGGGCTTCGCTGAATGCCACCAGGGCTGGCTATCAGGCAGAAAAGATGAACGTGAGACGGGAAGCCCGCACAGCGTTCATCGATTTATACAATGCCCAGCAGAAACTGAAGGTTTATGACAAGGAGATAGCATCCGTAGAGAAAATTCACAAGGCTTTCGATGAACAGGCGGCAAAGGGAAATGTTTCGAAGATGGAAACGTTTCGTATTGCAGCGATGCTGAACCAGCTTCGTGGGGAAAAGATGGAGCTGATGATGCAGGAGAATAATATTCAGAAGGATTTAAGATTATTGCTGAATCTTAAGGATGAGACTGGAATGGAAGCAGGGATGGAAGCAGGAATGAAAGCAGAAATGAAAGCAGGAATGAAAGCAGGAATAGAAGCAGAAATGGATGAGAATGCTGCCATTTGCGGGGTTGCAGAACTGCTGGCAAAAATACAGGTGGAACTGCTGGCAAAAATGCAGGCGAAAAAGCTTCCTGCCCAATCTTCGGAATTATCTTCGCTTTTGCAGAATCATCCCGAAATGATTCAGGCGAAATACCAGGAAGAGAGTGCGCAGCATGCCATCAGGGTAGGGAAATCAGAGGCTTTGCCCCGCATTTCCCTAAACGGCGAATGGGATAAGAACGGAAGCATCGGGCATAATTTCTTTGCCGTGGGTGCCACCGTCTCCCTGCCGCTCTGGAACCGGAATCAGGGAAATATCCGTTCGGCAAAGGCGCAGTATGCCCAGGCTGCCATCGAACGCCAGCAGCGGGAAAACGAATTGCAGGCTTCCTTCCGCCTCCACTATCAGGCTACTTTGCAGAATCTGAATCTGGTGGAGGAGCAGAAGAAGCAGCTCTCTGCCGACATCGGGCAGCTTCTCTCTGCCGCCGAAGAGCAATTCCTGAAGCGAAACATCTCCGTGATAGAATTCGTAGATCTCTACAGCAGTTATCGCGACACCCAGTTTATGCTGCAAGATGCCAAGGCGCAACTGCTGAAGAGCTGCGAGGAATTGAAGAAATATGCTGGTTTTGTAAAATAGAGAAAATAAACAAGATGAAAACAAATATCATGATTTTGGCGGGATTGCTGGTCTTGGCATCCTGCAACAGAAAAGATTCGCAGGCGGATGCCGAAAAGCAGCTTACTGCCATTGAGAAAGGAAAAGTGATGGCCACGGAAGAAGTGAAGTTGAAAAGCATCGACGATGAACTGGTTTTGAATGGCGACGTGATGTGCGATGAGGCCTTGCTTCGCAAAGTCTTCGTGCCATGCACGGGTAGAATCTCGGGACTGAACATAGAGATTGGCGACCATGTAAGCCGTGGCCAGCGATTGGCGATGGTTCACAGCGAGGGCGCAGCCGATTACCGCAAGCAGCTGAATGATGCGGAAGCTGAAATCCGCATGGCTCAACGCCAATACCAGATGCAGAAGGATTTGCACCAGTCGGGGATGGCTTCGGATAAGGATGTGGAGGAAGCCCGTGAGCATCTGCTCATGGCTAAGGCTGAGCTGCAGCGTCTCCGCGATGTGGCGAGCATCAACGGCTATACGAGTTCCAATGCCGCACTCGTGGCACCCATTTCCGGCTACGTCATCAACAAGCGAATCTACAACGATTCCTATGTTAGCGAGGAAACTAACAACGAGGCTGCCATCGAGATTGCCGATCTGCACAGGGTGTGGGTGATAGCCGATGTTTACGAAAGCGACATTGCCAAAATCCGACAGGGCGCAGAGGTGGCGGTTACCACGATGGCCTTCCCCGACATTATCTTCCATGGGAAGATAGATAAGATTTACAGCGTGCTCGATAGCGAAAGCAAGACGATGAAGGTGCGCGTGAATCTGGAAAACACCGAAGAAAAGTTGCGTCCCGGAATGTTTGCCAGCGTGCGGGTGAGCCTTTCGGCCAATGGCCAGCGCCTGCCAGCCGTTCCGTCGTCTGCCGTCATCTTCGAGGATGGAAAAGATTACGTGATGGTGGCTTCCAAGTCTAAGGTTGAGCGCCGGGAGGTGAGAATCGTCCATGCTTCTGCCGGATTCAGCTTCATCGCCTCGGGCATCGCTACAGGCGAAAAGGTAATCACCAAAAACGCTTTGTTGTATTTTAATGCTTCTGGTAATGAATAAGTTTATAGATTTTATCATTTCTTTTTCGCTCAAGCGCAAATACCTCATCATCTGCCTCACCATTCTTACCGTCGTACTGGGCGTGATGAGCTTCAGGGAAACGCCGGTGGACGCCTTCCCCGACGTAACCAACACCAAGGTTACCATCATCACCCAGTGGCAGGGACGTTCGGCGGAGGAGATAGAAAAGTTCGTCACCATCCCTATCGAAATTGCGATGAACTCCGTGCAGAAGAAGACGGATGTGAGAAGCACCACGCTCTTCGGCCTCTCGGTGGTGACCGTGGTTTTCGACGACCACGTGGATGATGAGTTCGCCCGCCAGCAGGTGTATAACATGATTAATGATGCCGACCTGCCCGAAGGCGCAGAACCCGAGGTGCAACCCCTGAGCGGACCTACGGGCGAAATCTTCCGCTACACCCTCTCCGGTTCCCAGCACAACGTGAGGGAACTCAAAACCCTGCAGGATTGGGTGATAGAACGCAAGCTGAGAAGCGTGCCGGGCGTTGCCGACATAGTGAGCTTCGGAGGCGAGGTGAAAACCTTCGAGGTGAGCGTGAATCCCAACCAGCTTGCCACCTACGGCATCAGCAGCCTGGAACTCTATCAGGCCATCGCCAACTCCAACGTGAATGTGGGCGGTGACGTCATCGAGCGGAATTCGCAGGCTTACGTGGTGAGAGGCATCGGACTCATCAACAACATCCAGGAAATAGGCGACATCGTGGTGAAAAACGTAAACGGAACCCCTATCTTGGTTAGAAACCTGGCTAAGGTACACGAATCGTGCCAGCCCCGACTGGGCCAGGTGGGACGTGATGACGAGAGCGATGTGGTAGAAGGAATCGTGGTGATGCGAAAGGGCGAGAATCCCGAAAAGGTGATTGCTGCCCTGAAGAGCAAGATAGAGGAAATACAGAACGAGGATTTGCCGAAGGGTGTGAAAATCAACGCTTTCTACGACCGCGAAGATCTGGTGAACCTGAGCATCAACACCGTGTTCCATAATGTGCTTGAAGGCATTCTGCTGGTCACCCTGGTGGTGTTCCTCTTCATGCGCAACTGGCGAAGCACCATCATCGTGGCCACGGTTATTCCGCTCGCCCTGCTCTTCGCCTTCATCTGCCTGCGTCTCAACGGCATGAGTGCCAACCTGCTTTCCATGGGAGCCATCGATTTTGGTATCATCATCGATGGAGCCGTGGTAATGGTAGAGGCACTCTTCGTAGCCCTCTCCACGCAAGCCCGCAGCATCGGCATGGAGGCGTTCAACAGGCGCAGCAAGCTGGGCATGATTCGCACCACGGCTCGCGGCAAGGGAAAGTCGGTTTTCTTCTCAAAGCTCATCATCATCACGGCCCTGCTGCCTATTTTCTCCTTCGAGAAGGTAGAGGGAAAGATGTTCTCGCCCCTGGCTTACACCCTGGGATTCGCCCTGCTGGGAGCCTTGATTTTCACCCTCACGCTGGTGCCCGTGCTCTCGTCGATGATGCTCAGAAAGAACATTTCAGAAAAGAAAAACCGGTTTCTGGAGTGGGTTTACCGCTACTTCGACGGCTTCTTCCGCCTCTGTCATCGTAACAGCAAGAAGGCCATCACCATCGCCCTGACAGGCATGGTGGCAGGCATTTCCTCCTTCGTGCTGCTCGGTTCCGAGTTCCTGCCGCAGATGAATGAGGGCAGCATCTATGCACGTGCCACCCTGCCGCAGAGCGTTTCGCTGGAAGAAAGCGTGAAGCTGGCCAATAGGTTCAGAACCGTGTTGCGCTCCTATCCCGAGGTGAGTCAGGTGATGACGCAGACCGGTCGCCCTAACGACGGAACCGATGCCACGGGCTTCTACAACATCGAGCTTTTCGTAAAGATGCATCCCGAAAGCGAATGGAAAACGGGGCGCACCAAGGAGCAGCTGGTGGATGACATGAACAGCCGGCTGAGCGTGTATCCGGGCATCGACTTCAACTTCTCGCAGCCTATTTCCGATAATGTGGAAGAGGCGGTTTCGGGCGTGAAGGGAGCCATCGTGGCCAAGGTCTATGGCAAGGACTTGAGGGAGACCGAACGCATAGCCGACCAGATTTACAAGACGATGAAGCCGATTCGTGGCATCGCTGACCTGGGTGTGATCAGGAACATCGGACAGCCCGAACTGCAGATTGACATTGATGAAGACCGGCTCGCCCGTTATGGCGTGAGCAAGGACAACGTGCAGAGTATCATCGAGATGGCGATAGGCGGCAAGGCTGCGTCGCAGGTGTATGAAGGTGAGAGGAAGTTCAATCTCGTGGTGCGTTACGACAAGCCGTTCCGCGACCATGCCGAGGCGATAGGAAAAATCAAGATTCCGGCAGAGGATGGACAGATGATTCCTATCAGCGAGTTGGCCACCATCAAGACCATTACGGGTCCGCTGATTGTTTACCGTGAGAATCATGTGCGCTATTGTGCGGTGAAGTTCTCCGTGCGCGATAGAGACATGGGAAGTGCGGTGGATGAGAGTAGGGCGAAGGTGGCGAAGGCCATCCGGTTGCCTGCGGGTTACAAGATAGAATGGAGTGGCGATTTCGAGAACCAGAAGCGGGCCACCCATCGTTTGGCGCAGGTGGTTCCTATCAGCATTCTGCTCATCTTCGGCATTCTCTACGTGCTCTTCGGCAATGCGCGCGATGCGGCACTCGTGCTGGGCAACGTGCCTTTTGCGGCGGTGGGCGGCATTCTGATTCTGCTGTTCACGGGTTTCAATTTTTCCATTTCGGCGGGCATCGGCTTCATCTGCCTTTTCGGCATCTGTATTCAGAATGGCGTCATCATGATTATGGACATCAAGCATTTCATCCGCCATCGCCATCCGCTGGCAGAGGCAGTAGAGATGGGCGTTCATTCCCGCATCCGCTCGGTGCTGATGACGGCGATGATGGCCACCCTGGGCTTGCTGCCGGCTGCGCTCAGCCACGGCATCGGTTCCGAGAGTCAGCGTCCGCTTGCCATCGTGATCATCGGCGGATTGATAGGCGCCACCGCCTTCACGCTCTTCATCTTCCCGCTCATCGTGGAACTGGTGTATAAAAGGGTGAATATCCGGAAAATCTAAAGGAATCTCTGGAGATAATCTAAAGGAATCTCTTAATAATTATGTAAAATGGCAGGGGTCTCAAATATTATTCGTATATTTGCCCCTGCCTTTTAGAGTTTTACAAGATAAAGACTTTTTAGGGGTTTGCAAGATAAAGGCGTTTGGGTTTTATTAAAATTGATACACAATATGAAGAAAATACTGATGGCAGAAGATGAGGAGAATATCTCCGATTTCGTGAGCCGGGGACTTAGGAATTTCAACTACGATGTAACGGTGGTTGACAACGGACTTGATGCGTGGCGATTACTGCAGGAAGGCAATGGCTTCGACCTCGTGATGCTCGACATCCGCATGCCGGGAATGTCGGGACTGGAAGTGTGCCGCAGGATTCGTGATAGCTTCGGCTATCAGATTCCCGTGCTGATGCTCACGGCACTCGATACCACCGATGATGTGGTGATGGGCCTGCAGACGGGGGCGGACGAATACATTGCCAAACCCTTCAAGTTTATGGAGTTGCTAGCCCGTATCCAGGCTTTACTCCGCAGGGCTGAGTATGGCAGGGAGAGCACGGGGCTTACTTGCGGCGAATTGCGCCTGGATGCCTCTGCCCACAAGGCATTCCGGGGCAACCGGGAATGGGATTTGAGCGTAAAGGAGTTCCGCCTGCTGCAATATCTGGTGGAGCACGAGGGCGAAATCCTCTCCCGCAGGCAGTTGTTAAAAGATGTGTGGGACAAGAATTTCGATACCAATACCAACATCGTGGATGTTTACGTGCGTTATCTCCGCCAGAAGATTGATGAGGGTTTTGAGTACAAGATGATTCAAACCGTGGTGGGAACGGGGTATTGTCTGAAAAAATAATCATTTATATAGAAGCTAAAGCTTTTGTTTTAGAGAAATAGAAGCTAAAACTTTTGTTTTAGAAAAAAAATGAAGATAGGAAATAAAATATCGCTGATTTATTCGATGATAACAATCGGGCTGGTTGTTATCACAGCCCTCATTTTCTTTTTCGTGGCATCGAACCTTACCCAGAACATTTATTTCAAATACCTGGAGGAGAAGGCGCACGCCCTGGCTGAGGAAAAGTTTTCGGAGGATGAACTCGACCCCGTGAAATACCGGAATGTGGTTATCCGCCGGCAGAATTCCATCCCTACCTCCAAGGAAATGTTCATCAACCTGGCTCATCGGGAGGCTGCCCGGAAGCAGCTTCAGGAGTACCTCGACAAGGATGAGATAGAGCGGCTCTTTGCCAACCAGACCATCCGATTTGAGGAGCACCAGGAGGTGGGAATCGCCTTCGTTTATTATGACAACACGGGAACCTTTGCCGTGGTGGTGTTGAGCCGCAATCCGTTTATCGACGATATTAACCGCATGCTGCTCGTGGGGCTGGTGGCGCTAGTGCTGCTCTCTTCGGGCGTGCTTTATCTCATCAGCCGCCTCTATGCCTGGCGCGTGTTCAACCGCATCGACATGGATTATCAGGCAGAGAAGATGTTTGTGAATAATGCCTCCCACGAAATCAACAATCCGCTCACCGCCATCCAGGGCGAGTGCGAGGTGGCGCTGATGATGGAGCACAAGCCAGCCGAGTATCGCGACATTCTGGAGCGAATCTCCAGCGAAACCCAGCGCATCATCACCATCATGCGCGAACTGTTGCTGTTTTCTCATGCCAAGGGCGGAAGGCTCGATGCGTCGAAGATGCAGCCGTTGCGCCTTTCCCGGGTGGTGGAGCCGGAATGCGGGAGCCATGTGAAACTGGAGGTGGTTCATGATTTTGAGATTTCTGCCGATGCCGAACTGCTTCGCATCGCCATCCACAATCTCATCAGTAATGCCGTGAAATATTCGGGTGGCAATCCCGTTTCGGTCATCATCCAGCACCCTTGTCTCATCATCAGGGACGAGGGAATCGGCATTCCTGAATCAGAATTGAGCCACATCTTCCAGCCTTTCTATCGTGCTACGAATGTGGGTTCTGCATCGGGCAAGGGCATCGGGCTCGCCCTCTCCAAGAGCATCCTCGAACGCCTGGGTGCCCGCATTTCCGTTACGTCGCAGGTAGAAACAGGTACCATCTTCAAGGTTACGTTCAGGAATACATTATAATAAGGTGAAGCTTTTCCCGCTAGGCGTCCCGGCGGATTTGCAATCCGCCGTCAAAAAATGTTCGACCTCTTAAAACCGGGGGATTTGTAATCCCCCACATCTTGCTTCAAGCCTGGTTGCTGCGGATTTCAAATCCGCAGATCCTAAAAAGGTTGGGTCATTTTTTACGCCGGATTTCAAATCCGGCGGCGCCTGACGGTTTCAAATCCGGCGGCGCCTGACGGTTTCAAATCCGGCGGCGCCTGACGGTTTCAAATCCGGCGGCGCTTGATGGTTTCAAATCCGGCGGTGCCTGAAAAGCTTTAAGTGAATTTCTGCTTGGCGGACGGGTTTAATAATAGATAATAACAATAATAATAATGGTAATAAAGGTTTGTGGCATGCGCGATGCCCAGAATATTCGCGAAGTGAGCCAGTTGGGCGTTGATATGATAGGAATGATCTTCTATCCGAAATCGCCTCGCTACGTGGAGATGCAGAGCAGTCACGCTGGCATCATTCCTGATTATGCAAAAGAGGATATTGGAGCTTCTGATTCTTCGGAAGATTCTTCAGGAAGTTCTTCAGAATCTGTCTCTATATCTTCAAAATCTCCAGCCCGAGTAGGCGTATTTGTAGATGATATGGTCCAGAACATCGTGACACGAGTGGTGAACTATCATTTGGATTACATCCAACTTCATGGCAATGAACCACGAGAGATGTGCAAGAATCTGAGATTAACCCTCGATCCCGATATCCGACCAGGCATCAAAATCATCAAGGCAATCAGTGTATCTGATGCCTCAGACATTCAAAAATATAAGGAGTATGTAGGCGCTGTTGACCTCTTCCTTTTCGACACCAAATGCAAGACGGTGGGTGGAAGTGGCCAGCAGTTTGATTGGCAGGTTCTGGAGCAATACGATGGCGAAGTCCCATTCCTCCTGAGTGGCGGCATCGGACCGGAAGATGCATCCCGCCTCCATGCCTTCCGTCATCCCAAATGCATCGGCATCGACCTCAACTCCCGTTTCGAGATAGAGCCGGGAGTGAAGGATGTAGAGAAGCTCAAGGGATTCTTGAATGAGATGCAATAAAGAGAAAAACAATAAAGAGAGATACAATAAAGAGAAATACAATAAAAAGAGATCCAATAAAGAGAAATACAATAAAGAGAAATACAATAAAGACTTTGAGTTAAGCCTCATTTGTAACACAAAACGATTTTAAAATACAACACAGGATGAACAAGATAAATGCATTATTTGCAAACAACAAAGACCGCAAGCTTTTGAGCTTGTATTTCTGCGCCGGATGCCCAACCTTAGAAGGCACCGGCGATGTAATCAAGGCGATGGAACGCAAGGGCATCGATATGATAGAAGTAGGTATCCCCTTCAGCGACCCTTTGGCTGATGGACCCGTTATCCAGAGCGCAGGTACCAAGGCGCTGAAAAACGGCATGACCGTCAAGACCCTCTTCGGTCAGCTCAAAGCCATCAAGGATGAAGTCAGCCTCCCTCTCGTCCTCATGGGCTATCTCAACCCCATCATGCACTATGGCATCGAGGAGTTCTTCAAGAACTGTGTAGAGAGCGGAGTCAGCGGAACCATTATTCCCGACCTTCCTTTCGATGACTATCTCAAGGTAGTTAAGCCTATCGCCGATAAGTACGATATCCGTGTCATCATGATGATTACTCCAGAAACCAGCGAGGAGCGCATCCGCTTCATCGATGAGCATACCGATGGCTTCATCTATATGGTCAGCTCCGCCAGCATCACCGGCGCACAGAGCAGCTTCGGCGATGCCAAGCTCGCTTACTTCAACCATATCAACAGCATGAACCTCCGCAACCCACGCATGATTGGTTTCGGTATCAGCAACAAGCAGACCCTTACCAGTGCGCAGGATAACGCAGCCGGTGCCATCATCGGCAGTAAGTTCGTGACATTGCTCAATGAGACCCTGGATCCAGACAAGGCTCTGGATGAACTCTTCGAGGCACTCAAACATTAAAGTTCAATGTAAAAAAGTTCAAAGTATTATGTATCAAGTTGACGATAAAGGATTTTTTGGAAAATTCGGAGGAGCTTACGTTCCTGAAATATTATATAAGTGTGTAACTGAACTCCAGCAGGCTTACAAGCCTATCATCGAGAGCGAGGAGTTCAAGAAAGAATACTATGCCCTGCTCAAGGATTACGTGGGACGTCCTTCACCTCTCTATTATGCCAAGCGCATGAGCGAAAAGTATGGTTGCCAGCTCTATCTGAAGCGTGAGGATCTGAACCATACCGGTGCACACAAAATCAATAACACCATCGGACAGATTCTGATGGCAAAGAAGATGGGAAAGACCCGTATCATCGCCGAAACGGGTGCCGGACAGCATGGCGTTGCCACAGCCACCGTCTGCGCCCTGATGGATATGAAGTGCGAAATCTTTATGGGTGCCACCGATGTGGAGCGCCAGCATACCAATGTAGAACGTATGAAGATGTTGGGTGCCAAGGTGAATCCTGTTCGCACAGGCAAGATGACTCTGAGCGATGCCTGCTCTGAGG
>ERZ1023641.458-NODE-458-length-11244-cov-7.797390_pt1 | contig 11244 bp, 11 predicted proteins | sample MGYA00380335_ERZ1023641 | MGnify/ENA primary metagenome ERZ1023641 (study PRJEB33179, sample SAMN07448970) | human gut metagenome | biome: Human-gut; feature: Human associated habitat; material: Faeces | host: Homo sapiens | place: India: Bhopal | collected... | reverse complement strand
ATTCCTCTACTGTATGCGCGACCGTGAGCACGTGCTCAACGTTATGGAGGAGACAACAGGCGGACGCCTTATCCAGAACTACTACCGCATCGGCGGACTCCAGGCCGACATCGACCCGAAGTTTGTGGAGAACACAAAGAAGCTCTGCAAGTATCTGCGCCCGATGATTCAGGAGTATCTCGACGTATTCGGCGACAACGTGATTACACACAACCGTCTTGTAGGCGTTGGTCCTATGGGTCTTGAGGATTGTATCAACTACGGTGTGACAGGTCCTGCCGGACGTGCTGCCGGTTGGAAGAACGATACCCGTAAGCGTCATCCATACGACCTCTACGACAAGGTGCAGTGGGAGGAAATCACAATGACCGGTTGCGACTCAATGGATCGCTACTACTGCCACATCAAGGAGCTTTATCAGAGCCTTAACATTATCGAGCAGCTCATCGACAATATCCCGGAGGGCGACTTCTACATCAAGCAGAAGCCTATCATCAAGGTGCCCGAGGGACAGTGGTACTTCTCTGTAGAGGGAGCCAGCGGCGAGTTTGGTGTTTATCTCGACTCTAAGGGCGACAAGAGTCCTTACCGTATGAAGATGCGTCCGATGGGCTTGACCCTTACTGGTGCTCTCGATCGGATGCTTCGTGGACAGAAGATTGCCGACTTGATCACTACAGGTGCAGCTATCGACTTCGTAATTCCAGACATCGACCGATAAAAGGAATGTTGAATTTTGAATGTTGAATTTTGAATTGTCGGCTTCGCCGATGAAGAGTTAGGATTTTTGAATGTTGAATTAGAATGTTGAATTCATAATTCACAACTTACAATTCAAAATTGTGGCTTGCCACAATAATTCAAAACTCAAAACTCAAAATTCAAAACTCGAAATTCAAAACTCACAACTCAAAAATCAAAATTTAAACAAAATGTTTGACTTTAGTATAGTAACAAACTGGTTCCACAATCTCCTCTCAGTGACCTGTGGTCTTGGAGATTTCTGGACAATACTGATCGAGTGCATCCTGGTTGGTGTCTGCATCCTTGCTGGCTATGCCATCCTCGCCATCATCTTGATCTTCATGGAGCGTAAGGTCTGCGCCTACTTCCAGTGCCGTCTTGGCCCGATGCGTGTAGGTCCTTGGGGCGTGTTCCAGGTGTTTGCCGACGTACTGAAGATGCTCATCAAGGAGATCTTCTCTGTAGACGGTGCCGACAAGGTGCTCTACTACGTCGCTCCGTTCCTCGTGATTATCGCCTCTGTAGGCACATTCTCGTTCCTGCCTTGGAACAATGGTGCCGAGGTGCTCGACTTCAACGTTGGCGTATTCCTCATGTCGGCTATCTCGAGCATCGGCATAGTGGGTATCTTTATGGCAGGTTGGGGTTCCAACAACAAGTACTCTGTGGTTTCGGCTATGCGTGGTGCCGTGCAGCTCATCTCTTACGAGATGTCTCTCGCCCTCTGCCTTATCACAGCTGTTGTGCTCACAGGCACAATGCAGGTTAGCGGTATCGTTGAGGCTCAGACTGGTGCTTTCGGCTGGCTCATCTTCAAGGGCCACATCCCGGCCATCATCGCCTTCCTCGTGTTCCTCGTAGCTGGTAATGCCGAGGCTAACCGTGGCCCGTTCGACTTGGCCGAGGCTGAGTCAGAGCTTACCGCTGGTTATCACACCGAGTATTCGGGTATGGGATTCGGCTTCTACTACCTCGCCGAGTATCTCAACCTCTTCGTAGTTTCAGGCATCGCCACTACAGTGTTCCTTGGTGGTTGGGCACCGTTCAACATCGGCGTAGAGGCCGTCGACGGCATCCTCAACTTCATCCCAGGCATCGTATGGTTCCTTGGCAAGACATTCGCCGTGGTATGGTTGCTCATGTGGGTGCGTTGGACATTCCCACGTCTGCGTATCGACCAGATCCTTAAGCTCGAGTGGAAATACCTCATGCCTTTGTGTCTCATCAACTTGATTCTCATGACAGTAGTTGTGGCATTCGGTTGGCACTTCTAAAAACACATTATTAAAAACAATGGAAGAAAACAAAAAATCATATTTCGGAGAAATCGGGGCAGCTGTGAAGACCCTCGCCGTAGGTATGAAGACCACCTGGAAGGAGTACTTCACACCTAAGAGCACTGAGCAGTATCCCGAGAACCGCAAGACCACGCTTCACATTGCAGCCCGCCACCGCGGACGCCTTGTGATGAACCGCGACGAGAACGGAGCGGTGAAGTGTACTGCTTGTACGCTTTGCGAGAAGGCTTGCCCGAACGGCACCATCAAGATTGTGTCGCAGATGGTGGAGAACCCGGAGACAGGCAAGAAGAAGAAGCAGCTTGTCGACTACCAGTACGACCTTGGCGACTGCATGTTCTGCGAGCTTTGCGTCAATGCTTGTAACTTCGGTGCCATCAAGTTTGTCAACGATTTCGAGAACTCAGTGTTCGACCGCGAGGCACTTGTGCTTCACCTCGACAAGGAGGACTACAAGGGAGGCTCACTGCCCAACATTATCGACGGCGGTGCCGACTTCGAAATCGGAACATTTAACACTAAAACCAAATAAGGAGTAAGAAAACAATGGCAAGTTTAGTAATGTTTTGCATCTTGGCGGTGGTCATCCTTGGCTCGGCTGTCATGTGCGTGATGACAAAGCGCATCATGCGTTCTATCACATTCCTGCTTTTCGTGCTCCTTGGAGTGGCAGGTCTCTACTTCCTGCTCGACTACACCTATCTTGGTGCAGCCCAGATCAGCGTTTACGCCGGTGGTATGGTGATGATGTACATCTTCGCCGTGCAGCTCGTGAGCAAGCGCACCCTTCAGGGCTTGGTTGAGCATGTTAAGGGCAGCCGCGCTCTCTCGGGCGCATTGCTCTGCATCGTAGGTTTGCTTACAGTGGCTGGCATCCAGCTCAAGAACGGCTTCTTGACTCTCGCTGTTGAGGGCGAGGAAGTTCCGATGCAGACCATCGGTGAGGCTCTCCTCGGCTCAGAGAAGTATCAGTATGTATTGCCCTTCGAGTTCATCTCAGTATTCCTTCTGGCATGTATCGTAGGCGCAATCGTTGTAGCACGTAAAGAAAAGGAGGACAAGTAATTATGATACCAGTAGAATATTATTTCGTGCTTAGCGCACTTCTGTTCTTCATCGGCGTGTTCGGTTTCATCACCCGCCGCAACCTGATAGCAATGCTCGTCTCAATAGAGCTCGTGCTCAACGCTGTCGACTTGAACTTTGCGGCATTCAACCGTCTGCTCTTCCCGGGCGAGTTCGAGGGCTTCTTCATGACCCTCTTCTCTATCGGCGTGAGCGCTGCCGAGAGTGCCGTAGCTATCGCGATTATTATCAACGTTTACCGCAATTTCCACAGCGATCAGGTGAACAGTATTGAAAACATGAAATATTAATTTTAGATTATGGATTTTACATATTCAATATGGATTCTTCTGTTGCCGCTGATCAGCTTCCTGGTTATCGGTCTGCCAGAATTCGTGAATAAGAAGTATGCCTGGTCGCACAAAGTAGCCGGACTCATCGGTACCAGTTCGCTCGGATTGGTGACAGTGTTGAGCTACTTTACAGCGTTCAAGTATTTCTCAGCCGATCGTCTTGCCGACGGCACCTTCGCTACCTTCGTCCCCTACAACGTGACATGGTTGCCACTGGGCCATCTGCACTTCGACCTCGGCATCCTGCTCGACCCAATATCTGTGATGATGCTCATCGTCATCTCTACGGTCAGCCTCATGGTTCACATCTACTCATTCGGCTATATGCACGGTGAGAAGGGATTCCAGCGCTACTACGCCTTCCTTTCTCTCTTCACCATGTCAATGCTCGGATTGGTGCTCGCCACCAACATCTTCCAGATGTATATGTTCTGGGAGCTTGTGGGCGTAAGCTCTTACCTCCTCATTGGCTTCTATTACACCCTTGGTGCAGCCGTACACGCCTCTAAGAAGGCGTTCATCGTGACCCGTTTTGCCGATATGTTCTTCCTTATCGGTATCCTCATCTTCGGTTATTACACAGGAAGCTACAACTTCTCGTTCACAGGCACCGAGATTACCTACGGCGCAGGCGCAGCTGCCTTCACCGTTGCCGACAACGCACGCGCACTTGCAGCAGGCGGCATGATTCTGCCTACAGCCCTTGTGCTTATGTTCATCGGTGGTGCTGGTAAGTCGGCCATGTTCCCGTTGCACATCTGGTTGCCAGATGCTATGGAGGGTCCAACTCCAGTATCAGCTCTTATCCACGCTGCCACCATGGTGGTTGCCGGTGTGTTCCAGATTGCACGTCTCTTCCCCGTATGGATTGAGTATGCTCCTCAGGCCCTTGAGGTAGTGGTTATTGTTGGTGCATTCACCGCCTTCTATGCTGCCGCTGTAGCATGTGCACAGAGCGACATCAAGCGTGTGCTTGCCTTCTCTACAATCTCTCAGATTGCCTTCATGATGGTAGCCCTCGGCGTATGTCTGCCAGGACATCACGGTGCTGCTCTCGACAACCACGCCCAGCTTGGCTACATGGCTTCAATGTTCCACTTGTTCACACACGCCATGTTCAAGGCTTGCTTGTTCCTCGGAGCAGGTTGCATCATCCACGCTGTTCACTCAAACGAGATGTCTACAATGGGTGGCTTGCGCAAGTACATGCCTATCACCCACATCACATTCCTCATCTCATGTCTCGCCATTGCGGGTATTCCGTTCTTCTCGGGCTTCAGCTCTAAGGACGAGATTATCACCGCTTGCTTCGAGTACTCTCCAGTATGCGGTTGGTGGATGACAGGAGTTGCCGCCATGACAGCATTCTATATGTTCCGTCTCTACTACGGCATCTTCTGGGGTACAGAGAACAAGGAGCTTCACGCCCAACACACTCCGCACGAGGCACCTGCAGCCATGACCTTCCCGCTCGTGTTCCTGAGCATCATCACCGTAGGTGTAGGTGTATTCACCACACTCGGAGGCTTCTGCGACTGGAGCTGGGCAAGCTTCGGCTCTATTGTGAGTGCGGCAGGTACAGCCTACACCGTTCACTTCGATCCTCAGGTAGCAGCCACATCAACCGTGATTGCAATCCTTTCGATAGCCCTCGCCACCTATATATATAAAGGTGAGAAGCAGCCTATCGCAGACAAGATGTACGCCGCCTTCCCGCGTCTGCACCGTTGGGCCTACAAGCGCTTCTACATGGACGAGGTTTACCAGTATGTTACACACAAGATTCTGTTCCGCTACGTTAGCCGCCCGGCACAGTGGATCGACGAGAAGATCATCAACGGTCTTATCGACTTCACCGCATGGGGAGCCAACGAGGCAGGCGAGACCATCCGTCCTTGGCAGAGCGGCGACGTTCGCCAGTATGCCGTATGGTTCCTCACAGGTACGGTAGCTTTAACATTATTATTACTTTGCTTATAATTAAAATATGAATATATTAAGTTTATTCGTAGTAATCCCTGTCCTGATGTTGCTTGGTCTTTGGATCGCCCGCAACGTCAATCAGGTGCGTGGTGTGATGGTTGCCGGTTCATCCTGCCTTTTGGCATTGAGCGTCTGGCTCACACTCCACTTCATCGGTGAGCGTGCAGCAGGCAACACCGAGGAGATGATTCTCCGCGCCACTACGGAATGGTTTCCTGCACTCCACATCAACTACGAGGTGGGTGTCGACGGCATTTCCGTTGTGATGCTTCTGCTTTCGAGCATCATCGTGTTCACAGGCACCTTCGCTTCGTGGAAGCTCAAGCCGCTTACCAAGGAGTTCTTCATGTGGTTCACATTGCTCTCAACAGGTGTTTACGGTTTCTTCATCTCGATCGACCTCTTCACCATGTTCATGTTCTACGAGGTTGCCCTCATCCCTATGTACCTCTTGATTGGTTTCTGGGGCTCGGGTCGCAAGGAGTATGCAGCCATGAAGCTTACGTTGATGCTTATGGGTGGTTCCGCCCTCATCATCCTCGGCTTGGTGGGCATCTACTTCTTCAACGGTGCCTCTACAATGAACATCCTTGAGATTGCCCACAACAACCACATCCCGTCGGCAGTTCAGAACGTGTTGTTCCCATTTGTGTTCATCGGTTTCGGTGTACTTGGTGCTCTGTTCCCGTTCCACACATGGTCACCTATAGGTCACGGTTGTGCCCCTACTTCTGTGTCAATGCTCCACGCTGGTGTGCTTATGAAGCTTGGTGGCTACGGTTGCTTCCGTATCGCCATGTTCCTCTTGCCACAGGCTGCTCACGATTTGGCTTGGATATTCCTTATCCTCACCACTATCTCAGTAGTCTACGGTGCATTCTCGGCTTGTGTACAGACCGACTTGAAGTTCATCAACGCTTACTCTTCAGTTTCACACTGTGGTTTGGTGCTCTTCGCTCTCCTGATGATGACCCGCGTGTCTTGCACCGGTGCTATCCTTCAGATGCTCTCTCACGGTTTGATGACAGCCCTCTTCTTCGCCCTCATCGGTATGATTTACGGTCGTACACACACACGTGACATCCGTGAGCTTGGCGGTTTGATGAAGATTATGCCGTTCCTCTCAGTAGGTTATGTGATTGCCGGTCTTGCCAACCTCGGTCTTCCGGGCTTCTCAGGCTTCATCGCTGAGATGACAATCTTCAACGGATCATTCGAGAATGCCGATACATTCCACCGTTGCTGCACCATCATCGCCATCACATCAATCGTTGTGACCGCCGTGTACATCCTCCGTACTGTAGGCTTCATCCTCTTCAACAAGGTGAAGAACCCGCACTTCGAGGAGCTCACCGATGCCACATGGGACGAGCGTTTCGCTGTATGCTGCCTCATCTTCTGCGTTGCAGGTCTTGGTTCGTTCCCAATCTGGGCAAGCCACGTCATCAACAATGCGGTAGCACCTATCCTTAGCGTAATTCCAACACTTTAATAACAAGTTCAGCAGTAAAAAATGGATTATAGTCAGTTTTTTAATATGATACCCGAGGCTGGCCTTATGGCAATCCTCGTGATAGTATTCCTCGCCGACCTCTTCATGAAGGGCGAGAAGAAACACGCTACATTGAGCATGCTGACATGTGTTTTGTTGGTGGCTCAGGTGGCATTGTGCTTCACAGCACAGCCTGCAGAGGCATTTGCAGGACTCTATACAGCCACAGCAGCAGCCCAGGTGATGAAGGTCATCCTTACAGCCGGCGCGTTCATCGTTGTGGTTATGGCTCAGTCGTGGATTGAGCGTGAGGATGTGCTGCGCAATGAGGGTGAGTTCTACGAGCTCGTCATCTCTACCTTGCTCGGTATGTACATGATGATTTCATCAGGCCATTTCCTCATGTTCTTCCTTGGTCTTGAGATGGCTTCTGTGCCTATGGCTTGCCTCGTGGCATTCGACAAGTACAAGAAGGAGTCGGCTGAGGGAGCTGCCAAGTTCGTCCTCACCGCCACATTCTCAAGCGGCGTGATGCTCTACGGCATCTCGTTCCTCTATGGCGCTTGTGGCACACTCTACTTCGCCGACATGGCTGCCAAGATCAGCGCGACCCCTCTCACAATCATGGGTCTTGTGTTCTTCTTCAGCGGACTCGGCTTCAAGATTTCGCTTGTGCCTTTCCACTTCTGGACAGCCGACACCTATCAGGGTGCTCCTACAGCCGTGACAGGCTATCTGAGCGTTGTGTCTAAGGGTGCCGCAGCCTTCGCCTTGATGACTATCTTGCTGAAGGTGTTCGGTCCGATGGTAGAATACTACGAGACCTTGATGTACATCGTCATCGTGCTCACCATCACCGTGGCCAACCTCTTCGCTCTTCGTCAGACAGAGCTCAAGCGATTCATGGCGTTCAGCTCCATCTCGCAGGCGGGCTACATCATGCTTGCAGCCGTAGGCAACGAGACAATGGGTCTCACAGCCTTGATGTACTACGTCCTCATCTACGTGGCAGCCAACATGGCAGTGTTCACCGTAATCAACGTTGTTGAGACACGTGGCAAGGGCAACACAGAGATGTCGGTGTTTGATGGTTTCTACACCACCAACCCTAAGCTCTCGTTCCTCCTCACTCTCGCTCTCTTCTCTTTGGCAGGTATTCCCCCGTTCGCTGGTATGTTCTGCAAGTTCTTCGTGTTCATGGCAGCAGCCCAGCAGGGCACTAACATCGCCTACGCAGTAGTGTTCTTAGCATTGGTCAACACCGTACCGTCACTCTACTACTACTTGAAGATTGTGAAGTGCATGTACATCAACAAGACAGATACTCCGCTCCCCACATTCCAGAGCGACTGCGCCACACGCACAGCTCTCGCTCTCTGCACAGTAGGCGTGCTCCTCTTCGGTGTATGCAGCTGCGTTTACGGATGGCTGGTAGCGGCTACATCTGCGATGTAGAATATTGAATGTTGAATTTTGAGTTTTGAATTTTGAATTATGCGCTTTGCGCATTTTGAATTTATCAGTTGTGAGTTATAAATTCCTAATTCAAAATTGAAAAATTCCTAATCGGCGTAGCCGACAATTCTTGCTCTGGCAAGCGGCAAAACCGAGCTCAAAACTCAAAATACAAAACTCTCAACTCAAAAAAACGGTTGGCAAATCGTTAATATCGATTTGCCAACCGTTTTTTCTTTGGTCGTTTTTTGTTTTATAGCCGTTTGATTAGTCAGTCAAACATTTTGCCGTTTGTATTTATTGTTGTAGATTTGCAGTGAGATAATCACATATAGAACAAATAATTAGATCGTTATGGATTTGACACATAATATAATAGAATATGTAAACTGCTGTGTCGGAGCTTTTGCTAATCGCTTCAATCTAACACTTGCCCAGTCGTATGCTTACTTGCGCAGATTCAAGGGGATAGACTTTCTTATTGATTGTTATGCGGCAGAACATACTCTATCCATAGAGGATGCTGTGGATGATATTATGTTGTTATGTCAGAAGAATGGAGGACGATTGGGATGCTAAAATTATATCATGGAAGTAATTTTTCGGAACACAAAAAGCAATAGGTTACTTAAAGAAAGTATAATTATGAGCGAAGATATCCAATTTCAGATAGAATGCCTCTCTACCGAGTTGGTTGAAATGTTGATGCAAAAGTATGGATGGGATATGAAGAAGGCACTTGACGAATTGTATTCTTCAGAGACCTATAAGCGTTTGTGCAACCCAGATTGTGGTTTGTACTACGAAGGTTCGGTGTATGTGTTCTCGTATTTAGAAAACGAGATAGAAACCGGTATCGTGCAATAACCCCACGGTAACTATAGATAGACAGCATACCAAAGACATGCGAAACGTTGAGTAGAATTGTATTTTTAAAAACCATAAATTATGAAATCCAAAGTTTATGAAGGAATGCTTCTTTTGCTATTCCTTTTAACGACAGCACTTGCTGCCTGCACCGATGACGAGCCGAAAGACAGCGTCAAGGAAATCAGAATGACCGTTTTGCCCGAAACCGGCATCATGTACCCTCTGTTTGACGACAAGCAGGAGTACCCGATAGAATGCCTGCTCGTCAAGACCGACGACAATCCAAACCAGATAGAACGTTTAGGCATGAACCGCATCGAAGGCTTCACCTACGAGCGAGGTCACGAATACTATCTCTCCGTAAAGCGAACGATACTTGCCAACCCGCCCGCCGACGGTTACAATCGCACCTACAAGCTGATACGCATACTTCAAGACCGACTCGTAGCTGAACCCAGTACGAAGGTCGACAACGACATCAAGTCGGAGGCAGACATCAAGTACAACGACTTGTGCCCTTTCACGAAGTATTCCATCAGCACCAAGTATCTCGTCAACGCCGACGGCACCATCTTCTACGCCGACGGACGCAAGCTGCCCTCCTATAAGTCGGCACGCATTTGGCTCGACAACATCCTTGACAAAGCCGATGCCAATTGGAATAAGTTCCAGTCGATACCCTATCAGGCATACTATTCGTTCGTAGTCAATACCTTCGCCGACCAGTTGCGTTTGGTATACAACAATTCCGACGGTCCGATGTTCAAGGACGTAGTGCCTGAAGAAGAATTCTGCAAGATCAAGTCGATGCAGCCCGGTGAGTCGGTGCGTTACTCGCTCGTCCTCGCTAACATTCACAAGAAAGGACTCCAGAAACTCGAGTTTGCAGTCGAGAAGCAATAAGATGGCTGGCAGATATTATCACCAACTCGTTTTTTATATAGCCGTCTGTCGATAATCCAAACAGCAATAAATCTCCGAAAAGATTTTGCTGTTTGGATTTATGTGAGCTACTTAAGTTTATAATGTTTTATGTCAAAAGAATGATGGCGATATGTATGCAGTAATTATATCATATTGCCCAAAGAAATCATAAGTGAAGATGTTCAATTTGTATAAGGATGGACTTGATCTTGAGACTCTGCGTCTTTACTGCATGGAACATGGAGAAGAACGCTTATTGAAGCGTGGTGAGATATTTGAGGATGCAGGCAAGCCGTCACAATATGTGGCTTATGTGGAGCGTGGATGCTTCAAGTATATAGTGAATAATGAAGAGGAAGGTAAAGACTACTGTACTGGTTTTGCCTTCGAAGGAGAGTTTGTGGCTGACTATCCGAATTGTCTTACAAGCAGAAAGTCTGAGTTAACTATTGTGGTCACTTTGACCTTGCTATTGTGTGTGCAGGTGTTGGTGACATTAATGCCACGCTTGACTATGCGATTGAGCGTCTTGCCATTGATACTAATGTTGTAGGTTGGACATATGTTATTGATAGATTGTATTGCATTTTTGAACAACAAGGTTATGGTCATCTTGTAGCTATAACTTCTGCTGGAGGATTGCGAGGCGAACCGACTGCACCAGCCTATAGCGCAACAAAAGCTTACCAAATTAATTATATGGAAGCAATACGCAAAAAGGCTTTCAGAAACGGTGGTTGCATAACCGTAACAGATGTCAGACCAGGTCTTGTTGACACAGCTATGGCGAAGGGAGAGGGCTTGTTTTGGGTGATGCCGGTAGATAAAGTTGCTACTCAAATCATTGCAGCTATTAGCAAGAAGAAGTCAAAAGTCTATGTCACCAAACGATGGCACATACTTGCTCTAATATATCGAAGTCTGCCCTTTTATATATTCAAACGTATGTAACTTCTAAAATTTTCCGAAAAGATTTTGCTGTTTGGATTTAATGTTGTAGATTTGCGGTATAATATGTATGGAGGATTATTTATGAATACAGTTTGCACTATGAAGGGGC
>ERZ1023641.456-NODE-456-length-11276-cov-7.835309_pt1 | contig 11276 bp, 12 predicted proteins | sample MGYA00380335_ERZ1023641 | MGnify/ENA primary metagenome ERZ1023641 (study PRJEB33179, sample SAMN07448970) | human gut metagenome | biome: Human-gut; feature: Human associated habitat; material: Faeces | host: Homo sapiens | place: India: Bhopal | collected... | reverse complement strand
GTCCTATATGATATATGGTCATGCGAAAGGTTATGCCAAGAAATTCTCAACTTCTAGTTTCTAAGCGATCCATTTCTGAAAATTGCATTAAAGCAACTTCTTACTCTTTGTTGCTACAAATTCTTTTAAATAGAACGGCTCAAAGTAGTCTATATCTTCAAAATTCTCGGTAGCCATTGCTTTTTCGGCAAGGGGAATCATGTTGTGAGCTTTGGGCACAATGCCTTTGATGAAGTGGGCGTTGGGATGCTTTATCACGTCAGCACATTTGTCTGCTCCATTGCCCATGAAGTATATGGGACGTTGCTCCAAAATGTCCTTGAAAGAGTTGGCATCAATCACAAGTGCTCTCGTTTCTTGCTGTTCTCTGAGCGCACGGTCGTAAAGAGCACAATAAACTTCCATGCGTCGGGCGTCAATCATGGGGCAGAGCCATGCATTTTCCGGAAGTTCTTCTTCGCCTAGAAGAATAGGCACGGTAAGCAATTTTAGTGTTTCTACGGAAATTAACTTCGCATTTCTGCCGTAGGCTACGCCTTTTGCTTCTGACACTCCGATACGCAAACCCGTGTACGCACCCGGACCTTTGCTTATGGCCACTGCATCAATGGGAATGGCATGACTATCGGCAAACGATACCGCATTCTCAACATAGCCCGCAAGCACCTGTGCGTGTGAGGGGCCTTTCTCATCAATTTCTTCGTACAAACATGCGCCATTCTCTGACAGAGCTACGGAGCATACTTGAGTGGAGGTTTCAATATTTAGTATACAGGACATTTCTTTGTTGTATTTTAGTATGCAAACTTACATAAAAACATTGAGACAAACGAAAGAATAGCATAGAACCTAACTTTTCTTCCTTTATATATAGCCTCTTTTTATGCTTTGTAGCGTAAATAACGAGAGGTAAAAGTTGGTATAATATTGATTGGTAGAGTGATAATAAAGTCTGTTAGTGGCTTTATGGGCGAGGTACAATGTGTGTAGGAATAATGGGAGCCTGTTTCTAATCTTTCTCTCAATGTGTGACTTTGCCCATGGGAAGTCTATTGTTCCGGAAAAGAATAAAAGGACGTTAGTGTCTGTTTTATAGGTCGCGAAAGTGGTAATATGAATTTTCGAGTAAGAGAAAAGTTAGCGTTTCTATCGTAGATTTTCTCCTTTGTGCAAGAATGTTTTCCACTCACATCTATTAGATAAAGAAAAGCCACGACTTCATCTGCAGAGGATGGGGTCGTGGCTTTTCTCTTTTATTATTTTACTTGCGCATGGTGACGGCGTCTCACTTACTTATTCTTGTGGCGATTGGCTCTGCGCTGACGAATCTCAGCTTTTTTCTTTGCAGAACCTGAACCGTGCAAGCCTGTAATGTAGGTTTTCTTTTTTGCCTTGGTCTTCACCTTTGTTTCGTTGGAGGCTTTTTTAAGCTTGGCTCCTTTGAAAGTGATTCCCACGGTCATGGCCTGTGTGATTTCGTCGTCGGATGCTTTGCGAGTAGTAGTCATAAGTGTGGAGTATAAAGGGATATTTAGAAACTAACTCTGCAAACGAGTGCTAGGTTCGTTTCACATTATATCAATGGTGGAACAAGCGGATGCCAGTGAAGGCCATGGCCATGCCATACTTGTTGCATGTGCTGATGACATGGTCGTCGCGAACGCTGCCGCCAGCCTGGGCTACATATTGCACACCGCTCTTGTGGGCGCGTTCAATGTTGTCTCCGAAGGGGAAGAATGCGTCAGATCCAAGTGCAACATTGGTGTTCTTGGCAATCCATTCTTTCTTCTCTTCCATCGTAAGTACTTCGGGCTTTTCTGTAAAGAATTGTTGCCATGCTCCATCGGCCAATACATCGTCGTGATCCTCAGAGATATAAATGTCGATGGTGTTGTCGCGGTCGGCACGACGAATTTTCTCCACCCAAGGAAGGTTCATTACTTTGGGATGTTGACGTAGCCACCAGATGTCGGCCTTGTTGCCTGCCAAGCGAGTGCAGTGAATACGGCTTTGCTGTCCAGCACCGATGCCAATGGCTTGACCATCCTTTACGTAGCATACTGAGTTTGATTGTGTATACTTTAGTGTGATGAGTGCAATCTTGAGGTCGCGCTTAGCTTCTTCTGTAAAGGTCTTATTGTCGGTGGGGATGTTGTCAAAGAGATTGTCGCCTGTGAGGTCTATTTCATTTCTTCCTTGTTCGAAAGTGATGCCAAATACTTGCTTGTGCTCGATAGGAGCGGGACGATAGTTGACGTCCATCTTTAGAATTACATAAGTTCCCTTACGCTTAGCACGCAGAATTTCAAGTGCTTCTGGTGTGTAGTCGGGGGCAATGATGCCATCGCTCACTTCGCGTTTGATGAGCAGAGCAGTAGCTTTGTCGCATGTATCGGAAAGGGAGATGAAGTCGCCGTAAGACGACATGCGGTCGGCGCCGCGAGCACGCGCATAGGCTGTGGCAATGGGTGAAAGAGGTTCCTCTATGTCGTCGACAAAGTAGATTTTGCGAAGCGTATCACTCATAGGAATGCCAATGGCAGCACCTGCAGGCGAAACATGCTTAAACGAAGCAGCAGAAGGTACGCCAGTTGCGGCACGAAGCTCGCGAACGAGTTGCCAACCATTGAGGGCATCGAGAAAGTTGATATAGCCAGGACGTCCTCCTAATACTTCAATGGGAAGTTCGCCTTGTTCGGCATAGATGCGTGCTGGCTTTTGGTTGGGATTACAACCATATTTAAGAGAAAGCTCTTTCATTGTGTAATGATGGTATGTTGTGTTATAATTGTTTCAGTGAGTGAATCGTGGCTCATGTCGAAGTACGGATACTTTGTTGGGAACCGCGTTTTTCTTTATTCTATAATTCCGCAGTTGGTCCACTGCTTAATTACGCTTTGTGCATCGGCTAAAGCTGTCTCTGGACTAACTTCGTAGGCATCGCACAAGAGGTCTGCCAATCGCTGGGCGTCAAATTCGTTTTCACCAATGTTTTGCCAAAGGTAGGCTGCAGTTTCGTTGAGTGAAATCATTTGATTAAAGTCTACATTCTCGATACCCGTGGCAAGAATTACTTTCTCGCCGCAGATGTCGCGTAGTTCAAATCCTTGTTTTATTTTCATAAAGTTTTGTCTATGGGTTATGAAGAATGAGTCTGCGGTAGACTCCTAACAATATGCGCCGAAACGGAGTGAGAGCTAGCCATACGGAGGAATAAAGTTTCCATTTACGGCTTGTCACGAGGTCGGGCTTTTTACGTCCTTTGCGATAGAATGCTGTGACGATACCCACCACTTGTGTGTCGAGACAATGTTCCACACCTTTTATGTTGCCATCGCCCTTGAGTGTGAGCTGATTGTCTGTGCGACTGATTACGCGATGGAGTACGTATACTTTGGGTTCAATCTCTGCTAAGACGACATCGCGTACGCTGATGGCTTCAGGAGCAACACGCTTGATTTTTACGATGTCGCGGTTGTTGTCCAAGAAAGGACGCATGCTGAATCCTTTAACGCGAAATGTGGCTGTCTTGCCTTGATTGAGCGTTCGTTTAATTTCGGAAATGAGAATGTCGTTGGGGACTTCTAGTTTGCGCGTTTCCATAATGGTAATGGATTGCTTACTTGTGTGAAATAGTCTGATAGCTCAGTTGGGCGGCCTCTTTGTCGGGACGGCATTTCAAGTAAAAGGCGGGCACTTGCTGTGCAACTATTTCTACGGTATGTGTAATGTGATTATAGGATGGCTTGTCCCAAATCATGGTGGAGCATGATGAAAGAATAGAGGCGAAGGCGCGAAGGGGAGTTTCGCGGCTGATGATGTTCTCGGGATATTGTTCCAATCTGAGAAAGGCTCCCGCGGGCATTTTCATATTGCGATAGCAAGGAGTCTTTCCGCTCCATGGAGTACCATATACGAATACTTGGCCATTGGGCTGAATGCGTATAGCGGGATTATCATCATTGAGAAGGTCGGAGCCATCGATATGTTTGCGCCAAAGCGAAGAGTGAGTGCTTTTTCCCGTACCACTCTTTCCTAGGAATAGGTAGCCATAACCTCCGTTCATTGTGACAGAGGCATGCATCAAAATGGTGTCATAATAAGAAGCAGCAAAGGCAAAGGCGATCATCATGGCGTTTCCTAGACCAAAGCTGTGATCCTTTTCTTCGCCTAATAGTGAAATGTCGCAACGACTAAAGTTTGCATTCGTTTTCATGGCACAAGCCAAACGACCTTCCACCGTGCTAATAACAACTTTATATCCTTCTTCTAATTGATAAATCGCATGATTTGTGCCGCCACAGTCAAATTGTCCCAATTCCTTTCCTTCTGCTTCGGCCGAAATCATTCCATCAGCGATGGTTGCTACAAGTACCAAAACGCTATCTGATCCTTGCTGTATATAAAAAGGAGCATAGGATGGTAGTAAACGTTTGATTTGTTGCTTATTGTCGGCTTGGATGGCGAAACAAAGGTCGGCCACCTTGAAATGGAGTGTTTCCAATGTAGTAAGGGGTTGTATGGGGGTTATTGTTCAGATAATCTAAACTCACTTACGGGAATCTCGATTAAGCGTACATGGGTGTCTTTGCTTGCGTTGCGACGCAATTTGAGATATGTTTTCTCAAGCTTGTTGCGATTCTTGTTGAAGAATACAGCACAAGTATAGGTCTTACCTGTCTTTTGGTCCAAGTAGGTCTTCATTCTATTCGAGTAAGTCTGTCGGTCGTTGAGAAACTTGGTTTTGTTGTCAATAATGCCTTCTGTGAGGGGCTGTATAGATGAGATATAATTCACAGAATCATTAAAGCAAGTTCCAATGGTGAAGGCATAAATTGTGTTGCTCTTCTTCTGACCAAAAACATTGCTAGCAAGTAGAAATGCTACACCGAGTAGTACCGTGTGCATCACGGAACGTTGTAAAATAATGCGTTTCATTGAGTTTCGTTTTGCTATTTGCGGACAAAGTTAGTGCAAACCGAATGCATAGCAAAGGAAACGACTTGATTTTTTTGATTTGAGGTGTAGAAGAAAGTCGTGAAACTTGGTAAACAGAAACTGATGTGAACTAGATGAATGGCAAAAGAGAACGAGATGTTTTTGTAGAAAGTATTACTTTAGATAAAAGTGAGATAGTCATGAATAACTATCGTCCTAATATAGAGAGCAATGTACTAAATGAGCCAAAATTATGTAGTAAATGGTGTAGCGAGTATTTTAAAAAGAAAGATAAAACTGCTACAAATACTCCTTCAGCACACTGCCAATCTTTGCGTGGCGGAGCACAGAAAGTCCTTTTTCTTTGATTTGGCGTACGCGTTCACGGCTAAGGTCTAGTTTAGTTCCAATTTCGTCGAGGCTCAATGCTGGTGTGCCAATGCCAAAGAACATGCGAAGAATTTCGGCTTCGCGCTGTGGAAGCGAACTCAAGGCTCTAGCAACTTCTTCTTTTAAAGATTCAGAAACAAGTCCGGAATCAGTTTCTTCTGTAGAGTCGTTATTGGTGAGTAAATCGAGCAAACAGCTATCTTCATCCTCCACAAGGGGAGCGTCCATCGAAATGTGTTTGCCTGCAGAGATTAAGGCACTATTTACCTTTTCTGGCTCAAGATTAAGTGCTTCGGCAATTTCCTCGATAGACGGAGCACGTTCGTTGTCTTGCACAAAATGATTGTAAAATCGATTTACTTTACTAACATAGCCCACCTGATTAGATGGTAGACGAACAATGCGGCTATTCTCGGCCAATGCTTGCAGAATGCTTTGGCGAATCCACCATACAGCGTAAGAGATAAATTTGAATCCGCGTGTTTCATCAAATCGTTGTGCAGCCGTGATAAGTCCTACGTTGCCTTCGTTGATGAGGTCAATAAGGCAGAAGCCTTGTCCTTGGTATTGTTTAGCCACAGACACTACAAATCGCAGATTAGCTTTCACAAGTCGTTCTAATGCGTCATGGTCGTTATGGTGAATCCTTCTAGCCAACTCTGTTTCCTCATCAGTCGAAATCATCTCTTCTCGGCCAATTTCTTGCAGATATCGCTCTAAAGCTTCGCTACTTCGGCTCGTTATTGTAACGTTGATTTTAAGTTGTCTCATCATGACTGATAGGTGTGTTTGTGGATAGTATAATTTAGGGCTATTTTGTGTCGTTTAAACCACCCTAAGGTTGTTTTTCCGCCCAAAAATATGCTTTTATCATGGACTGACAAAGCATTTTGTGGAATAAATCCTTATATTCGCACACAAATTACGCAATAACGAAGAATATGGGTGATTATCTATATAAAATAAGGGGTGCAGCGTTGGTTGTGCTGATTGTTTCTCTGTCGGCAAGCGCGCAGTCCTTAAATCGTCGTATGCAACATGAAACGCATGTTGATAAATCGATTGAACTGATAAACCATGCGAGTAAAAAACTCGACTCCTTAGCGCGCAAATATAGTGCGCGTCAAGGAATACATGATTCTGTGCCTAATCCTTATTTGTTTGCCCTAATGGGACGTCCTGCTCTCTATCCGCAGATCACGAACCGGCTGTTTGCTCTCCCCGAGCGAAATACGCAGTCTGTGGATTCTGACTATTTGTCTGCTCCCATATGTGAGGTGTTAGGGTTGACTGACGCACTTCTTGTGAATGGTTGTTTGTATTATCCCTCAGAGGTGCTAAGCCTTGACGCTGTGAAGACTTCACGGTATACACCCTCCAAGGAGCTTCCTCCAATGCAAACTCTTACGCAGCGCTATGGCGATAGCAAACAGGAGCAAGCAAACGTGAACATCCCAATGGAAGAAGATTTGGGAATCGTTGTAAGGCGTCCAAACTTTTGGACTTTCAAGACTAATTTCTCATTGCAGTTTACACAAAACTATGTGAGTGATAATTGGTATAAGGGAGGAGAAAGTCATAACGCATTGCTCGCAGCTACAGTGATAGAAGCGAATTATAACAATCAACGTCGACTCACGTTTGATAATAAATTGGAAATGAAACTAGGCTTTCAAACGTCGCACAACGACGAGAAACATAAATATAAAACCAATTCCGACTTGCTCCGTTTGACAAATAAATTAGGTTATAGAGCTGTGAAACATTGGTATTATACGGCTATGTTGCAGAGTTGGACGCAATTCTTTAAGGGCTACAAGGCAAACGATGAACGAGTATACTCAGACTTTATGTCGCCCTTTGAATCGTTGCTCTCGCTAGGTATGGATTATCAGCAAACTACGCGCAATAATCGCTTTAAAATCAATGCCACACTTTCGCCATTGGCTTTGAAACTGAAATATGTAGATCGTTCTTCGCTTGTAACCTCCTTCGGACTAGACGAAGGGAAGCATGCAAAATGGGAGTATGGTTCGAATATCACAATGAACTATAATTGGAACATCGTGAAAAATATTAGTTGGTCTGGACGTATCTATTTCTTTACTGATTATTCGTCTACGCAAATAGAGTGGGAAAATACGTTCAATCTCGCAATCAATCGCTATCTTTCCACGAAACTCTTCCTCTATCCGCGTTTCGACGATAGTCGTACAAGAAAGGATGATCAGTCGAATTTTGAATTTTATGAACTTCTTTCGCTTGGCCTAAACTTGAATTTCTAATTATGGAAGAGGGAATGCTTGTTTGAGAAGTAATGTTCCTTAAATCCGCAAGTAGAGGCAATGATGCTTCTTAGTCTAGACGTTCTTATTCATTATATAAGGAGTGTGAGAATACTTCATCGCGTGAACTTTTCAAAGAATAGCTGATAAATGATAGAATAACAAGAAAAAATCATTTTTATTTTGTTTATATCAGAAAAAGCTATACCTTTGCACTCGCAAAAAAGAAAGGCTTGCATGCAAGTTGAGTATTTTTATATGGGTAAGTGCTGTACGGCCAGCTCCCTTCGAATCCTCCAGGGCTTGACCGCAGCAAAGGTAGTTGGTTGTAGCGGCGCGATACAGTTAGCTTACCCACCCCGCCTCTTTAGCTCAGTTGGCCAGAGCACGTGATTTGTAATCTCGGGGTCGTTGGTTCGAATCCGACAAGAGGCTCACAAAAACTTGCACTTTGCAGGACGTTAAGAATTTAAAGGTTATGTGATACACTAGGTATTGCGTAACCTTTTTTTGTGTACGCTCGGTATGAGTTTCATGGGGCAGCCGATATTTCGGGTCAACGGATATTTCCGGTTGGTATTTTTTTCATGTCGTATGTTTACCCATTTCCCATGTTGTAGTAAGTCTGTTGAGTGAAGATACAGTCCTATTTCAAGGAACGAGAATCGCCTCTCTGCATAGATGGAAATTCCCCCTTGTAAACGGAGGATTTCATAAACTGCGAATGGAGTTCTCTAAACTTCGTCAATATCACGCTAAAACCTAGGTCTTTTCGTTTCTCGATGAAGACTTTCCCGTCGTACACAGGCCTGTGGTAGAGCTACCGCACGGCAGCGGTAAAGCTACCACAGGCCTGTGGTAAAGCTACCGCACGGCAGCGGTAGAGCTGTCACTGGGCAGTGTACGACGGAAAGATGTGCATCTGCAAAAGGGAAAACGTACATTTGTGAATGGTAAGACGTACATCTGTGGACGGCATATAAGTCACTTTTCTCATCATACAACTGGTAATATCCGTTGCTCTCATAAGGTCAGTATTTCGCAGAGTTAAAAAGAATCGCTCTATTAGAAAATAACTTTAGATTCGCAAAGTGTAATTGTCAAATAAAGGTTTAAGATAGAAAAAGTCTAAGACAAGATGATTTTTTTTCGTTACAAAAGTTACAAAAAGAAATATTATACATATTTTTGTAGACGAAAAGTTCAAAACAAAAGATTTTCTTAGGCAATAGGTAAAATTATGTAGCGCAACATGACAAGTTGTCATTGCATATATCCCCTTGAAACCATAACGCTCTTATATAAATTATGAACGCATTAGAAACTGTAGAACGCCTAAAGCAGCGTTTCCCTAACGAACCTGAATATATTCAGGCTGTTAGCCAAGTGCTCGGAACTATTGAAGAGGAGTACAATCGTCATCCCGAGTTTGAACAGGCCAATCTAATTGACCGCATTTGCATTCCTGATCGTATTATTACTTTTCGTGTAACGTGGGTTGACGATAAGGGTAAGGTGCAAGTAAACATGGGTTATCGTGTTCAGCACAACAACGCTATCGGTCCGTATAAGGGTGGTATCCGTTTCCATGCAAGCGTAACTCCTTCAGTGTTGAAGTTCCTTGCTTTTGAGCAGACTTTCAAAAATGCGCTGACCACACTTCCAATGGGTGGTGCAAAGGGTGGTTCTGATTTCAATCCCCACGGAAAGAGTGATGCAGAGGTGATGCGTTTCTGCCAAGCTTTTATCAATGAATTATATCGTCACATCGGTCCTGATGAGGATGTTCCTGCTGGTGATATCGGTGTAGGTGGTCGCGAAGTTGGCTACATGTTTGGTCAATATAAGAAGTTGACACATCAATTCGTAGGTGTTCTTACAGGTAAGGGACTTGAATTTGGTGGTTCGCTCATCCGTCCTGAAGCAACAGGTTATGGAAACGTATATTTCCTCGAAAATATGCTTCAGACGCGTGGCATCGAGTTGAAAGGAAAACGCGTACTTGTCAGCGGTTCGGGCAATGTGGCACAGTATACAGTTGAGAAATTGATTCAGTTGGGTGCCATTCCTGTGACTTTATCAGACTCTAATGGTTACATTTACGATCCCGATGGTATTGATGCTGAAAAGTTGGCTTTCGTTATGGAACTCAAGAATGTAAAGCGTGGACGCATCAAGGAATATGCTGAAAAGTACGGTGTAAAGTATGTTGATGGCGCTCGCCCTTGGAATGAAAAGGCTGATATTGCTCTGCCTTCTGCTACTCAAGATGAAATAGAAGAAGCAGATGCTAAGGCATTAGTTGCTAATGGCATTATTGCTGTAAGCGAAGGTGCTAATATGCCTTCTACTCCTGAGGCTATTAAGATATTCCAAGAAGCTGGCTTGCTCTATGCTCCTGGCAAAGCTGCGAATGCAGGTGGTGTAGCTGTCTCTGGCTTGGAAATGAGTCAGAACTCAGAACGTTTGAGTTGGACTCGTGAACAGGTAGATGCGCGCTTGAAGACGATTATGAATGATATTCATCAGAATTGCGTGAAATATGGTACTCAGAATGATGGTTACATCAATTATGTACGTGGTGCTAATGTTGCTGGCTTCTTAAAGGTTGCTAAAGCGATGATTGCTCAGGGCATCGTTTAATTCTTGTACTGATTGATTATTAGATATTTTATAAAAGCTTGCAAGAAGTGAAGAGCCTCTTGCAAGCTTTTTCTTTCATTTTATTAAATAGACAATCTGTAATAACCAATGTTATCAAGGTAATGTATGGCTTTGTTTCTGTCACAAATCTGCAAACCTTGTGATTCAAGTAAATTAACGAGATTTTCCGAGGATTCAAACCGTTTTGTAAAGGGAATAAGACTCGCCATATTCAAATGTGTATAAACAAAAAACGCCTCGCACGATTTGAGCATTGTTAAGAGGCTTGGCGAGGACTGACGCTGCGAAGATACAAACAATCATTGACGACACAAACTGTTTAGCGAGAAAAATCACGCAAAAGTGGATTTCTTTGGCATATTCGTATTTGATAATGTTAAATCAGGCTTTAAAATCATACATTACCAGCCAAACAAAATGGGTTTCAAGGTAAAAGTATTACCAACATTACTAAGCACCTTCGCATTTCTGCAAAGGTGCTTTATTACTATATCACGCCAATGCGTGATATTATTTCACAATCTCTTTTTTAACCCTGCCGTTATTGTACTTCACGAGGTTGATACCCTTAACAGGTGCTGTCAATCTCTGGCCATTTACAGCATAACGAGCGTTTTCCTGAACTTCGGACTCTGCTACTATGTTACGAATATTAGTGGCATCGAACTCTACGATATTTTCAAAATACCCCCATTCTGATAACCAATATGCATCGTATGTTCCCTTGGGGACATAAACCGTGCAGTTCTTTGAGTCGCAACCTTCAAATGCATTCGCACTTATACTTGGGGGCGTTTCTGCATATACGTAAACAGATCTTAAACCACTGCAGCTCTCAAAGACTCTCTCTCCAATACTTGTCACGCTTGATGGAATTTTTACACTTGTCAAAGACCCGCAACCCGAAAAGGTATACTCTCTAATCTTTCTCTTTTACACATCTAATATACCACGAGACTAAAGCTAAGAAGGATAGACGTCTTCTGCTAGAAAAAAAAA
>ERZ1023641.455-NODE-455-length-11321-cov-5.563554_pt1 | contig 11321 bp, 10 predicted proteins | sample MGYA00380335_ERZ1023641 | MGnify/ENA primary metagenome ERZ1023641 (study PRJEB33179, sample SAMN07448970) | human gut metagenome | biome: Human-gut; feature: Human associated habitat; material: Faeces | host: Homo sapiens | place: India: Bhopal | collected... | reverse complement strand
TATTTAATTCAATTTACTGAGTAAACAATCTAAACGTTAATTCTCAAAGTAAGTGCTGGATTCGCGGTAAAAGTAGCACTTACATGTAGAACCACCTTTTGCTAGACTTTAGATAGAGAAATCTTGCGCATGAAGGAGGTTACATTCAAATGATTGTCAACAAAGGCAATAAAAGGTACAAACACCTTACCCAGGATGATCGAAACACTCTCGAGATAATGTTACAAAACGCTGCCACTTTCCAGGCCATCGCCGTAGCACTTGGTAAAGATGCCTGCACAATCTCGCACGAAGTCCGTAAACATCGAACCCTTGTAGCTAATAGGTTCACTAATTACGATGAGCAGAATAACGTCATTAATGAATCCTGCCCTAAGCTCGAAAAGCCGCCCTATGTTTGTAACGCCTGCAAGAAGCGCCATAACTGTCGGTTAAAGCGTTATCTCTACGTTTCACTCAAAGCACATGAACAATACAGGAACATGCTTCGTGATTCACGTGAAGGCATTCCTTTGAATAAAGCTAATTTTACGACATGGATGCAAAGCTTTCTGCTGCCATCCAGAGCGGACAGCATATGTATCAAGCTCTTCAATCTACCGGTGTAGAAATAGCCGTATCCACCGCATACAAATACGCAGATAAAGGTTACTTCTCATTTACCAGCCTAGATCTTCCTAGAAAGGTGAAGTTTAAATCCCGCAAGAAGAAAAGAATGCCCTATGTTCCACCTGCCGTCAAAAAAGGGCGCACTTATGCGGATTTCCTTCAATACATTGAGACTCACGAAATAACTAACTGGGTAGAGATGGATACCGTTATAGGCCGGCAGGGCGGAAAAGTCATTCTGACGCTGCTCTTTACCATCTGTAATTTCATGGTAGGCATTTTACTTGACTCCAAATCCGCACTTGCGGTTTCGCAGGAATTCAGACACCTGCGTGAAAAATTTGCAGCAGCTTAAACTCCCTTTGAACAGCTATTCCCGCTGATCCTGACAGATAACGGCGGAGAATTTGCAAATATTCACTCTATAGAGTGCAACGCCGCCGGCACTAGAGAGACGCATCTGTTTTTCTGTGATGCAATGAAATCGTGCCCAAAGCCACGTGTCGAGAAAAACCATACGTTGCTGCGGGATATTTGCCCCAAAGGAACCAGCTTCGATCAAATGACACAGTCGCAGCTAAACATCATATTCTCGCACATGAACAGCACCGCCAGAAAGCAATACAACGGCAAAACGCCTTACCAGTTATTTTGCTTATATCACGGAAAAGAGATGGCTGATTTACTGGAAATACGCAAGGTTCCCGCTGACAAAGTCATCCAAAGCAAACGATTGCTTAAACTTCTGAATGTTACGGGCTAAAACGCTATAAGGGAGTCTGTTTCGCTGCCGCTCCATCCAGTACAAGGCCTTTAGTCCTTGCACTGGATGGAGCGGCAGTAAAAAAACAAATTTCAGCGGCGAAATGTCAACTTGCCCAAATTTATCACAAAGTTTTCACCGTCATTTTAAGAAAAAGAGCGTCAGGATTTCTCGAATTAACTGCATGCAATTTTACAGTGGTTCTAAAAAAATGATTTAGCAGCGCTTTTTTGTGGTGCAAAAAATAGCTTAAACAGGACAAAAAACATTGAAAAAATGCAGTTTTTAATCCCGATTTCATTCAAAAAATGTAAAATCCTTCGATTTAATGCAAGGTCTAATTAGACTTGCAGTCACTATGAGATTTTACGCTAAAATGATTGCTATTCCCTTTGCAATATCAATCCATGCTATGCGCTATCTGTCTATCTGTCTATCTGTCTATCTGTCTATCTGTCTATCTGTCTATCTGTCTATCAAAAGCATAATTATCTTGCCCTATACTGTCAACTTATAGATTCTTTGTGCTATCTTTTCCCTATTATCTTCCTCTTTAAAAAATCAGCAATCTTTTTCGGCCAGTCAATTTTTTCCCAAAACACCACCGGTACTTCTACTTTCTTCAGATTCTGCCTTTCCAGCCATACATTAAAAAGGCGCTCTGACATGAAGCCGAAAAGCCGTGCTTCGTAAGCATCATACCCTGTCATATCCGTCCGTTTCTCCAATTCAAACAGGATATCAAAAAGCCAGGTACAGTATTCGTCGAAAAGTGACTTCTTCATAACGAACATATTCAGGATATGAAGCTTCCTTCGATTCATCACTCTGGAAAAAGCATCGGAATAGCCTGGATATTTCTCAGAAATAATCTTTTCGACCTCGTCCAGATCCTTTTTATAATGAGCATGCTCATACTGACTGCGCACCGTCTCAATATAGTAATTTCTCTTCACCGGAAGGATGACATCATATTTCTTAAGCAGCCTTTCATAATCCTCTCTATGAAAAATTGCCGCCTTTTTCTTCTCTATATCCTTCGTATGCACCCAGCATCCAAAATACCGCCGGTAATGACAGAGCCCAATATATTGGCATTCCAGATTCTTCCAGGCCCAGTAAAGCCCTGTCAGCTCACAGTAATTCGGATTTTTAGAGGAAATATTGTCTCCCGTATTATCCGGAGTATACCCCAGAGACTCCTTCCCCTCCGCCCCTACCTGAAGAGGCATATACACATCATCAGACGGCATCCAGTATTTCTTGTGAGCTGCTACTAGTATTTTTATATCCATGAGTTCTTTCCTTTCGTGGTGAGAGATTTGAGATAAGAGACGTCAGACTATCAGACAGTCAGACATCAGACAGGCTTTACGACAGGAATCTTTTCTGTCATAAGCAATAAGACGGCATGGTACTGAGAAACATCTGATGTCTGATGTCTGATGTCTAAAATCTGTCCGATTGTCTAATAAGCACTAATCAGCTCTTCCATTTTTGATGAGAGCTGAAAGCATCCGTCTGATTTCATCAAACATTTTCAGAAGTGGAACTACATCATTGGAATCCAGATAATTCAGCATTTCACATATCATGAGCTGTGTTTCAAGCTCTGTAGCTGAGCCACAAGCTACAGTCATAAAATGCCTCAAATCATTATCCGTATTCCTGCCAGCCCCTTCAGCAATATTAGAAGGAATAGATACAACCGACCGGCATATTTGCGCCGAAAGCGCATAAACTCAGCAGGAGGCAACTTTCTGATTGCCACACACAGCCTCCGTAAGATTCATCGCCTTCTGCCACACAATCATTTTCCGATAATTCATCGTTGTCTCCTTATAAAATACCTCAACCAATCCGAAATGAAAATGCACAAAATCTGACCGCCTGATCATCACTCAAAGTCTGATGTTCTAATGTCTCACGTCTGATTGTCTGATCGTCTAACCTCTCAGCTCACTGTCTGCTCGCCGCAATGCTGAATCAATCACCGCATCCATATCATAATACTTGTACTCTCCCAGACGGCCGCCGAAGATGACTTTCTTTTCCCGATCAGCCAATTCCTTGTATTTCTTATAAAGACCGTCATTCTTTTCATCATTCACCGGATAGTAGGGTTCATCGCCCACCTTCCACTCTGAGGAGTATTCACGACTGATGACCGTCTTAGGCAGATCATTTCCGTCCTCATCCTTGCCGAACTCAAACCACTTATGCTCAATGATTCTTGTCCAAAGCGTCTCTCTGTCAGTATAGTTCACAGCTGCATTTCCCTGGAAATTGGGTTTATCCAGCACTTCCGTCTCAAAGCGGACACTTCTATATTCCAAAGGCCCTAGGTCGTAATGAAAATAGGCATCAATTGGTCCGGTATAGATGACTTTATCTGCCAGGCTGTCCAGTTCCATCTTATTTCCCAGATAGTCGCAGTTCAGTTTTACCTCTATCCCATCCAGCATATGAGCCACCATCTTTGTATACCCGCCTACAGGAATCCCCTGGTAGATCGCATTAAAATAGTTATTGTCAAAAGTCAGGCGCACCGGCAGCCGTTTGATGATAAAAGCCGGAAGCTCCGTGCACGGTCTTCCCCACTGTTTTTCCGTATATCCTTTGATCAGCTTTTCGTAGATATCTGTTCCTACAAGGGAAATAGCCTGCTCCTCCAGATTTCTGGGATTTGTGATCCCCGCCGCTTTTTTCTGCTCTTCGATTTTTCCAGCTGCTTCCTCCGGTGTCACGACGCCCCACATTTTATTAAAGGTGTACATGTTGAAAGGAAGGGAATAGAGCTCCCCATGATAATTGGCGACCGGAGAGTTTGTAAAACGGTTAAACACAGCAAACCGATTCACATAGCCCCACACATGCTTCAGATTCGTATGGAAAATATGAGCCCCGTACTTGTGTACATGAATCCCCTCCATATCCTCCGTATACACGTTGCCCCCAATATGAGGACGTTTGTCTATAACCAGCACGCTTTTTCCGGCCTGCTTTGCTTCGTGAGCAAAAACAGCTCCGAAAAGGCCGGCACCGACAATAAGATAATCATAATGTTTCATCCCACAGCACCTCAATCTCACGAAAGAAACCAGTTAATTCAATACTAAAGTCGTATAGCCCATAATGGAAAACTTGATGTAGCTATTCTGACCCGATTGAATGTCAACTAACGTTATATTTTATTATATCATATCTTAATAAGCTTGAACTTGAACCGCATTCCATTGTAGTCTGACCAATCACAATAAAAGCCCTGCCGGGATTCCATAGACAAATCCTCAGCAGGGCTTTTATTGTGATTCAAAACAGTAAGCCTAATAGTTATCAGTAATCACAAAGCCTTATCTTCATTTTCCTGGTTCTTAACGACCTTAATACTGACATCTCTGGCTCTTTACATCTCAAATTTCAAACCGCTTTTCTTAATTCTTGTCCCCTTTATCATCTTAAGAGAAAGCAAGAAAACTTTCCAACGTCACGTTTCATACTTTAACTGAAGTATACGATACAAGGCTCACTGCCAACCTGAATTCTTGAATCTCAATTCTCAATTATTCTCAAAACTAAAATCTCTGCATTCCTATCTGCAGTCTGACCATCTCTCCGGATTGTCTTGTCAATCTGACAACTCCATCCCCTCAATCATGCATTTATATAAATTGATAAAAATTATTTTGACTTCTTTTTTCAAAAATCACAACCTGCCGTTATTTATATAGTAGAGGGACATGAAAAGGCCCGCGGTTGTGAGAGAAAGCATTCCATATATTTCCAAGATGGCCATAGGAAATGCAGGAATGGAATGCCGGAATTCAAAAAATACCGCCTTCCTCTCCCCACCTTTTTCGGAAAGGAAAAATCAGTACAAACTAAAAAAACTACAGAGAAACTCAGAACTCCAGAAAATCCCTACAGGGCAGAAATGACAGGAGACTTATGTATGGCGCGCGCCGTCGTACCAAGTACGGCAGCGGCCATAGACCATGCAAACACCAAACTCTTTGGGCATGATGGGAAGTCGGAAACACCGGGTTTCTTTGCAGTGGAACAATATAGTAGCCTCCATATTTCAATCTTCATACCTCAACGCCATAAGTTAGAAAATTCACACTCGAACTTCCTTAGCCGCCGAATTCTGCTCGCCTACGGCAATCACTCATTATCACTTTCTGGAACTATGTCCACTTTTATCTCCACTACGTGTTTCAATAATCGTACTTTCACTAGGATAACCCGTAGTGCTGGAATCGATATCTTTATCACTATCCTCATCTGAACACACAAAGAAATTCATTTTATACCTCCTGTAAAAGCAAGCTGATTGCAAACAGAACTAAAGATATGAGGAGGACATTCAGAGCCCTATTATACTGTTTCTGCTTTGCAGACGATTTAATCTTTATGGATTTGATAGCCTTAATATATCCATTTTTCAGCCATTTATAAGACTCAACCTCTCCCCTATTTTCTACATCCAAATTCTCCACTAGTTCAATACCCAAAGCTTCCATACGCTTACCGCGTAAGAGCCAAAGAAACATCATCATAGAGATAAGAAGCATAAGGAAGCCGGTCCCTAAAAAGAAAGTCCTGTCAAGTACACCAATTACCAAAATTGATTTCAACGCATTCAACACAGCGTTTGCATTGATAAACCTTGCCATTGCAGCCATAAAAATACCGCAAGCAGCCAAAGCAAAGCTGGACCTTTGGTAGATTTTATCGTATGTTTCAGTCTGACGAGCATACTCTTTCGCTGCTGCTTCAACAATGATAGCAATACTTTTTTGATTCGGAGTGTTGGCCTTTCCCTTCCGCTCATCCTGTGAAGAAAGATGTTTAGAATCTTGGTCCATAGTTTACCTCATATTTACAAATACACAAAATGCCCATATAACAAGAATTTTCCCCATAGGCGCCAACTTGTATTCAAGGATTCATTAATAATTAATCCAAATTTGACAAATTGTTAAAATGCTATAATAACATAATGCATCTCCCTCTCAAGCAGGCATCAGGAGATTAAAATAACAGTGAAAAAGCGACGCTCATCTTTTTCCGACAGAGTTATTCCCCCCCTATTTACCATTTCTAAATATCCCTAATCTGCTATTTTGGGGAATTAAGTCGTTTCCTTAATTGCCTCATATGCCTTTGAGCTACGAGACAGGTTTGATTTTCACTCTTGAAATTCTTTTGGAAGATAAAATGTGCCCTTTGGGAATACACCGGAAAATTTGATCCTCGCTTAGACTTACTGCTATTTCTATACAATCCAGATATACTATACAACGTATATAAATTTGTAGTTCTCCTTCTATTCTTCTTAAGCTGACTAAGCTGGACATTTTGCTTCACAACGTGATCAGCCTTACTATAAGCATGACTATAATAACGCCTTACAGAGCTGTCTTTAATATAAACTCTCTTTCCATCGTATGAAAACCCTAAAAAGGAAATGATACCATGCTCCTTTTGCTCATTGTAAATAATCAAGTTCGCACTAACACGATATTTCTTAGTTTTTTCCGGTGATAATTTCACCAGATACTTTCCTGTATTTGTATTTCTCTGGTTAAAAATTCCCTGCAGCTGATGAATCATTTGTTGATATTGTTCTTCCGTTATATACTTTTCCGGAATAGCAATAATAAAATCAACTGAATAACGGCGGTATATTCCATGATACGACCGCACTAATGCAAAAATTTTTTCATCAAATTGAATCATATAGATATTTGCCAGTACCCCACTCATTGGGGACCCCTGCGGAATCCCGAAATGTTCTCTATTTATTTTTATGATAAACTGGTCATCTTTAGATTCTCTCTGTTTCTTTCTTGAGAGAATCCTGAATTCCTGATCTGTCAAAACCGTTTGACACTGACAAAGCTGTTGATGCGTCATTCTTTTATAGGAAGTAATTGCTTCGTAATCAACATAACTGTAATGCAAGAGGGAATTCAATACATAATATATATCATCAGGAATATACTGGCTGTCCAAAACGCTACGAATCTGGTTCAACAGGTAAGTATGATCAAGAAAATTAAAAAAATGTGTAAAATCACCTATGATAACATAACAAGGCTTATGGAACTTAATAAAGGCCAACGCTTCCTCTGCAAATGAAATATTCGATTTTCCCTTCTTATTTGTCCTATATGCAATAGAACAATCATCAGTCCCCTTATTTCCCAAATACTGATTATACTGTCTGTTAAACAAAGCTCCATAGTATCTGTAAATCCATGCGTCTTTATGTGCTGCATAGAGTATATCCCGATATTTTGGCCCTTCGTCTTTCCAAATTCGTTTTCCTGAAGAATCCGTCGACCAAGACTTATGGTACTTAGGCCGTTTAAAATGAATAAAAGGATAAAAACCATGCCTTAGCACCCACTTCTTATTTGTAATGCAACGCCACAAATGATTTGTCAATTTTATTCTACGATCAAAATGGATATAAGAAATATTTTTCCCTTCGATTTCTTTTCTAATTTCGATATCTGCATCCATATGCAACATCCTCACATAAGTCCAACTTAAAAATCCCATTAGCCAAGGTGGATAGATCCTTATAGCTAATGGGACGAAAAGCAAACCGGATTACTCCCCTATCCAATATTTCTAACTATACATGATACACTGGGATTAGAATCACCAGCCATCACATTACAAGCAGTTACAGCGTTTGCTGAGTGCCTGCTCGACATACTCGAATTCATGCCGTGTAGCAAGCGTTCGATGAAACTGGGAAGAAAGGCCTTTCTTTCCTGTTTCAGGGTTCTTGCAACAGTTCTGAAAGGAGCATTGACTTTGATAAAGCCATCCGATGCCTCATAAGACACCGTCACAGGACCGAGATAAAATATAAAGAAATCAAGTGATCCTTATTTGTATTATACTCTAAATATCAATAAATTCAATCACGTTTTAAGAATGATAAAAGAATATAGCAAATATGATGTGCATTCACCAACAGCTGCCTAATACGCGAATGAGAGTCATATCAAATTCCTAAGCAAGGGGCATGAATGAATCCATAAATACAGATAAATCAAGAAAGGATCCTTCATATGAAATGAATGCCCCTCTCCCACGTATTCACTGGTTCTCACCTCGCACAGTGCATTCGCTGGGATCAGAAGCGGCGTAATATTTATAAGACAAAATAGTCCTCTCTATTCTGCTCAACTATTTCGCGCTATCTCTAAGGCCTACTAAAAATATTCAATGTAGCACAAAAGACCCGGTATCTCAAATCAGCATGATGCCCAATGAGTTCGGTGTCTGCATGGTCTACGGCCGCTGCTGTACCGAAGTACGACGGCGCGTGCCATACACGAGTCTCTCGTCATTTCTGCATATGTGGAGCTGATTTAGAGTCCTGGGTTCATTGTGTAGTTCATATCTGTTATCCTTTTGGCCAAATTGGGTGGAAGGAAACAAGGGGATCCCCGTGTTTCCGAAATACCCTCCCCTGCCGGACCTAGGATTGGCAGGAAAGTGTGTGCCTTCAGAATTGCTTTATAAACTTGCTCCTTCTACTAATAGAAACATTGAGTTTATGTAAACGTAGAAAATAAAAAATTTTATTTTTTCTCATTTTACGAAATATGCAAAAAAATGCAAGAACCCTCCAGCCCATTGGGCTGGAGGGTTCTTAAGATTGACCGCCTGACGTCTCTTGTCTGAGGTCTCAAACCTCATTCCTCATTCCTCAACTCCATTCCGTCCAAGAATATACTCCCTCAGATCCTCATGCAGTATCTTCTTATAGTCTTCCACGCCGGGCTGGTCAAAAGCGTTTACATTGGCCAGAGCCCCCTCGTAGGCAATGGTGAGAAAGAAGAAATACATGAGCGCTCCCACGTGGTATGGTGTAAGTTCCTTCATGGCGATGTGGCAGCTCATGCGCTCTTCCGAAGCCAGGGCTTCCTCATTAGCCTTTCTGGCAGCGGAGAGCATACGGCTCATGGGGACCAGGCCGCTGACATCCTTTTCATCACAGAGGACAGAGAGGTCTGCCGGAAGATGCTCCACAGAGATGAACTGTACCAGTTTATTTTTCTTCCCCTGCTGGTGCTCCTGAGTAAGAGAGTGCATATCCGTGGTACCTACAGCAGCCACCGGCGTCCTGCCGTTATAGACGATTTTTCCCTGAAGGTCATATTTCTTGCCCAGAGATTCGCCCAAAAGCTGGGCATACCACCAGCCGAAGGAGCGGAGCTTGTCACCATAGGGCATCACCACTTCTGCAGTAATGCCGTACTCTTTCATGGCGATGAACTTCAAGGCCGCAAGCATGAGAGCCGGATTTTCGGAAATATCTTCCGACTGGCAGGCTTCCTCCACCATCTGGGCTCCCTGCAAGAATTCCTCTATGGGGATACCTGCCAGGCTGGCAAAGACAAGACCCACCTGGGAAAATACGCTGAACCGGCCACCGATGCCGTCAGGCACCGTAAAGCATGGGAAGTGTTCTTTTTCCGACAAAGGTCGGATTCGTCCTTTTTCCTTATCCGTAATTGCCATGAGATTGATATCGCAGACTGGAGCAAGCAGCTTTTTCAGCCCCCGTACGGCCGTCACCGGCTCGATGGTGGTGCCTGACTTGGAAATCACAAGGAAAAGCACCTTCATACGGCGATCCGCAATTCGCCCGGCTTCCCTTTTGATACAGGAAGCCAGATCCGTCAAACTTACCGGATCTACATTCTGGCCGGAAAAATAAATCTGGGGATATCCTTTCCGCTCTTCTCTGGTGAGCTGGTTCCAGTATGGGCCGCAGAAGAGATCAAAAAGCACCTGATTTCCCAAATAGGAACCGCCGATGCCGATGGAAATGACCGCATCATAGCCTTTGGCTTCCTCACGAAGCCGAAGGAGAGCCTCTCTTTCCTCCCTGGAAATCAGCACTTCTTCCTTCAGCAGGTATGGAAGATGTGGGAAAAGGACCTGGCTCCCATCCGGTCCTTTTCTGCTCTGCCTCAATCTCGAGATATCTCCAACCGCTCTTCTGATCTGCCTGCTGTGGGTGTCCAGATCCTCACGCTTCACACTCCACCGATTTCCTAAAAGATGCTTGATATCTATTATCAATTCGTCATTAATAGTCATACTTAAGCTCCTATCCCCTATATAATAAATTTAAATCTACATCATCTATAACCCAGTTTTATTTCATAATCATTATTTTAGTATGTTGATGTTTTAATATAAATCAAATTAAGATGATATGAAAGATCACTCACAATCATAGATACGTTCTGAGGTGCTCTACATAATCACTTACTTCCTCAGGTTTTTACGCAGTATCGGGATAATATCAGATGACAATTCTGCAGTTAATTCATCACAATAATCCTGGCATTGCAGCTCAAAAGGTGTGTCAGACTCTTCATGTATTTTAAGGCCTTTATCCTTCAGAGCCGGATTCAGATACTTATGAAACATCGTGCGTACCTTTTCGAAAAACTCTCCTATTGTCTTTTCATCCTCCGGTGAAATATACAACTTCAAATTTATCCACTTGGAATTACTTTCCATATATACAAGCAAATACTTATTATAATTAGCTATGTACAGCGCTTTTTCCAGTTTTGTTATATCCTTGTTTTCATAACGGCAATGCCAAAATTTTTCAATCAATACCACCTCATCCTGTGGCACTATTTTAAGTTCTTTCATGTATTCCTGAAAATCGCTTAGTGATATGGATGTGAAATCGGGATGCTTATCTAAAATTAACTTCAGTGAAAGATCTGCACATGCCCCCAGCAATGTACACAGGGACTCATAGAAGGCGATTATCCTTTCATGCTTTTGCTTCGTATATATTTAAAAAGATTCAAGGCTATTCCACATCTCTCCTTTCATTTTCTCAAATTCCTAACTATGCTAATCTACCAGAAAATAAGAAAAATCCGAAAAA
>ERZ1023641.450-NODE-450-length-11388-cov-8.991176_pt1 | contig 11388 bp, 6 predicted proteins | sample MGYA00380335_ERZ1023641 | MGnify/ENA primary metagenome ERZ1023641 (study PRJEB33179, sample SAMN07448970) | human gut metagenome | biome: Human-gut; feature: Human associated habitat; material: Faeces | host: Homo sapiens | place: India: Bhopal | collected... | reverse complement strand
AATCCCCATGATACACGTTGCGTTTGCGCTCTCTTTCCTTTTCGTCTTTTTCCAAGTATTTATCAATTTCTTCAACATACAATTCAATGAAGATAGTCCCCAGGCGTTTGAGGGTCTTATCCGATAGAAGTTCTGCTGAATCAGACATGGCGTCAAAGTAACTATCCATTTCTTCGTGAACAGCACTCTTTATCTCGTCATACGGAATGGAGGTTGCTGAGATGCTTGCAACAGGCGTTAAAAGAAATACAAAGTTTAACTAAAAAGAAAATCCGCATAACTCATTGAGCTATGCGGATTTATCTATCTATACCTTTCGGTAGTTATCTATACTTACTTCACCTCCTCGAAGTCGGCATCCTGAATTGTCTCATCGCCCTTAGCGTTGTCAGCCTGCTGCTGTGCACCTGCCTGAGCACCTGCACCTGGCTGTGCGCCACCCTGATACATCTGTGCAGAAGCAGCCTGCATAACATTGTTGAGGTTGGCAATAGCAGAGTCGATAGCTGCAACATCGGCTGCCTTGTGGGCATCCTTAAGCTGCTGGAGAGCCTGCTCGATGCCTGGCTTCTTGTCAGCAGGAATCTTATCACCGTTGTCCTTAAGGAAGTTCTCGGTAGTGAAGATCATTGAGTCAGCCTGATTGAGCTTGTCAATCTTCTCGCGCTCAGCCTTGTCAGAAGCAGCATTCTGCTCAGCCTCAGCCTTCATGCGGTCGATTTCCTCCTTGCTCAAGCCAGAAGAAGCCTCAATGCGGATGGCCTGCTCCTTGCCAGTAGCCTTATCCTTGGCAGAAACATTAAGGATACCGTTGGCATCGATATCGAATGTAACCTCAATCTGAGGAACACCACGACGAGCTGGAGCAATACCCTCAAGGTTGAACTGACCGATAGACTTGTTCTGAGCAGCCATAGGACGCTCGCCCTGAAGCACGTGGATAGTTACGGCAGTCTGGTTGTCGACAGCTGTTGAGAATACCTCGCTCTTCTTGGCAGGGATGGTTGTGTTGGCATCAATAAGCTTTGTCATCACACCACCCATTGTCTCGATACCGAGAGTAAGAGGAGTAACGTCGAGCAATACGATGTCGCCTACACCGCTCTCCTTGTTGAGGATAGCGCCCTGGATAGAAGCACCAACGGCTACAACCTCATCAGGGTTAACACCCTTTGAAGGCTCCTTGCCGAAGTAGTTCCTAACGAGAGTCTGAACAGCAGGTATACGGCTTGAACCACCTACGAGGATAACCTCATCGATGTCGCTTGTCTGGAGCTTAGCGTCGCGCATAGCGTTCTGACAAGGAACAAGACATGCTTGGATAAGGTTGTGGGCAAGCTGCTCGAACTGTGAACGGGTCAATGTCTTAACCAAGTGCTTTGGCACACCACCCTCGGCTGAGATATACGGAAGGTTGATCTCGGTAGATGTTGTGCTTGAAAGCTCGATCTTAGCCTTCTCGGCAGCCTCCTTCAAGCGCTGCATAGCCATTGGATCCTTAGAGAGGTCGATGCCCTCGTCTGCCTTGAAGCCGTTAACAAGCCAGTCGATGATAACCTGGTCAAAGTCGTCACCACCGAGGTGAGTATCACCATTGGTAGAGAGAACCTCAAATACACCACCACCGAACTCAAGGATTGAGATATCGAATGTACCACCACCAAGGTCGAACACTGCAATCTTCATATCCTTATTAGCCTTGTCTACACCGTAAGCAAGAGCAGCAGCAGTAGGCTCGTTAACGATACGACGAACGTTGAGACCTGCAATCTGACCTGCCTCCTTGGTAGCCTGACGCTGTGAATCAGAGAAGTAAGCAGGAACAGTGATAACTGCGTCTGTAACCTCCTGACCGAGATAATCCTCAGCAGTCTTCTTCATCTTCTGAAGCACCATAGCTGAGATTTCCTGCGGAGTATACTTGCGACCGTCGATGTCGACACGTGGATAGCCACCCTCGTTGACAACAGTGAACGGAACACGTGTAACCTCCTTAGAGCACTGCTCATAGGTCTCACCCATGAAGCGCTTGATAGAATATACGGTGTTATTAGGATTGGTGATAGCCTGACGCTTTGCAGGATCGCCTACCTTACGCTCACCGTCCTTTACGAAACCAACGATAGAAGGAGTTGTGCGCTTGCCTTCGCTGTTGGCGATTACTACTGGTTCGTTGCCCTCAAAAACGGCAACACAAGAGTTTGTAGTACCTAAGTCGATTCCAATAATCTTTCCCATAGTTGTATTTTTTTATTTTTTATTTCTTATTTGTTAATTACTATATGAACGCTTCTTCCAAGAACACTTCGTATTTGCTTATTCCGTAAACTCAGAACCGCGTTCGCCTTATTATATACAAATGGCGTGCCAAAACCACCTGTTGGAAGAAAATACTGACAAACGTTGTCAGACTACACCTGTCAATATGGCACATAGAGGGATTTTTATTACTTAGTATGACAATAATTGCATTATTCTAAGTAAATTTGCATGTCAATAGACCAAGACGAAGGAAACGGTCGTGGTCGGACTATGAAAAATATAAACCACAGAAGAAAATGAGATTTACACCTTATTATATATATAGCATTATAGTGCTTGTCTTCATGGCAACAGTATGCAAGGCTAACGAAGCAGACACCGCCACTACTGCCACCAGCCACTATGTACACCAGTTGATGCTTGACTACAGACCAGGAGCTATTCTGCATACCAACGACTTCCTTAAAGGCAACAACCCGGAGGTGAGAACCATGAACCATGACATGGGCTATCACTTGAAATATGCCTTCTCGGCTCCCGAAGAGAGTGAGCAGGCACGCATCTACCGTGACGCATATCAGGGTATTGGCGTGGCGTATAACGACTTCAACCCACAGTTGGGCAACCCCGTGAGTGTGTATCTGCTGCAAGGAGCACGCATAGCAAGCCTAAGCAACCGCCTTGCCTTAAATTACGAGTGGAACTTAGGACTGGCCTTTGGATGGAACCCATACAACGAGGAGAGAAATCCTGACAACCGTGTGATAGGCTCGAAGGTAACAGCATACATAGGTCTTGAACTATACTTGCGCTGGATATTGTCGCGACATGTGGACTTGAACTTCGGCATAAACGCAGCCCACTATTCCAATGGCAACACACAGTTTCCCAATCTCGGACTGAACACTGTGGCATTGCGATTGGGTGCAGCCTACTACATAAACCGCCGGCAACCGCGTCTTGCACATAGACATGAACAGTTGCCACCTACGGAGCATAGCATCAACTACGACATCATACTCTATGGAGCATGGCGACAGCGTGGCATCTACGAGGATGGTTATCCCTACGCATTGGAAGGAAAGGCATCGGTGATGGGATTCAACTTCAACCCTCTTTACAAGTTAAACCATTGGTTGAAGCTTGGTGTGTCGCTTGACGGAGTTTACGACCGCTCTGCCAAACTGTATTACGATGTTGACTATATAGACCCTGACACCAACGACCAATACCGCAGACCGTCGGCTACAAAACAAATGACATTAGGGCTTTCGGCACGCGCTGAATTTGCCATGCCTTACTTCAACATAAACTTTGGTATAGGCAAGAACTTCGTGAATGGCACCGGCGAATTTGGCGGAGCCTACGAAATTCTTGCCCTGAAAGTAAATGTAACCAAACATGCACTTGTGCATATAGGTTATACACTGAACAATTTCCATACACCCAAGCACTTGATGCTGGGTGTGGGATGGAGAATTCTTTAATTAATTATAAAGCTTGCACCCGCCATTATCCACAATCCTGGCTGGCGCACAGCACCAAGGTCGTAGTAGCGATGGGCGGTAAGGTTGTCTGCCTTTACATATATATTATATGTGGGAGCAGTCCATTGCACCTTAAGGTCGACCTTTGTATATGGCGTATATCCATTCATACGCTCCTGCCAACGCACTGCCCATGAGGCAGAGAGTCGGCTCCATATGTTATGGTCGAGCTGGAAAGTGGCCTTATGACGAAGATACTCCAAGGCATAGAGCGAGCCATATACCGGACGAGCGGTGGAGTGGTCTTGATGGATATAGGCATAGCCAAGCTTGACGCGAGTGATGAAAGAGCCTGGCACTATCTCCTGCATGTGCAAGGTAAGGTCGGCATTATAACCCATATTGTCGAGTTTACCGATATTCATAGCGTGGTATTTGCCGCGCTCCTCGGTAGTATACACCCAGTCGATGATGTCGGTACCCTTTGAGTAGAAGCCGCTAACCAAAGCCTCAACACCCGAATGACGGAAGCGAGCGCCAATCTTGAACATTGAGTTCTTCTCTGGTTTAAGGTCAAGGTCGCCCTGCTGTACAGAGTTGTTGGTGTAAAGGTCGGTGTAGGTGGGCACACGCAAAGCCTTGTTCCATGAGGCATAGAACTTCCAAGAATCATTAGGACGATAGGAAACGTCGACACCAGGATAGAAACGGAAGTCGTTGTCAAGAGCAGTGTTGCGATTGGCCAACACACCAGCCGACAATGTGAATCCACCAAGAATGACATTATGCTCAAGGAAGAGACTCGTGTTGGTGCGGTCGCCACGATGGTCGTACTTACGGTTGGTGCCATGTATTGAAGCCCAGTCGGACTCAGGCAACAAATCGCCATAAGCAGTACTCATAATGTGCTCCTTGCGGAGGTCGAAGCCAATGGCTGTCTTGCCAAGAAGCCATGTAGCATGGGCATTGAGCGAAGCTCCATAAACATCGGTGCGGTGGTAATTCTCGCCATTCTTGGCACCCTCCTTGCCACGTGTCAGCTGGTAATGGTCGACATCACGATGCCAATATAGCTGGGGAGAGAAAACGAGATTGTCGTTGCCCAATGGTTTTATGTCAGCCTGTGCCGACGCAATAATACGGCGTGTGGCCTCCCACTGGTTATTAAACTTAGCACTGTAGAATGTAGACGCTCCATAATCCTGCGAGGAGAGTCCACCCTGCCATGTGAGGTCGGCATATCGCGAAGTGTAGCCACCCATGTAATAGGCACGACGACGCTTGAAGTCGGAATTGACAGTGCCACCATCGCTCTGGGTATATCCACCACTGAGCTTCTGGCTAAGGTTGCCTGTCTTAAGATTAACACCAAAATCACCACCGAATGTTCCGAACGAACCACCCTCTGCCGACAGACGTATATTTGACTCATTGTCGGAACGAGTGACGATATTGATGGCACCATTAAAGGCAGAAGAACCGAACACAGGTGCCGAAGCACCCTCGAGAACCTCGATGCGCTCAATATCAGAAAGAGAAACTGGGAAATCGGCTGCGTTATGACCAGTCTGCGGACTTGAAATATTCACACCATTCAATAGAATAGTAATCTGGTCGAACGTACCACCGTTGATGCTAATGTCCGTCTGTACACCAAAGCCACCGCGCTGACGGACATCCACGCCCGTGGCTAACTTCAAGAGATCGTTAACACTCGCTACCTCCGCACGCTGAATATCGTCGCGTGAGATAACAGAGACAATCTTGGCCGACTGCAGAGCGGTATGCGTAGCACGCGATGTGGTGACTGTCGCCTCATCGAGCTTCACTTCATCACAATACAAAGAGTCGGTCGCAGCTACATTATTTACCGGGTTGGTGCTGATGCCTTCGGCCTTGGCGTAGGTTAAAGTTGCCACGCTAAGGGTGCAGACAATCACTTCCCTGCCAATGCAGCTGAACAGGGCGTAGCTTCTGCGTGTGAAATGCTTGAAGCGCAAAGCCTCGCGGCCTGTCATAAATCTTTGTCTTTGCATAAAGTTGATTATAAATGTTAATTAATACTTTTGAGCGGGCAAAGATATAGTTTTATTTCCAAATACAATCAACTTTATATTAATTATTTTAACAAATCAAGGCATTTTCGTGATTTCGGTCAATACATCCACAGCATCTTTCACTGTAGGAATGCCTGTTATCACCATAGAGCGTTTGCCGTTGACCTCCTTAAGATTGCAGCGCCGAGTGTGCGTGCCAATATAGTTGAGCGCACGTCCGAACGCCTGACTGCGATAGTAGGCAGAGTCGGGATTGGACACAAACTGCATCTGCATCCTACCCTGCTTAAGGATTATCTTCTCGCAGCCAAGCCGTTTGCCAAGGCGTCGAAGCGGAACTACCTGCAGCAGTTCCTCACCTTCGCGAGGCAAAGGACCGAAGCGGTCGGCAAGCCGTTGTCGATAGGCATCGAGCTGTTGGTCGTCCTCTATATTGTCGAGTTCGCGATAGAGCAACATTCGCTCTGAGGAGCCAGGCACATAGCATTCGGGGAAGTACATCTCAAGATCGCTCTCTATTGAGCAGTCCTCCACAAACTCATCACCCGAGATTTCCCTACCCTGGGCAATCTCTTCGGCATAGACATCCTGGAACTCATCGTTCTTAAGCTCAGTGACAGCCTGATTCAGAATTTTCTGATAGGTCTCATAGCCAAGGTCCTCCATAAATCCGCTCTGCTCTGCCCCAAGCAGATTGCCCGCTCCACGTATGTCAAGATCCTGCATGGCAAGATTGAAACCGCTGCCAAGCTCAGAGAAATTCTCCAATGCCTCAAGTCTGCGGCGTGCCTCGGGAGTGAGTGCCGACTTAGGAGGAGCCAAGAGATAGCAGAAAGCCTTGCGGTTGGAACGTCCCACACGTCCGCGCATCTGATGCAAGTCGGACAAGCCAAACTTATGGGCATCGTTAATAATGATGGTGTTGGCATTGCTTATGTCGATGCCATTCTCCACGATTGTAGTGGAGAGCAGCACGTCGTAGTCGTAGTCCATAAACCCAATGATAATCTTCTCAAGTTCCTCGGGACTCATCTGTCCGTGGCCTATCGCCACACGGGCATCGGGCACATACTTATGGATCATAGCAGCAATCTCGGGCAGATTGGAAATACGATTGTTGACGAAGTACACCTGACCATTGCGCGACATCTCGAAGTTGATGGCATCGGCTATTATCTCATGACTGAACACACCAAGGTCGGTTTGCACAGGATAGCGGTTGGGTGGCGGAGTGCGGATGATGCTCATGTCGCGAGCACCCATAAGCGAGAACTGCAAAGTGCGGGGAATAGGCGTGGCAGACATGGTGAGCGTGTCGATGTTGGTCTTCAGTTTGCGCAACTTCTCCTTAGTAGCCACACCAAACTTATGCTCCTCGTCGATGACAAGCAAACCAAGGTCGTGCCATTCCACCGACTTGCCCAAGAGTTTATGTGTACCAATAAGGATGTCGATCTTGCCCTCCTTAAGGTCGGCAAGCACCTCACGCGTCTGCTTAGCCGAGCGGGCACGCGAGAGATAGTCCACACGCACGGGCATATCCTTAAGTCGGTCGCGGAATGTCTTGTAGTGCTGAAAGGCAAGCACCGTGGTAGGCACAAGCACAGCCACCTGCTTGCCATCGGTAGCCGCCTTGAAGGCAGCGCGTATAGCCACCTCTGTCTTGCCAAAGCCTACATCGCCACACACAAGACGGTCCATAGGTCGAGCCGACTCCATATCCGCCTTAACATCCTGTGTGGCACGCGACTGGTCGGGAGTGTCCTCGTAAAGGAACGACGCCTCAAGCTCGTGCTGCAAGTAAGAATCGGCAGTGAAGGCAAATCCCTTCTCATGCCGACGCTTGGCATAAAGCTTTATGAGGTCGCGCGCTATGTCCTTTATGCGCTTCTTGGTGCGCTCCTTCAGGCGGTCCCAAGCTCCGGTGCCAAGAGTGCTCAGGCGAGGAGGCTCGCCAGTGTCGGAACGGCGATACTTGGAAATCTTATATAAAGAATGTATGCTCACATCCACTATGTCGCCACGCTGATAGTAGATGCGTATCACCTCCTGATAGGTGTCGCCCACAGGCACACGCACCAAACCGCCAAACTTGCCAATGCCAAAGTCGATATGCACAATGAAGTCGCCAGGCTCCATCTCCTGCAACTCCTTCATGGTGAGAGCCATTTTGCCCGTGCGGGCCTTATCCGACTTGAGGTTGTATTTATGGAAACGGTCGAAGATCTGATGGTCGGTGAAGAAGCACAGACGAAGATCGTTGTCGGCAAAGCCCTCATGAAGAGTATGGTCGACGGGAGTAAACTCCAGACGATCGGCCACAGACAAAGCCTCGGAATTAGGCGACTTGTCGTGATGGATATTGCGCAACGCCTTCAACTCATCGCTTTCGAATATCTCCTTCAAGCGGCGTGTCTGTTTCTCTGAGTCGGCAAGGATATAGAGTTTGTAGCCTTGCAGGAGATAGTCCTCAAGAGTCTTGGCGAGCAAATCAAAGTTTTTGTGGAAGAGCGGTTGGGGAGAGATGCTGAAGGCAATGGTTGCCTGAGGAGTGCCTGTAGGCTGTGGTCCGAACTCCACAAAGCGAAACTTGCATATCTCTTCGCGGAAGCGCACACCCGACACAAGATTGTTCTCCTTGCGCATGTCGCGCATTATCTGTTCCTGTTCCATCTCCGTGGCACCCTCAAGCCGCGACGCAAGAGCCTGCGACGAGAAGCCCTCGTCGTAAATCTTCTCTACTGCGGAGCAGAGATACAAGCGGTCCTTTATCACAAGCGTGGCATCGTCGGGCAAGAGAGCCGTGAAGGGTTGCTTGTCCTCTACAATCTGAGCCAGTTCGGGCACAATCTGAATGTCCTTCTTATGGTCCTTCGACAACTGGTCTGCCACATCAAACGTGCGTATAGTGTCTACCTCGTCGCCAAAGAAGTCGATGCGGAAAGGCAACTCGGACGAATAGGAATAGACATCGACAATACTTCCGCGCATGGCAAACTGACCAGGCTCGTACACATAATCCTCTTCCTTAAAGCCAAACTCACGCAATTGGCGACCCAAGTCGGCAAGATTCACGATGTCGCCAACGGCAATGTTTATGGTACGCTCATCGAGTCGGCGCTTTGAGACAACAAGTTCGCTCAATGCCTCAGGACATGTGACAACATACAGATATGCGCCCTGCTGACTCTTGGCAGATGAATCCGACCTCTTGCCTTTGCCCTCAACAGCCGCAAGTCGGCTAAGAGCCTCGGTGCGCAATATCTCGTTGGCAGAGTCGCGCTGTCCGTATTTCACAGCCCTACGATAGGACGAGGGATAGAAGAGCACGTTGTCGGTACCGAGTATCTGCGTGAGGTCGTGATAGAAATATCCAGCCTCATCATTATCCTGAAGCACGAAGACAGCAGTAAGCGGCTGCTCCTTCTTGCTCTTCTTGCCTGCTACGGCAGCAAAAAACACAGAAGCCGATGAGGCAAGCATTCCCTTAAGAAACACATGCCTCACCGACTTGTCGCCAATAGCTTTCAAAAAAGCCCCGCACTGTGGCAGGGCTTCATATAATTTACTTATTTCCTTTATCTCCATAACTATAATCAGTGTTTTGCCACTGGATACTTGCGGAACCATCCATCCCAGCGCAATCGCATAACGCCAAAGAAGGCTTCGCCGAATATGCCTCCACTCATCTTGCTCACACCCTCGCGACGGTTGACAAATATCACTGGCACTTCCTTAATCTTATAGCCCATCTTGTAGGCGGTGAACTTCATCTCAATCTGGAAGCCATACCCCTTGAAGCGCACTTGGTCGAGAGGTATCGACTCAAGCACACAACGTCGGTAGCACTTGAAGCCGGCTGTGGTGTCGTGTACACTGAAGCCTGTGACAAAGCGCACGTATTTAGAGGCGAAGTAGCTCATAAGCACACGACCGATAGGCCAGTTTACCACATTCACTCCACTTACATAGCGCGAGCCAATAGCCACGTCGTAACCCTCGTCATGGCAGGCAGAATAGAGGCGCGGAAGGTCGTTGGGGTCGTGGGAGAAGTCGGCATCCATCTCGAAGATGTAGTCGTAATTGTTCTGCAAAGCCCACTTGAAGCCTGTGATGTAGGCAGTGCCAAGTCCGAGTTTACCGCTACGCTCAAGTATAAAGAGTCGGTTGTTGAACTCCGTGTCTATGAGTCGGTGCACAATCTTGGCTGTGCCGTCGGGGCTACCGTCGTCAATCACAAGAATGTTGAACTTCTTTTCAAGTGCGAACACCGCACGTATGATTTTCTCGATGTTCTCCTTCTCGTTATAGGTAGGGATGATTACTATGCTGTCGCTATTATTCATAATTGTCGTTGAAAAATAAAGATAATCTACTTTTATGCAAAAGTACTAAGATTATTGTAAAAGCAAAGCATTAATGTATTAAAAATAATAAATCTGACTATTGTAGAGTTTATTGGTCGGGATTTTCCACAAAACCCTTATATTCATCCACAAGACCAGACATCACTGCCTTATAGCTCTCCTCCTCAAGATACTTTATGTTCTCAGTTCCCTTGCCTATAGGTTGGATAGGCTTATGGATAGCGAGGCGGAGAGGATGCCATTTCACCCAACGCATGTCGCGCTGACGGGGCATTATGTCGAAAGAACCATTGATGGTAAGTGGCACTACGGGCAGTTCTATGTCGTCGGCAAGCATGAATGCACCACGCTTGAAGACACCCATGTGTCCTGTAAACGAGCGTGCTCCTTCAGGGAACACCACAAGCGACATACCTCCTTGCAAGGTGCGGCGAGCACGGTCGTAGGTCTCGCGTATCTTGCTCGGGCCACGCTTGTCAACAAATATATGGTGGGCAGACTCACATGCCTTGCCAACAAAAGGCATTTGGCGGAGCTGTCGCTTCATCATCCACTTGAAGTTGCGGCAGAGGAAACCGTAGATAAGGAATATGTCGAAGGAGCCTTGATGATTGGCTACAAACACATACGACTGGCCTTTCTGCAAATTCGCTCTACCCTCCACCTTTACAGGCAACAGAAGTATGCGCACAATAAACTGTGCCCACCACTTGCCGGGATAGTAGCCCCAGAAATGGCCATTGCCTATGGCGCAGCCAATGATGACTATAATGCATGTTATCAATGTATAGATGGCTATCAAGGGGAGAGCTATAAATAGCTGGTAAATACGATATAAAATGTTCATCACTTTCTTCAATTATTAATTATAAATTATCAGTTATTAATTGTTTTCTTGTATTTGTCATTTCTTTCGGAGAGTTATCACCACCACTTCGGGGTCCATATGGAAGCGGAAAGGCACAAAGCCACCAAGACCAGTTGATACAAACAGCTTGCGGTTGCCCTCGCTATAGAGTCCTGCGTCTTCCTTGCCCACTATCTGTGTAGGACGCAATCCAAACAAACTAAACTGTCCTCCGTGGGTATGGCCACTTAAGGTGAGCTGCACCTTGGAGTAGGGCAATATGGAGCGTCGCCAAGCGGAAGGGTCGTGCTGAAGCATAACAACAACCGACATCGACGATAATCCACGCAATGTCCTATTTAGAACGG
>ERZ1023641.449-NODE-449-length-11479-cov-6.739496_pt1 | contig 11479 bp, 9 predicted proteins | sample MGYA00380335_ERZ1023641 | MGnify/ENA primary metagenome ERZ1023641 (study PRJEB33179, sample SAMN07448970) | human gut metagenome | biome: Human-gut; feature: Human associated habitat; material: Faeces | host: Homo sapiens | place: India: Bhopal | collected... | reverse complement strand
ACGGCGGCGTCCGAATCGCCCCGCGCGACGGCATCCAAAGCCTGCTTGAACGTCGGGTGAAAAACAATCTCCGCGTCCGTAAAAACCGCTTTGGCGGCAAGGTGCGAAAACGCCCCCGCGCACCCTTGACAGGCTATTGATTTTACTGTGTTTTCCAGCATTTTTATCCTAAAAAGTTGAAATTCTTGCCAAAAAATAATTTTTTGTCAAAAAGCTTGCGCTTTCCGTTCGGTGTGTTATACTTTTTTTTAACAAAGACATCGGGGATATTCAAATGGAAAACCTGAAAACATACAAATACGTTCACGAAAAGCGCGATTGCCGCGAACGGCGCGCCGCTTCGGAACGCAAGCCTTTGAACGCCCCCGCGCCGAAGACTTTTCTGGGAATGCCGTGCAAAACGGTCAAGTTCACGGTTCCGACCAAAAAGCGTCAGGAAGCCGTGCGTTACGAATTTGCGACCAAAGCGCGCGCCGCGTTTTTGAAACATCTGGCGAAAACGCAGTTTGATCGGCTGCGCGCCGCGGGCATTACGCGCAAAGACATCAAATTGATGGAAAAGGGCAAAACCCCGAACGGCTGGAACACGCACCACAAATTATCGGTGTACGGCGGCGGCACGAACGATTTTTCGAATCTGCTGCTGATAAAGCGCGCGCCGTATCACGACATGATTCACTATCATCTGATTAACCCGCAGGTGCAGGGCATGAAGCGCGGCGAATCGCGCAAAGTGGTCATTCCGAATCCGTCCGAATCGATTTATGTGCCGCCTCAGCAGTTCAAGCATTTGGAACGCGACGCCAAGCGCGGCGCCAAATCTTACGGATCAAAGGGCGAAACGTATCAAGACAAAAAGCAGGATTCGCCGTTTATGCAGGATGTCAAAGCCGCCGATGCCTATATCAAATCTTTTTTAAGCAAAAACGGGGGACGTTAAGATGACAGCCCTTGTTCAGCATACTTTGACCAAAGCCGAACGCGAAGCCCGCCGCGCCGAACGCGCCGCGCAAAAGGAACGCGAACGCCAAGCGCAGGAAGCCGCTTTGCCCGATTCGGTGCATGGCGTTCCTTTGACGGAAATGGTTTACACGGCGGCATCGAAAAAGGAACTCAAGGCGAAACGCCGCGAATTCACGCCGATGCGTTCGGCGTTTTTGCGCGATTTGGCAGAAAAATCAGCCCCCTTGCTGCGCCGCGCGGGGCTGAGCAATTCGCAAATCGCTTTAATGAGCAAAGGCAAATCCCCCGCGGGGTGGAACGTTCATCACAAGCACCCCTTGGGCGGCGGCGGAAAGAATGAATTTGCGAACTTCATTTTTATTCAAAACGACCCGTATCACACCGATTTTCACAAAGTTTCCGATGTGCAGATTCGCGCGCTGAAAGACGGCGAAACCCGCACAATCAGAATTCCCGTGCCGCAGGGCAGCGTTTTCGTCCCGCCCGAACGGCAAATTCAAAACGCGCTGTTGGCAAAACACACGGTTCAGAGCAGATAAGAAAGGATAATCCCATGGCCGAATACAAATACATTCACGAAAAAAAGAAACGCCCGCATCAAAAGGAACCCAAGTCGCAGGAACGCCTGAACGCCGAACGCGGCAAATTCAGCTTTACGGAAATCCACGGATTTTCCCTCAAGGAAGTCGACTGGGAAGTCCCGCCGATGCAGGTACGCAAACGCAAACGCGCCCAATTCGCCAAAATCCGCGTTGAATTTTTGAAAGAATTGGGACGCAACCACGAAGCCGAACTGCGCGCGATGGGCATGTCCGACAAAGACATCAAACAAGTCAAAAAAGGCACGAACCCGAACGGCTACAACGTTCACCACAAACTGCCCCTTCACGGTGGCGGACAGAATGAATTTTCGAACTTTATCCTGATGCCGATTAAAGAACACGACGATTTGCATCACAAAGTCATGGATCCGCAAGTGCAGAACATGCAGACGGGCGACAAGAAAAAAGTCGTTATTCCGTGGACGGACGATATGGTTTACGTCAGCCCCGAAAGGAAAAAAGCCCGTCAAAACACCGCCGTCATCGCCAAAGCGATGAATAACCGTTCGCGGTAAGAAATTTATCTGCTCTGAAAAAAAACCTCCGTCTTTTGCGCGGAGGTTTTTTGTTTGAACAAGATACGGTCTATTCCCCTTCGCCGCCGCCGTAAACGTCTTCCAACGCTTTGCATGTGCTTAAAGTCGCCGCGCCGTCGCTGTCTTTGATATTGGTGTTGTGTTCCAACCCCTGCATAATCGACAAAGCAACCAGATAACGGGTGGACTTTACTTTGTCGCCCAACACTTTTTCGGTGGGTTCGGCGTTGGTGCGCGGCGCTTTGCATGCCATATAATCGGGAATATACGCCGCCGTCGCGGGGGAATAACCGCTTGCCATAATGTAAAAATGCGAACCGATAGGCTGGTGATAGACATCCGTTCCTTCCGTCAGAGGTGTTTCCGTCATTTCAATCATGCCGACATTTCTGGAATTATCGGAAGCTTTCGCAATCGCGCGCAAAGCCAGCATTTTATCCGCTCCGTCATAGCGCGGCGGAATTTCACGGAACGTCATGATATAGCGCACGGCGTCGGGTTCCGTACAATACGCCGACAAAGTCTGCCCGTTCACATTGACGCAAAACAGATACGAACGCGTGTTGTTTTGCGGTTTGAACGCAATGGGCAGATACGGCTTAATGTAATCGGGCATGGGATTGCTGTCGTCGCCGCCTTTGGTGATTTCGCCGCCTTCCACGGTAGCTAAAGGAACGATGCCGTCGGTGTGTGAATCAAAGTAATCCGCAATGTTGTCCGTCCTCGTTGCCAGATAATTGTTGTATCCTGCTTTGACAGCGGCTTCGTAGCCGTATACGGCAGCGTTATGGTATTGAAACAGGTTCAACGCCAGCGATTCGTATACGGGTTCGACAAAGAATTCCTGATCTTTCGTCTTTTCGGACAAATGACCGAACAGAACAATTCCCATCAGCGAAGCCAGAACAACCCAGAAAAACATGGCTCATCTCCCTTAGATATCGTCCATTGAGGTGACAATGCTTTGACCGTCCGCAGTAATAACCCGCATGTTCGGCATGGTGAAACGCGACGGGTTGAAATAGCAGTACGTTTGCGCATACGCTTTCATCGAATCCACCATAACGTTTCCGCCATAGTTCCAGATCCAGTGCGAGGTGTTTTGGTCAGGATCGGGGAAGCCATAGCCGATGGTTCCCATAGCGACTTTCCAGCCTTTTAACACGCCGCTTTCAATCACATCCTCTGTTGCGATACCGACTGCCGTCGCGGGCTGGAAGATGCCGCCCTCGATCGGATGGCTCCAGTTCCATTGCATATACGCAACGTATTCCAGCGTGTCTGCTGCTATTGCAGGTTGGTATGTTTGAATATAGTTGACTTTACCGACTTCGAACTGATAAGGCGTAATGGTCATCGCCGCAACATAGCCGTCGGGGCAAACGCCTTCGTCCATACCGCCCATGGTTTCACTGCCGACCGAAACCTGCCGTCCGGGGGCGGGAACAACCCCAAGGAACGGATGCGCCAAACATGCGTTATAGGTCGCAGACGCACCGGAACCTGTTGTTCCGCATTCAGCATAATCAGCGCTATACAAATTAACGGTGTATTCGTCGGTCCCATTGGTAACATTCCCCCCTTCCGTAGGAAAATCACCCAGAGGATACGTGTCGAAACCTTTTTCCGATTTTTTGGGCAATTTGTACGTACAGCACGCCGAGCTGCCGGAAGAATCACTGCCGCAAGAGCTTGAACAGGGCCACGGTCCTTTGGCATACGTGTTGTTCAGGTCGTAAATGCCTTTCAGAATATAGTTCGGCAAAGCCTCGCTCAGGCGCGCACCGCCGCGCGACGTGATTTTGATGTCGTTCATCACGGACGTAAACGCGGGATTGACGCGGAATTTGTTCATGCTCGTATCGCCGCCGTGAACATTATATGTTTTGCTCCCCGTCGCATCGGACACAATCGTACCGAATGTATCGGCATCGGCATCAGCAGGATTTCCCCCTGTGTACTTACCACTGCTGTCAAATGTAGCGTTCAGCGTGTTGCGAACGGGTTTAAATAAAGTTCCCGACGCATTCGCAATATTTTTCGGTTCAAACACACCCGCATGCACCGTACCCGTTTTGCCGACCAATTCAATGGAATGTTCATATTCGTTGCTGCCCAAAGCAATAACGCCGCCGCGGTCGGCTGTCGCCGCAATCGTAATATCGTTTTTACCGAAAGTATTTCCCTGAATCATTCCCGCCGCTTTATCCGTCGACGCGTGAATCGTCAGCCCTTGTTTTTGCAAAACCACCGATGCTTTACCGGCGTCGCTGATGGTCAACGCCTTATCGTTTGCCGAATCCACCGTCAGCCCGCCGACGATTTTGGAAAGGGAATTCGGACGGATACTCGGCGAACCGGAGGTAGCATCCCCCCTGCCATCAGAAGAACCACTAGCAGCTATCATGCTGCCCATCGTCAGCTGTGCCGGTCCCGCATTCAATGTAATCAAACGCGCATCCACCTGCGCAAAATTTGTCGCGCTGAGGTTGAGATTATTGCCCGAATTTATCAGCAAATCTCCGCTTCCCGTAGCCAAAGTCATCGCTTGTTCGGCTTCGACGGTTATATTTTGATCGGAATGAACGGTCAATTCGTTGGATGCCGCAAGCTCAACGTCCGCCCCGCTCATATTCAGCAGATTCGCCGCGGAAACAACAACGTCGTTCGTATCGGACTTCAGCTCCAGATCGCCGCCCGTCGCCGTTGCCGTAACGGTGGGCGCCTTGATATCCGCCTGTGCCGAATTCATGGCGATTTGCGATGTCGGATCGGTCGCGCCCGATGCGGCATCGTACGCTTCCATCGCGATTGATCCGTCGCCCGCCGCAAAACGCAGATTGCCGTCGCGGGTCTGCATTTCAACGGTGTTGCCCTGTGCCGAAAAATCACCCGCCGCATCCGCGGTGATGTTGTTCGATCCCGACAGGACGATACTGCCGTCCCCCGGAACGGCGGCGGGGGTCGTCCCCGCGGAAATCGCCACGCCTTGTTTTACCTGCATCGAAGCCCAATTGACACCCAACGCGATACGCGCCAGCGAATCGCCCGTGCCGTCATCCTGATCTTCGCCGGAAGCACCGTTCTTTTCACGCACAATCAGCTTTCCGTCGATAACCTCCAAGCCGCCCGCGTTGTTGATGCGGTTGCAGTTGCCGTCGCCCGACGTATCCTTACACGCGCCGTTGCCGCCCATATCCAAATCCGTAAACATCGAATTCGCGTCGGGAATGCCGTTAACGTGCTTGCGGTACAGATAATCCGCCGACAACCCCGACGAAAACACCGTCGACATGACAATGCGTCCGCCTTTGGTCGCCTCCGTACCCGTCACATAATCGTCGATATTGCTGACTTCCCACATGCCTTGCGCGCCCAGCACTTTTTTCATCGCCCCCGTCGCGCCTTCCGGTGTTGCGGAAATGGCGTCGACGACCTCTTTGGTACGCATATAGCCGCCGTCAGCCCCCAGCATGGACGCCACGCGCGCCGCCCGTTTGTCGGGAATTTCCGTATCGCTTTTGCTGACAATCATACCCACGATTTTATAGCGCGTACATTCGCACGACGCGCCCAAAGTGCAGTCCTCAATCTTGCCCGTGCTTTTATTTTGTTTTTCGGTGCAGAATCCGCGAACGCCGACGTCAAAGCCTTCCGCCAGCTTGTTGCCCCGAATCTTATTATTATCCGCGTCTATGTACGAAGCGGGCAAAAACGGCGCAAGCTTGAGAGCTTCGATATTTTTTTGAAACACCCCCTGCTGGGGAGGATTGGGAATCAGATTCGTATAGTCCGACCGAATATAGTTTTCCAACGAATCCTTGATTGTTTTCATCTGTCCCGCGACGGCAACATCCTCCATTTCCGTCGTGCGTTCCGCCGTTTGACGCACAATCATCGGCGAAATCATCGTCATCAATCCCAACAGCGCAATGGCTTCCACCATTAACGCGCCGCGCTGGTCGCTTGATTTGCTGAATATTGTCATGGCTTTGTCCTCCGAATCGCGGGTGATCTTTTACAAGTGTTTATATCTTAGCCCCGAAAAAAGAAAGAATACAATGAAAAAATACTATATCTGACGGCATAAACCCAGAGTTTCCGCGGGTTTCAAGAGGGGGATTATGACCAAAGTCATACCCTCGGCAACAGGTGCGGAGGCTGTGGATTGCTTCGTCGTTCCGCTCCTCGCAATGACGGGAAAAAAAGACGGGACTCGCAATGACGGGATAATTCGTCATCACGAGGAGGGCTTTAGCCCGACGTGGTGATCATTTGCAGGCGGCTGACCGCAAAGGCGGAGTTAATGGATTGCTTCGTCGTTTCACTCCTCGCAATGACGGGAAAAAAAAGACGGGACTCGCAATGACGGAGCAAGACAACACAACTTGCTCCGTAACTGCGCCGACCTGAAATCGCGGGCAAATCTTCGCTTGCGGTTAAAAACAGCCCGCCGCCTTGCCAATCTGCAACAACTTGCTCCGTAAGCCTCGCCCAATGGCTCGGCAACTGCGCTTCGGACACTCGATTTGCATCCCGCTCTTTTGCGGTCGTCTTCCGCCGACCTGAAATCGCGGGCAAATCTTCGCTTGCGGTTAAAAACAGCCCACCGGGCTGTTTTTAATCCTCAGCCCATCGCCTTCGTAATCTGTTCCTGCATCGCAAACGTTCCCATAACCGACCACGCGATAACACCGGAAACACCCAGAGTCGCTATCGTGTTCAGCAACGCTGCGCGCTGTTCAATGCTGGAAATACTGGTTTCCAGCCATTCGTTCGCCATCTGATCCAGCGCGGCTTGGAAGTTGTCCATTTCGGAATAAATACGCAAATCGCCGATGATTTCCTGATCGGGAAAGCCCAATCCCGTTTTATTCAACGCTTCGCCGATATTGTCGCCGTTGTTGACGAATACCAGCGCCGTGTCAATGCGGTGCAGCAAATACGGGCTGGCATCGTGACGCAAAGAACGCAGCGCTTGCGACACGGGCGTTCCCGCACGCACCAAAGCTGCCATTGCCAGCATCCACGTAACGCCGACAAAGATTCGATACAGCGACCACGGCGGCAAATTGTCAACCATTGCGCGGGTTTTGCCTTTCCACCGCCCCAAAGTCAGATAAATCAGCAAGAACACCGTCGGCAAAAACGCAAACGCCGCCACCCAGTTCTTTTGAATCCAAACGGATACGGCAACCAAGTCTTTAGCCGATCCCGTCCAGCGCGCGTTCGGCGCGGCGTTCATCATCGGCGGCACCATGTACGCGCCGATAGCGTAAATAATCAAAACCGTCATCATGGACAGAAACATCGGGTACGAAATCGCGCCGATCAAAGGTCCCGTCATACGGCTGGTGCCTTCGGTAACTTTAATCAGGTTTTCCAGCGCGCCTTCCAAGTGCGAAACGTCGCCGACCGACAGCATCAAACGTTCACGGGCGGGTGCCCAGCCTTCCAAAGCCACCGAAAACGGATGACCGTTCTGCAATGCGCGCGACCAGTACAAAATCGCCAAAGCCATCGGTTCGTCGGGGTTTTTGCCGTCGTTCGTCAAAATCCCGCGAATTCGATCCAAAGCGTCCATCAACGAAAAACGGTTGTGCAGCAAGGAAATCAGTTTGCGATAAATTTTCAAACGCGTCTTGCCGCTCATCCTGCAGACAATCATCGCGTAATATCTGTTAATCTCGGCAAGCGAAAATTTGCTTTTAGCCATATTCCGTTTCCTTTCCTCAGTAAATCGGTCGTTCGTCCAGCAAGCCGCACCAGCGTTCGACTTCCTCGGCGTCAATCAGTCCGTTCAGCATACGTTCGATGGCGCAGTCTTTCATCGTTCTGCCCCCCAAATCGCCCGTCCAATAGTCAATCGCTTTTTTGGTTTCGCCCTTGACCAGCAAATCCAAAAACGTCGCATCGGGCATCAGAATTTCACCGACCACCGCACGCCCTTTGACGCCGCGCCCCTGACATTCGGGACAGCCCTCGCCTTTCAAAAAAGCCTGCTCCATCCCGAAATCGCCGTATGCTTTGCGCAAACGCTTGACCGTCGGATGATCGGGCTTTTGCGAAACGGGAATGCGGCAATTCGGGCAGACGCGACGGAACAAACGCTGAGACACCATGCCTTTCATAATTTCAGGGTCGATAAGCTTGAACGGTTCAACCCCCATGTCGCGCAAACGCATCACCACCGCGGGCGAACTGTTCGCGTGCAAAGTCGTCCAAACGCCGTGCCCCGACAACGCGCCTTTGAACGCCAGCTGAGCCGCCGACAAAGTACGGACTTCGCCAATCATCAGCATGTCAGGGTCGGAACGCAAAGACGCCGCCAGCGCTTTGGTGAATTCCTGCTCTTTCAGCGCTTCGGTGTTCGCGTTGGTCACAGGCATCTGCCGCGCGCCCGGAATCGGGTATTCGGGAGGGTCTTCCACGGTAATCAGGTTCAGTTCGTAGTTGCGTTCCTGCAGCAAAGAAATCATATTGCGCTGCAAAGTCGTCGATTTGCCCGACCCCGTCGGTCCCGCCACAATGATAATGCCGATGGGAACGGCGCGCAGACGGTAAAACATATCGGATTCGCGCTGAGTGTAGCCCAAAGCCATCAAATCGCCCGCGTTGTCGGGATCGTCGTCCGCGTACAGCAAACGCATAACCAGATAACGCGTGCCGAACGCAATCGGGTTGAACTGCAATCGAACACCCAAAACGTTGCGGGGCAGACGCAGCTTTCCGCCCGAACCGCGCAAAGGCGTGTCGCCGACTTTTTGCGCCGCCTGATATTCGTTTTGCGCATAGTTCGCATCCGAAATGTCAGAAGACGCAAACGCCGCGCGCACGAACGCTTCGCCCCAGTCCTTGTCTTTTTCGATTTCAACCTGCATCATGCCGTTCGTACGGAACATGACTTGGGTTTTATGGGTGCCGACGACAACGTGAATATCGGACACCTTGACGGATGCGGCGCGGGACAGCACGTTGACATAGTCCTTTTGCATCTGCAGCTGTTCAAGATCCGCCGCACTGCCCATTTCTTCGGCGTCTTCGGGGGGCGGCGCGTCTTTTGCCGCGCGGTCGTAAATCGCTTTAATCAGATTGGCGGGGACGTATTCGGCTTTGTTGACGGGAAGCTTCTTTTTACGCGCCAAAACCTCGAAGCTCAGCACGCGTCCGTCGAATTTATGTTCCGCGCTGACCAAAAACCGCCCGTTTGTAAACAAAGCCAGCAACCCGCGGGTATCATCCTTGACGGGAAAAACCCCTGTAGGCGCCGTAATGCATTCGTTGCCTGCGCTGAAAAGTTCCGCCAAAATCTCGGAACTTTTTTTCGGCGCCCCTGTTTTGTGGGCTTCCGCCGCCGTTTTAGACGGCGCGGCACCTGCGGCTGTTTTTGCGGGCAAAGGCATGGTCAATCCTTCCGTAAACGCTCAAACAGGGGTCGAAAGCCCCTGTTTGCTTTGGTTAGTTATCGCGCCAGACTTGCCGCCGACAAGCGGGGACGTCTGCCCACTCGGCGCGGCGTTGCCGTTTTGGCGATTATCGGCGCGTTCAACGCTTGATTTTCGGGGTTTGCCTCGGACGCCTCGGCAGCGGGGGCGTTGTGTTCTTCCGTATTCACCAAGCCCGCGGACGGGAAGCCGACCATTTCTTTGAGCTTGCCGTATTCAAGCAAAACATAGTCTTTGTTGATATCGACAACGGTGTGTCCCGTCGGCAGAATAGTCGCTTTTTTCACAAAAAACGTCGTTTTGTCCTTTTTGGACACCAGCTTGGCAATCAAGCTGCCCGCCGTGCCGCGGATTTCCGAAACGGCATACAACGTGGAAGCGGGATCCTGTTTTTTCAAGTTGGCGTTTTCGTCTTTTGTATCGGAAGCTTGCGTCAACGCCTGTCCCGCTTTTTTACGGTTCAGCAAATCCTCGCCGCCCGCCGTCAGTGTACGCGAAACCAATGCGGACGGAGACCGCTTGATGCGGGGCGGACGCGTTGCCGCAATCAAAGTCGGTTTCAAATTGTTCAGACGGACAATCGAAGCGGCTTCGTATTTCTTTTTCAGTTCGGCGCGCTCGGCTTCTTTTTGTTTTTCCAGTTCTTCTTCTTTTCTTTTGCGTTCGGCTTCCTCATCCTTCATTTTTTGGATGCGGCGGTCTTCCTCGCGCTTCAAAGCGGCTTCGATTTGTTTTTGACGGATTTCGGCGCGCTGTTTGCGTTCCAAAGCTTCCTGCCGTTTCAAATCCTGCGCCAATTCCCATTCCAAACGCGCTTGGGTCATTTTTTCGCGGCGTTCGATTTCGTCAAACAGCATTTGACGGTTGTTGGCTTTCAACGCATCGATTTCGGCGCGCAACCCTTCGCGTTTCAGCTGCAAAGCCAGCGAGTTGTTTTCGCGCTCCATTTCCGCCATTTCACGGAAAATATCGCTGGATACCTTGCCCAACACCTGATCGCTGGGCGTCCCCGTCAAGCCTGCGGGTTTTCCGGGAACGGCATTAAAATCCAACGACGGCGCGCCGTTCGGAGCAGGAATGTCCGCAGGAGCGGGAATATCCAAATCCGTGTTGTCCGTCGGTTCGGGCAAAGGAGGTTCGGGCGCGGCAGGCGCGGGAATGTCCAAAGCGGGTACGTCGGGCGTATTGTCCGCAGGAGCGATGTCGGGCAAAGCGGGAACATCTGCGGGCGCAGGCGCGGCAGGCTCTGCGGCGGGCGCAGGCTTTTCCGCAGGGGCAACGAGCGCAGGCTTTTCCGCAGGCGCAACAGGTGCGGGAGCCGCGGCGGGTTCATCCCCCAAAAAGGCGTCATCGAACAAATCCTGTGCGTTCGCATTCGAGATAGCGACCCCGGAAATCACCAGCGCCGCAGACCATAATTTTGTTTTAAATACTCGGTTCATAGATTTGTCCCTCATAGCTCCAAATGCCGTTGTCTATATTGTACTCCAATTTTTGCATTTCCAAAGCAGGAAATTGATTGAAAACGGCAAGCCATTCGCTCATCGGCATATCCGAGGAGAATTTGAACAGCAGTTTGTTGTAAGTTTTAACGATGGATTTCGGTTCTTCGCCGCTTCGTCTGGGCAACGGAACGGTAACGCGCGTCGCGTCGTTTGCCAGCGATACAGACTGTTTGATGGCTTGGAAGATATTGGTCCATTCTTCGCGCGCTTCAAACGTCGTATACTTGGGATTTTCCGCATGATAAGACAAATCGCCCAGCGACAGGCTGACCACGGCGGACGTCCCCGCATCGGACAGCATGTAATCGAAACCGGGCATGCCGTATTCTTCAAAAGCGCGCTTCAAAATCCCCAAATGTCCCCATTTCATCGTCCATTCGGTCGATAATCCCGAAGGCGTGCATTGAATATTGCCCAAAGTCCAGCCC
>ERZ1023641.442-NODE-442-length-11550-cov-9.135972_pt1 | contig 11550 bp, 10 predicted proteins | sample MGYA00380335_ERZ1023641 | MGnify/ENA primary metagenome ERZ1023641 (study PRJEB33179, sample SAMN07448970) | human gut metagenome | biome: Human-gut; feature: Human associated habitat; material: Faeces | host: Homo sapiens | place: India: Bhopal | collected... | reverse complement strand
GTGTGTATGTCATCGCCCGCCAGTATAAGGGAAAGAGCGTGATGACCATCATCAACGGCAAGAAGGAAGCCAACGAACTGAATGTTTCCCGTTATGCTGAAATCATTGGAAATGCAGAGAAAGCAACTGATGTTACTAATGGAAGAACTGTTCTTCTGAATAAGAACATCAAGCTCCGTCCTCGTCAGGCGATGATTTTAGAGTTCTAGTGAAAAGATAAATTGTATTGAAATTTAGCTATATCCACCATAAATCACTCTTTGTGTATTTATGGTGGATTTTTTTGTAAGAAGTTGATATATAGGGGCTAATATGATAAAAATGAAATTTTGATGTATTCTTGGTGGACGCTTATTGGCTGCAAAAGTTGCACAATTCAACTGTAATTGTTACTTTTGCCGGAGAATTAAAAAAAAATATATATGATTAGAAAAGTAACAAAAATGATTGCTATGATATTATTGCTGCAAGGTATGCAAACCTATATTATGGCACAGCCACAAATGGTGATTATGGGGGGGGCAATATAATAAACCCGATTTTGAAATAGGTAAAGTACATAGAACCCCGATATTACCAATTCTTGTAGAACAAGATGCGGGGATTTTTACTTTCAATAAATCTTTTGCAGGTGAAACCATCGAAATCTTGATAGAAGGAATCGTACTATATACTTCTATAATAAATGAAGGTGGAATTATAGAAATTCCAGAAAGTATTACAGGTGAGGTAGAACTCCGATTAATACGAGAGAGTATCACTTACCATGCCTTCGTGAATCTGTGATTCACGTATGATAGATTAAATAAAATAAAGACAATGAATAAGTTAGATAGTAAAAGTAAACGTATTTTGGTGTCTGGTGGAGCCGGCTTTGTCGGCTCCAACCTCTGCGAGCGTTTGTTGCGTGATGGCAATCAGGTTGTCTGCATAGACAACTTGTACACTGGAAGTATGGACAATATCAAAGATTTCCAAGGAAACGACAACTTCGTATTTCTCCAGATGGATATTTTGGATAGACAGGCTATTGAGGGGTTGAAGTCTCAGGGCATTGATGAAATATACCACCTTGCCTGTCCCGCATCTCCTATCCATTATCAGAGAGATGCTATCTATACGACCCGTGTCTCTGTGGAGGGCACCATCCATATGTTGGAGTTAGCCCGCCATTTCGGTTGCCCGATGCTCTTCTCTTCAACAAGTGAGGTATATGGTGACCCTGACGTTCATCCGCAGCCCGAGGACTATCATGGTAACGTAAATCCCATTGGTATTCGCTCATGTTACGATGAGGGCAAGCGTTGTGCTGAGAGCATCTGTATGGACTACCACCGCCAATATGGTGTGAAGGTAAAGATAATCCGCATCTTTAATACCTATGGTCCGAAGATGTCGGTGGATGATGGTCGTGTGGTTTCTAACTTTATTGTCCAGGCTCTGCGAGGCGAGTCACTCACGGTCTATGGTGATGGAAGCCAAACTCGCTCATTCATGTATATTGATGACTTGTTAGAGGGGATGTTTCGGATGATGTCGACGGACGAGTGTGTTACAGGACCAGTGAACATTGGTAATGTTTCTGAAATCACAATCTCTGAGGTAGCCAGCGAGATTATAGCCTTGTCGCATACATGCTCTTTAGTACAGTGGCTTCCGTTGCCACAAGACGATCCTCAGCGCCGGCGACCAGACATGACATGTGCTAAGTTGATGCTGAACGGATGGATTCCACGAGTTTCTCTAAGAGATGGGCTGGATTCAACAATAGAATTCTTTAAAAATAAAATATAGATAGAATGAAAGCTAGTAAGTATAACTATATTATCCCTTATGGTGATAAGCAGTATATATTTTTCAACGGCATTACCAAACGTTTCTTTCTTGTTTCGGATGAGAATGTGGGCAAGTTTAAAGAAATAGTAGATAATCCGAATACGGAAGTAAACATCTCGAAGTATTCTTTTTTTCTTAATCGGATGAAGGCCGAGGGATTTATTCTTGAAGACGAAGTCGATGAAATGTCTCTCATCAGCGAAGAATTTGAACGTCAGCGTACCCCTAGTCGATATATGCTGATGGTTTTGCCGACTTACCGTTGCAATTTAAATTGCTGGTACTGCGTGCAAGAACATCGAGACGTGGATATTACGGATGAAATAGCAAGGCGCATAAAAACTCATATAAAGAAATATCTCTCTTCCAGTGGTGTCAAGCACTTTCGCCTTTCCTGGTTTGGTGGTGAGCCTCTTCTCGCCTATGAACGGATACGTGAGATTACCGAATTTTCGCAGTCTTTCTGTAAAGGGCATAGTGTAGAATTTAGTTGTGACATCACGACTAATGGTCTCCTGTTATCTCCGGATAGAATAGCAGATCTTAGCTCGTTGGGAGTGCTTAGCTACCAAATTACTATTGATGGCTGCCGGGAGAAGCATAACCTGGTGAAACGCTCCGAGGAAGGAACGGCCTTTGATGTGGCTGTAAACAATGTACTGGGTATTGTGAGAAATGCTCCTGGAGCTGAATGCATATTGCGCATTAACTACTCTGATAAAACTTTGGAACCAGCCCAAATCATGCATGATGTCAATCAGTTGATACCGCCGGAGTATAGGGAGAGGATAACCATCGCCCCCTATAAGATTTGGCAGGTAGAAGATTCCAAAATACGGTATGAAAAGGTGGTGGAACTTAACAGAATAGCCCATCGTAAGAATTATCGCATACATCCTTTGTGTGGAAGCCTCTGTTATGCGGATGGAGTCCATTACAACTGCTTCTTTCCCAATGGTAGGGTGGGGAAGTGCGACAATGCTAGAATGGAGGATGCCAATGGTGTCCTAACGGATACTGGGGAGATAATTTGGACACTCCCAAATGCATTCGAGTCTCATCTAGCCTTGTCAAATAACAGTGAATGTGTAAACTGCAAATATCTGCCGTTCTGTATGGGACCATGCCCCGCCAAACGAACGGATATGCTGGCGTCTAGCGGAAAAATTACCTGCCAGTATCCCGAGGGTGACAAAGAGAGGATAGTTAGGGATTTTATTCTGCGTTATTGTAAAAATCGTATAACCCAAGAACAATAAATACATGATGGAGAAAATTTTACTGATTATAGTGATACTTTTTGCACTGAATGTCGAGGCGTTCGCTAGAGGGCATGTTGCCATCTTTTTGTCAGCCTTGACTACCGACTCCCTTTCTGTCCACAAGGAAAAGGCTCTTGACTCTGTTACCGTTGTGGGTAGCAACGTTACACGCTATGCCGACCATGACGTGTTTTACATTACCCGTTCCATGCGAAAGGGAGCACGTAACACTGTGCAGATGCTGGGTAGCATACCTGGCATCGACTGCAATCGGGCAGATAATTCGCTTACTTACCATGGCTCGAGCAAGATTGTCATCCTGGTTGACAGCGTAGAGAAACCATCTGATTTTATCAAGGAACTTCATCACTTAAGATTCCAAAAGGTGGATGTTTTTCCCAATCCATCCGGCAAGTATGCTGATTATGACGTATTGCTCAATCTCCACACCCGAAAGGACTATGAGGGCTACGAGGGCAATGTCGTAGGGCAAGTATCAGCCATTCCAACGGATGGCAACGGACAGGGTAAGAATCTAACGGGAGCGTATGGCTCGTTTTCCACCACCTATACTTGGAATAAGTGGAATTTTGTGGTACGCTATGACGGCAAGTTCAATCAAGGTGGAAAGACGGATTTATCCTGCGAGACTGTAAACCACGTGAATGGTTTGAGGGTAAGTTACGAACATCCCGAAATAGTTAATTATTTTCGTCTGCACAATATCTACACAGCGGTCGATTACCAGTTTAACGACCGCCATTCCCTGTCGTTTTCCTATAAATTTTCAACGGATGCCTCTGATGCTTATTCCAATACAGGACTCCATCGCCAATGGCTAGCTGATGGCAGGAATGAGTTTTTTACACAAATGGAAAAGAACGGCGTTAACAGCCAGCGTCACATTCTGGGTGTCCATTATCGTGGCAGGAGTGGACGTTGGAACTATACGCAAGACTTCAACTACATCAACGACGGATGGGATGCAGACCGATTTCTTTCCCAAAGTTTGGGGTTTGGTTATGATTACCGGCACCGCAAGCATATGGACTATGTTCACACTAGGAGCGAAGTTAATCGCCGTTTCTTCGGTGGCAGGTTCTATGTGAGTGCGGGGTATAACTTCACCCTGAAGAAATATGAGCAGACGGATAGACCTACCGGAAGCCTGTTGAGCAGAAATAAGTACCTTCGTAATGAGTTCTGGACGTGGGCGTCGTATCGGTTCAGCAATTCCACTGACTTGAACTTCTCGGCTTCCGCAGAGCGTGTCAGTTCTGAATCTTCAAGTACTAGTGATGCTAACTGGATTTACAATTTGGGCGGCAAATTCTACCACAGATGGAACAAGTGGCTTTGGATGCGTCTAACACATTCTACGGGTATATCTCATCCACAGTTGGATCAGGTTACAGAGTATGGCTACTTTACTGATTCGTTAACATGGCAGGGTGGCAATACTTCATTGCGTACCCAGGCTTTTCATACGAATAAACTGTATATTGATTTCTTCAACTTCTTCAACTTGGAAGCAGGATATAGCTTCTCAAACAATCTGATGACCAACGTAACGGGAATGGGTGAGGGACAGCTTCCCTCTGGACAGTGGGGAGGTTATGTTACCAATGTCCCGTATAACACGTTATACAGAGAATGGTGGGTAAACTTTTACATTTATAAGCGTATCAAGTCATTCACTCTCAGTGCCAACGCAAGATATCAGCACCAGCAGGCCAGCTTTATGGAGGATAAAAACACGAATGGTGGTCTGAGCGGACGGCTGTCAGCTCTTTATTACAATGTAAGATATCGGATGGCTGTGCAGGCAATATATGACATGAACAATAACTATAGTGCTTTCGTACAGGGTTGGAACACGCAGAAGATTGATTGTCTTTTCCTGTATGTAGGAAAGGACTTCCTTGGACAGCGGTTGAACGTAGCGTTGCAATATGTTTCACCTTCACTTGCTTTCAACGGTAAGAAGAGGACTGCTACCCATTGTGCTGCTTTGGATTCCGACTTGATAGTTAATGTATTTAAGTCAACGGGAAATTCCATGATGCTGACGTTGAACTATCGTTTTCAGGGTGGTAAGAGCGTAAGACAATATAATAGAAACGTCTCCGAAGAAAAATGATATTCGGAAAAAATAATTATATAAAAATTGTGAACATGAAATTATTAAAACGAAACACTTTGTTGGAAAGTGATCTCAGTCTCCTTTCGGAGATGGAGATGCTTCAGATTTATGGTGGTGATGGTGACTACACTATCCGCAACGATAGTTGTCTTCTTAACTTTGTGGCTGGATGTGGCGTAGGCTCAGGTAACTCAGGATCCTCCTCTGGTACAGGAACTTCTTCTAGTGCGGAATCGTCCTCAGGGTCAAGTACATCATCATCTTCTTCTTCTAATAGTGGAAATACTTCCACTGGAGGAATTGGTAATAGTAGTGCCAACGGCAGCAATATCGGTTTGGTTTGTATTGGAGGCTAAAGACAGATGACAGTATCCTTGAAAGAGGGTACTGTCTTTTCCTTAATGTATGATATAAAATGAGCATATTCAGAAAGAGTTTTCCGTTTTTTCACCAATTGGATGCTAGGGACTGTGGAGCGGCCTGTCTTCAAATGATAGCCAGACACTATGGCAAGAGCTACAGTCTGCGAACGCTGCGTGAGTATTCTTTTATATCTCGTGAGGGCGCTTCGTTGATGGGGATTGTTGATGCGGCGGAAAAAATTGGTTTCCGTACGACAGGTGCTAAGACCAACCTGGAGATTCTTAGAAATAGAGTTCCGCTACCATGTATCCTTCATTGGAATCAAAAACATTATGTGGTACTCTATGAGATAAGAAGACGTCGAGGACGTTTTTTCTATTTGGTAGCCGATCCCGCAACATCTTTAGTTACACTCACAGAAGAAGATTTCAAGTCTCATTGGGTAAGTATGAGGGAGGGCGGCAAAGAGAGAGGTGTAGTTCTGCTTTTGCAACCTGTGCCGGGATTTTGCGAACAAGAGGATGAGTATAGCCAAACCGGCAATTTCGGACTTGGCTACCTGTACAGATATCTCAAGCCTTATAAGTGGCAAATTGGGCAAATTATTATCTGTATGCTGATGTATATGGTTCTAGGTCTCATCTTCCCATTCCTTTCACAATCGCTGATTGATGTTGGTATAAGAAATAGTAATCTTAATTTTGTTTTGCTGATTCTTGTCTCGCAGTTGATTCTCTCTCTTACTGATATGAGTGTCGGTTTCGTACATGGTTGGACTGCTCTCCATGTCTATACTCGTATAGATATTGCTCTGATATCTGACTATTGGCGAAAGTTGATGCGTCTCCCCATTCGGTTTTTCGACACCAGAATGATTGGAGACCTTCTACAGAGGCTTGGCGACCATGCTCGCATCAGGGCGTTTCTGACCAATGAGTCCATTAATATCATGTTTGCAGCACTTAATTTTTTCCTGTACATTATTTTGTTAGGGTATTATAGTCCGTGGCTATTGACTATCTTTCTGTTCGGTCACTTGCTGTATGTAGCATGGATTGTGTCTTTTTTGAAATATCGTAAGATATTGGATTATAAGAATTTTGATATTCAGTCTAAGAATCAGAATTATGTGATGGAGTTGCTTCAGGGTATGCAGGAAATTAAACTGAATAATGACGAGCGTCATCGGTTATGGATTTGGGAGAGTATTCAGGCACAAGCACTCCGGGTGAGCGTGAAAAGCCTGAAAATCGACCAAATCAAGCAGCTGGGTGCCAACATGATTACCAAGAGTACGGGAATTGTCGTGTCGTATCTGGTGGCCCGTCAGGTTATCTATGGGGAAATGACCCTTGGAATGATGATGGCCCTTTCATACATCATGGGACAGGTTAGTGGGCCTATATCGCAACTTGTAGGTTTTGTCCATTCTTTCCAGAATGCCCAAATCAGTCTGGAACGATTAAATGAGGTCCATGGGCAGGAGAGCGAGGAATCCTCGGACATCGTATCAATTCCAGCTCTCCCATCTGATTATAGCATCAAACTTCGGAATGTATCGTTCAGCTACAATGGTTCCCCCCGTGAATATGTACTGCGAGACATAAATCTAGATATTCCTGGGAACAAGACTACGGCGATTGTAGGAGCTAGCGGGAGTGGAAAGACCACAATCATGAAACTGCTTCTTGGCATCTATGTTCCCCAGGAGGGGGAATTGAGGGTTGGTGGCATTCTTTTATCTTCTTTCGCTCCCAGCCAATGGCGTAGTCATGTCGGTTCCGTCATGCAGGATGGATATATTTTTTCCGATACGATAGCCCGGAATATTGCAGTGGGGGACGATAGGATAGATCATGAACGGTTATTGCAATCAGTAAAGATAGCTAACCTGGCAGATTTCGTTGATAACCTGCCGCTGGGAATCAATACCCGTATAGGCATGGAAGGGTACGGCATCAGTCAAGGACAACGGCAACGGATTCTTATAGCAAGAGCGGTGTACAAGAATCCTGAGTATTTGTTTTTTGATGAGGCTACCAATGCATTGGATGCTACCAACGAATATTACGTTATGCAAAAACTAAAGGATTTCTATAGAAATAGGACCACCGTGATCTGTGCTCATAGACTCAGTACCGTGAGGCATGCCGATCAAATCGTGGTGGTGGAGTCTGGACGTATTGTGGAACGTGGTACTCATGAAGAGTTGATGGCCTTGAATGGTTCCTATTATCATTTAGTTGAAAAACAACTGGAACTCGTAAATGAATAAAAGAACATGAATTTGCAAAAATATGAATTGTATGAGACTTCGGAACTCCAGGAAATCATAGGTGGCATACCTGGTACATTACAGCGGTGGGGAACTTTATCTCTAGTGCTTTTTCTGGCGGTTCTGCTATCGGGAAGCTATTTCTTCAAATGCCCGAAAACCCTAAGTGGAAGGGTGGTTATCCCTGCAAGTACGAGCTTACGATTTAGGGTTGATGGACAGCTATTCCTGCCTGCTACCGGTATAGGTGAGGTTAGAACGGGGGATAGAGTTCTTGTCAGCACCGATGCATATCCAGAGGCAGCCTATGGTATGCTATGCGGTGAGGTGTTGAAGGTATATGGCATACCGAATGGGGCTGGTTATCATCGTGTGGATGTTCGCTTTACGGGCGGGCTCAAAACTACACGGGGAATGTTACTTTCACATCGGCTTCAACTTTCTGGGAGGGGTGAAGTCATGTTAGGAGAGCATCGCCTGCTATCATTGCTGGTACGTCCATTATGTGGGCTTAGTCAACCTGAAAATAATTGATATGAATATGAAAAAGAAACAATGTATATTAATCATGGCGCACAAGGATGTGCCACAGATAAGGAGATTAGTTTTCTACTTCGATGGAAAGTGTGACATTATCATTCATCTGGACAGACATTCAAACCTGTCGTTGGAGGAAGAACGCATGCTGGCAAAACTTCCGGGTGTTAGAAAAGTCTTTCGTGAGGTTTCTGTCCATTGGGCTGGGCTCAGTATAGTGCGTTGCCAGTTGCTGCTATTCAAGTGGGGATTGCGTCTTTCTGATGCAAGGTATTTTCATCTTCTCAGTGGGCAGGATTATCCCCTGAAACCGCTAGAAGAATTCCTGCGCTTTTTTGGTGAGTCCACTCAAGAATACATTGGTGGCGTCCATCTCCCGGCTCCTCATTGGGATGGAAATACGTTTCAACGCATACAACACTATTTTCTGACTGACTGGTTTCGTCTCACTGATGAGAAGTCAGTAGGAAAGGTATGGGCATTTTCCCGTTGGCAAGATCGCTGGGGCATTCGCCGTCGCATCCCTGACCAGGTAAAGCATCTCTATGGAGGATCGGCCTGGTTCTCCTTGACAAGAGGCTGCGTAGAGGCTGTACTCGGTTATACCCACTCACATCCATCTTTGTTGCGTCGTCTCAGATTTACATTTGCTCCAGATGAGATATATATCCAGACAGTGGTACGTCACGTGGATTTTCCCGACAAACAGGTAATTGGAGACAATTTACGTTACATCCATTGGCGCAGGCAGGGAGATGATCATCCAAGTAATTTGGATGAAAAATTCTTTTGTGAGGTTTCCTCTTCAAGAGCTTATTTCGCCCGTAAGTTCAACAGTGTTGAGAGCCGAAGTTTGATGAATCTCATAGACCGCTATCTTCTGACGGTTGAACCCCAAAATCCTTCTGCTACGGGTGCTTGGAATAATTCTACGTTCACTGGGCATTTCTATGATGGTGGGTTGGCTTCTGGTATCGTTAAACTGTGTAAGGTGTGCAAGCTTAGGAATGCCATTGACTTTGGCTGTGGTACTGGTTGGTATGTAGCGGCTTTGCGAAACTCAAACATTGCTGCTGTAGGATACGATGGCAACCCTTACACGATGCAACTCTCGCAATTGCTACCAGGATTGGAACGTTTCCCGTGCGAACAAGCTGACTTAACGGAAGAATTAATCATAGAAATCCCCTATGACCTAGCCGTTTGCCTTTCAGTCGGCGAATATGTACCGACAATGTATGAGAAGAATGTTTGGAAAAACTTGGCAGGAGCAACAGGCAAGTACCTAATTCTGGCTTGGGGAAGTCCTGGAGGTGGTGGCCCCGGTATTGTCAATGCCCATGTAGAGTGGGACATCATACAAACGGGTCTTTCATATGGGTTTCAGGTTGATGCCCTTGCCACTCATTGGCTAAGAGAACATTGTTGGTTGCCAAAGTATAAAAAAGAGATAATAGTGTTTACCAAGTATAAAATAGAAAGAGAATAATAAATCCAATGAAAATGCCTTTACGTAAAAATTGTGTTATTTCGGCAGTTGGTCATGGCAGTTTGCATAGAGGTTGGATGGGAAAAGATCGTTCTTTTGATCTCCATCTTATCGTCTATGACGACTCCATGATGCAATTTCTTGATGATGGTGACAATGTCTGTCACATCAAGGGATTTAAGCTGAAGGTTATATACAAGTATCTTGCAAAAAATCCGCAATTTTTAAGTCAGTATGACTATTTCTTTTTTCCAGATGATGACATTTGTATGGATGTGGAGACGATAAATCGCCTGTTTATGGTAATGAATGAGCTTGGGCTTGAGATAGCCCAGCCTTCACTTAAACGTATGTCCTATTATTCCTGGTCTCATACTTTGCAAAATAAGGTTTGCGAGCTTCGATATACCAACTTTGTGGAAATGATGGTGCCTTGCTTTTCTCAATCTGCACTGAGAAAGGTGTTGTTTACCTTCAATGAGAATACCACGGGATGGGGAACGGAGATGCACTGGCCTTTGTTGTTGGCTACAAACCACCGGGATATGGCGGTTGTCGATGCCATAAGTGTACTCCATACCCGTCCTATTCAGTCAGGAAAAGCTATTCATTTTAATGATTTGGAATCCTATAGGAAAAAATATGCACTGAAGGGAGACGTTGTTGAATATGGATATATACCAGGGGAAATGGAGAACTGTGATGTACTCCAACGGGAACAATTTGAAAGTTTTGTCAGTGCTATATATAACTGGATAAAATCAAATACATTCTTTTCCAATCATATAGGTCTAGATGGACAAGTTGGATATTGTTACCTGCTATTTTTGATGACGATTCTTACAAGTTCCAGAAAGTTTGCCGATGAGGCTATTGTACGATATGAACAATTGGGAAGGCTATTTTCTCTATTGGAAAAAGATATGAGTTTCAAGTATGGGTTGACTGGTTGTTGCTGGTTAGTGTTGTTTGTTGCAGAAAAAAGAATACTAACGGATGATCCTCTAGCGATACTTTCAGAGTTTGATGATTACATACGGCAATACAAACATACAAATTCAGAAAGTCTAAGTCTTGAAGAATTGGCTGGCCTGGCTCGATATGAACAAGCGAAATATAAACTGTTTCCTACCCAGAATAATTTTGTCGAAGCAGAGAAGACATTACGGAGAATGGATGAATTAGACACAAAAAGTGCAGGCTTTGATACGTTGGTGAATTACATTTCTTTACAGCAAATATGCCATGAGGATATATCTGACAATCTGTTGCGCCAGGCATGCTCCTTGATGATGTTAGAGAATTCACCTATTGTGCAACTATGCCAATTGACGAAACTTCATCATTTATGTGGAAAGGAGTCTTTTAAAGTGAGTATGAAAAAAAAGTTTAAGATTTTAAAACCGGAAATTTCAACATTGAGAGATGCTATTTGTATGGCGGAAGTTTTATGTTTTGTAATTTCTGAATAAGGTATTTCTTAATTTAAGTTTATCACATGTTACATAAATATGACTATCTGATAGTTGGAACCGGTTTGTTCGGATCCACATTTGCATATTTGGCGCATAAGGCAGGCAAGGCTTGCCTTGACTTATACTGATATAGATAGACACATTTATGGTTAATTAATAAAATGTGTTTA
>ERZ1023641.438-NODE-438-length-11635-cov-7.529879_pt1 | contig 11635 bp, 10 predicted proteins | sample MGYA00380335_ERZ1023641 | MGnify/ENA primary metagenome ERZ1023641 (study PRJEB33179, sample SAMN07448970) | human gut metagenome | biome: Human-gut; feature: Human associated habitat; material: Faeces | host: Homo sapiens | place: India: Bhopal | collected... | reverse complement strand
CTATCAGACCATTATATACAAGACAGATCAAGGATTCGACCATGCACAAATAGTGCTGGCAGACTCGGCACGCCTTGAAGTGACACGTGATAAACAACACCTGCATCTTGATTTGTGGAATGGCGAGCAGTTTGAAAGCCTTGAATCGTCGGGCGGCACACAGATGATGCAAAATGGCGCCAACGAACCATTCGATCGTGAAACGTTCAACTATAAGTCGTTGCTCATCGACTTCGATAGCAACTTTAATATGATGGACAAGAATCTTCTTGCTGGTATGCCTACTGCGAAGAATATGCTTCAAATTGAGCACAGCGTGGATTCTATGAATCATGAACTCGACTCTATTGGTAAGCAATATTACAAGGATGCTATTCCCGTCTATTATCGCCGTCCACAGATTTCGACACGTGACTCCGTGATGATGCTTCGTATGTTGCAGAATCATATTGTGCAGAGAGGAAACGCAGGTTCTTCGGCGAATAAAACTAGTTCTTCGACAAAGAAAAGAAGTGTATCTACGCAGCAAGAAGTTGGTATCCCTTTACAGATAGATTCTGTCCTAAGCAAGGCTTCAGCCGATAGAATGCAAATGGCACGACAAACAGCTCTTTCCAATGCAAAGTCTATCTCGGCCGATTTAGAATGGAAAGCTATGAATACAGACCAAGAAGAACGCGATATTCGCAACCATTGGGTGGAATGGCATAATAAAGTGACTTATTCCTTGGCTTGTATTCTATTTTTCTTCGTGGGTGCTCCGCTAGGAGCAATCATTCGCAAAGGTGGTTTAGGACTTCCAACAGTTATTTCCGTAGCCATTTTTATCGTGTGGTATGTAATCTACATTTCGGGAATGAAGATGGCTCGTGATGGAAAGGTCGACATGGTACTTGGTATGTGGATCAGTTCCATCGTAGTTGCACCTTTTGGCGTGTTCTTTACTTACAAAGCCAATAAGGATTCTGTTGTGTTCAATATGGACGCTTACCGTCAATTCTTTAGCCATTTGCTTGGGTTCCGTACGCATCGCCACATTTTCCGTAAGGAGGTAATCATCGAAGAGCCTCGTATGGATGTTGTGCTCAGTAACCTGTGCCGTTTGAAAAATTTATGCACAGATTACAATAAAAAGAAGCATCTGCTCATCGCTCCAAGCTATATTCGCACATTCTTTCGCTACACTCCTGACACCGCAGTGGAGGAAATTAATGATTTGATGGAGAATACAGTAGAGGAACTATCTAATAGTAAAGATCGCAAAGTGCTCGTCGAACTCAATCGTTTCCCTATCATTTATGTGCATGCCCATACCACGCCTTTCCACAATAAAAGCGTCAATATTGCCGCGGGGGTACTTTTTCCAATTGGTCTTGTGCTTTGGTTCCGTATTTGGCGCTTTCGGTTAAGGTTGCAGCGTGACTTACGAGTGATTGTTCGCACTTCCGATCGTTTGCGGAGCATGCTACAAGGTCAAGTCGTGGGGGAAAACCTCTTTGATAAAGCTAGTGCTAGTCAAAGCAATGTAAGCTCTTTTAATGAAGAAAGCGCTGAAGCAAATTTAAACAATACAAGTTTGAGCGAGAACGTTCGTCGTTTCCTAACAAGGCGCAACTTATTCATTGCAGCTCTCGCGGCAGTTGCGCTTCTCGCTATCGGTGTATATGCTCACCATGCATGGCGTCGCTACCAATACAAACGTTACGTGCAAGAACACGGGGTGATGACGCCCAATACTCCGGAGGGGACATCCACTTCCGTGTCGATCCCCTTCCAAGGTCCTATAAATACGCAACAGGCTCCTAAAGGACCTATGCAAAAACAATGATACCTACAGGATAGGATTTGCGATATATCCTAAAATACACACTCTGTTTAGGCATTTACAATATCCTTATCAAACAAGAAAATATATCAAACAAGAAATACGATAAATGAGCTCATTCAAACTCGCCTCCATAGAAGAGGCTATACAAGACTTTAGACAAGGTAAATTTGTTATCGTGGTTGATGATGAAGATCGCGAGAATGAAGGCGACTTAATCATGGCTGCAGAACTCGTCACTCCTGAGCATGTAAATTATATGCTCCGCAACGGACGTGGTGTGCTCTGTGCACCGATAACCATTGAACGCTGCAACCAGTTGCAATTGGAGCACCAGGTACAAACCAACACAAGTATGCTTGGAACTCCCTTTACCGTCACGGTAGATTTGCTCGAAGGTTGCACTACGGGGGTGAGTTGCCACGATCGTGCTGCTACCATCCGGGCTTTGGCAGATCCTGATGCACGTCCTGAAAGTTTTGGACGCCCAGGTCATATCAATCCGCTCTATGCACAAGATCGCGGCGTATTAGCTCGTGCAGGTCACACAGAAGCAGCTATCGACATGGCACGCTTGGCAGGCATGCAGCCTGCGGCTTGTCTGATTGAAATTCTCAACCCTGATGGCACCATGGCTCGTATGCCTCAACTGCAAGAGTTCGCTCAACGAGAGGGACTGCATATTATTACCATTAAAGATTTAATAGCCTATCGCTTAAAGACGGAATGCTTAGTGGAGCAAGGTGAGGAGGTAGATATGCCTACTGAGTATGGTCACTTCCACTTGATTCCTTTTCGTCAGAAAAGCAATGGATTAGAGCACATCGCTTTGATTAAGGGAGAATGGAAAGAAGATGAACCCGTATTGGTTCGTGTACACTCCTCTTGTATGACGGGCGATATATTCGGTTCGGAACGCTGTGATTGTGGAGAGCAACTTCACAAAGCAATGCGCATGATTGAAAAGGAGGGAAAGGGAGTAGTGCTATATCTCAATCAAGAAGGACGTGGCATCGGCTTGATGGCAAAGATTGCCGCTTACAAGTTGCAAGAAGAGGGCTACGATACTGTAGATGCGAATATCCACCTCGGCTATGATCCTGATGAGCGTGACTATGGTGTAGGCGCCCAGATATTGGGTATGCTTGGTGTGAGAAAAATGCGATTATTGACCAATAACCCCGTGAAGCGCGTGGGGCTTGAAGCTTATGGTCTTGCAATTACAGAAAATGTCCCCATTGAAATCACGCCTAATAAGTACAATAAGCGTTATCTCGAGACCAAGAAAGATCGCATGGGGCATACGCTGCACTTTTGATAATCCGATAAAATAAACTCTGATATATCCCATAAAGTTTGAGCCTAACATTATGTTGGGGTCTATCAGAAAAATTCTAACCTATCAAACTTTTATCATTATGGACTATAATTTTTATAATTATTCGCCCAATGAGCCTAAAACTACGGTTCGCGAGAGAAGTTCAGCCTTTCCTGCACTAATGTCGAAAGTCTATCTTTGGATGACTTTGGCATTAGCCATTACAGGTCTTACTGCCTACTATGTGGTAGGCAATGAGCAGTTGTTTTATAGCGTCATAGGTAATCAAGCTGTATTTTGGAGCTTGCTCATTGGTGAATTAGCTTTGGTATGGATACTCTCTGCATGCATCAATAAGTTGTCGTTTCCCGTGGCAGGACTGATGTTCGCACTATACTCAATATTGAATGGTGCCACGCTCTCGGTGATATTGATTGCTTACACGATGGAGAGCGTTGCTACCACTTTCTTCGTGACAGCGGGAACTTTTGGAGCCATGAGTCTCTTTGGGGCAGTGACTAAACGCGACCTCTCTGGAGTGGGACGCTTCCTCTATATGGCGCTCATTGGACTAATTATTGCTACCATTGTATATATCTTTGTGGCAAGCGACATCTTCTCATGGGCGTTGACCTACGTAGGTGTGTTCATTTTCTGTGGATTAACAGCGTATGACACACAAAAGATGAAAGAAATATTGCGCCAAAGCGAAGGCCTGGGCGAGATCAATCTGCTCAAAATAGCCTTGCTTTGCAGTCTTTCTCTCTATCTCGACTTTATTAATCTGTTCCTCTATTTGCTGCGTATCTTTGGCGGCAGAAGAAATTGAGGCACATATACCCTTTGATGCCTCTACGCCAATGCAGCGTAAGAGGCATCTTGCAAATAAATAACTTAATAGTCTATTGGTAATATGTCGTAGTTACGTGGGTAATAATGCTAGTAGCTATGTCGGTAAAATCTGATAGCAGAACAGAAAACACTTGTAAGCTCTTCCGTTGAAGGTTCTTGGTGGTCCTCTTCGAAATAGCAATACACTAAACAAATAAACAACATGCTTTCATCACTCGTAAACCGCTTGGCCCCCTCGGCCACTCTCGCCATGTCGCAAAAGAGCGCAGAGCTCAAAGCACAAGGCATTGACATTATCAATCTGTCGGTAGGAGAACCCGATTTCGACACTCCTGACCATATTAAGGAAGCTGCCAAGAAGGCCATCGACGAGAATTATTCTCGTTACTCTCCCGTTGCAGGTTATCCTGCACTTCGCAAGGCCATCGTAGCCAAGTTGAAAAACGAGAACGGATTGGATTTTACTCCCGACCAAATTGTATGTTCCAATGGTGCTAAGCAGTGCGTGTGCAATGCTGTAATGGCTCTTGTCTCTCCAGGTGAAGAGGTTATCATCCCCGCTCCCTATTGGGTGAGCTATCCTCAGATGGTGCTCATGGCCGATGGTAAGCCCGTATTTGTAGAAGCCACAATCGAGCAAGATTTTAAGATTACTCCCGCTCAACTTGAGGCTGCTATTACTCCAAAGACGCGTGCCATCATCCTTTGCTCGCCGAGCAATCCTACAGGTTCTGTGTATAGTCAAGAAGAACTAGAGGCTCTTGCAGAAGTGCTTCGCAAGCACGATGGTGTATACGTGATTAGCGATGAAATCTACGAACATATCAACTATGTGGGCCATCATGCCTCCATCGCTCGTTGTGAAGGGATGAAGGATCGCACTGTTGTAATCAATGGTGTATCTAAGGCTTATGCCATGACAGGCTGGCGTATAGGCTTTGTAGCCGCTCCTCTCGAAATAGCAAAAGCTTGTAGCAAACTCCAGGGTCAGTACACTAGCGGTCCTTGTTCTGTAAGCCAAATGGCAGCCACCGAAGCATTTGCTGGTCCGCAGGAATGTGTGGAGACAATGCGTCAAGCTTTCCAGCGCCGTAAGGAACTCATCGTACGTTTGGCTAAGGAAGTTCCTGGTTTCGAGGTGAACGATCCTCATGGAGCCTTCTATCTCTTCCCCAAGTGTAGCTATTATTTTGGTAAGACCGATGGCCAGCGTGTCATTAAGGATTCTATGGATTTCGCCATCTATTTGCTCGAGGTAGGCCACGTGGCTACAGTTGGCGGTGCTGCTTTTGGCTCTCCCGAATGTTTCCGTATGAGCTATGCAACAAGCGACGAAAACATTGTTGAGGCTCTTCGTCGAATCAAGGAAGCCGTAAGCAAACTTAAATAAATCTCTTATATTTACACACACAAAGAGGCGATCTGTTACTTCAGACCGCCTCTTTGTGTGTAATGATGATGAAACGGGAAAAGGAAATATCTCTTATAACTCGCACACCAAAGGAATAAGTAGGGGAACGCTCATATCGAGTAGCATGCCATGAAAAAGAGCCACGGGAATCATGTCCTTGCCCGATACGCGGCCGATGGCGGGCAAACAGACATCTACGGAAGTGACACCCGCTGCCGTGATAGGAGCCAATGGACCAAATAATTTGCAAATCAGTGGGGCAAAAATCAAGGCAATTAACTCGCGACATACGTTGGAAAGCAATGCAATAGTGCCTAGTTCTGCAGCCACTTGCTCACCCAATGATGGAATTTTTAGCTGGGTGACTAATATGGATGAAAGTGAATAGTAGCCCATGCCAGCACCCACTGCTACACAGTCGAACACATTCCAGTGGCTCAGAAATATACTCACTAGAGCCGAAAAAACTATTGTACCCGTGATAGTAGTGAGAGGAAGTAAAAGCATTTTCGGACGGAAATTTCTTAGAATTGCTTTAAAATTATCGCTACAGCCCACACTTAGTCCCACCTGGAACATCAACGCATACAATATATATAATGAAAGATTATGGAGTTGCCAGTTGAGGCCACATACGTGGCCAATCACGCAACCTGCCACAAACATTAGGAGCACGCCGATGCTTTGAATCATGCCTTCTTCTCCTCCTTTCTGCCAATTACGTAGTGCCAAATAAGCCAGCCGCCCAGTGCACTCCCTGTGATAGCTGCAAGGCTGATAATTAGTGCTTGCCCACCGTATACCCAAAGGTTGTTTACGATTAGGCTATTCTCGCCCACCGAAAGCCCCAAAACAAAGAGCATGAAGCAGATGGTCAGGGTTATCGTAAAGTTTACGTGGCGTAGCCCTTTCCAACGGCGCAATCCAAAACCCGCTACCACGCCGCAAAGAGCCACCATTATTACTGAAAACATATCTTGTAAACATTTCTCCTCTCGAATGTATCTATCATCCTATTCCGAGAATTATGTGATATAACTGTTATTTCGGAGTGCAAAGTTAGCAATATAATAGCGCTTCGAGGCTCCTCCTGCACTGAAAAAGAGAAAAACCTTCGCTCAAAGCGTGCAAATATGCCTATCTTGTTGTACCTTTACGCTCTATAATCTACATACTGAAAAAGTTTTGGAAAGAGCGAGGTGAGACCATTCTGCGTTCATACTTCTCTACTTACGAAACTTCAATGCAGAATACCTATGAATATAGCAGAAATTATATCTAAGCAACTCGGTCTGCGCACCCATCAGGTAGAGAGTACCATTAATTTATTGGCAGCTGGAGCTACTATCCCTTTTATTAGTCGTTATCGAAAAGAAGCTACGGGTGGCCTTAATGAGGTGCAGGTAGCTCAGATACAGGAACAGAATGCACGCCTAGAAGAGCTCGTGCATCGCCGCGAATACATACTTCAAACCATTGATGAGCAAGGAAAACTCACTGAGCCTTTGCGTAAACGTATTAGCGAATGTTGGGATGCCACGCTGCTTGAAGATCTCTACTTACCTTTTAAGCCCAAACGTAAGACCAAGGCCGAGGCTGCTCGTAAAAAAGGGCTCGAACCGTTAGCCGAACTCTTGCTGACGAAACCCTATAATAAGCCCGAGGAAGCCGCTCGCTTTTTTGTGAAAGGCGAAGTGGCAGATGTTGACGAGGCGCTGCAAGGAGCGCGCGATATCATAGCCGAACGTGTGAATGAAGATGAGCGTACGCGCCAAACTGTGCGTCGATCCTTTGAATGTACCGCCATGATTCGTTCCAAGGTTGTTAAAGCACGTGAGGCTGAGGCTGGCAAATTTCGTGACTATTTCGATTGGAGTGAGCCTCTTCGACGCTGCACATCCCATCGTCTGTTGGCTATGCGTCGAGGCGAAAGTGAGGGCTATCTGCGTGTGAGCATTGGCCCGTCCGACGATGCCGATTGTCTCTCGCGCATAGAACGTCCGCTCGTCAAAGCAGGATCGCCCGCTGCTATGCAAGTGCAGACAGCTATTGCCGATGCTTACAAGCGCTTGCTTCGTCCTAGCATCGAGACTGAATTTGCCGGACAGAGCAAGCATCAAGCTGATGAAGAAGCTATTCATGTCTTTGCCAGTAACTTGAAACAACTTCTTCTTGCTCCGCCATTGGGTCAAAAACGCATTATGGGTATCGATCCTGGTTTCCGCACAGGTTGTAAGGTCGTATGTCTTGATGCACAGGGAAACTTGCTCCACAATGAGACAATTTTTCCTCATCAGCCTCAAAATCAGTATGCCCGTTCGGGTTTCAAACTTCACAGTCTCGTAGAACAATATAAGATAGAAGCTATTGCCATAGGCAATGGTACGGCTGGTCGCGAAACGGAAGAACTTGTCAAAAGCCTCCATATCAAGAGTGTTGACGTGTTCCTTGTGAGCGAAGACGGAGCTTCCGTCTATTCTGCTTCCAAACTTGCCCGTGAGGAATTTCCCGACTACGATGTCACTGTGCGTGGAGCCGTGAGTATAGCTCGTCGACTAGCTGATCCATTAGCAGAGTTGGTTAAGATTGATCCGAAATCAATCGGTGTGGGGCAGTATCAGCACGATGTAGACCAGGCAGAACTGAAAAAGTCGCTCGACCTCACCGTGGAAAGTTGCGTCAACACTGTGGGCGTAAATCTCAACACCGCATCGAAGCATCTGCTCACTTATGTATCGGGGCTTGGACCTGCTTTAGCCCAAAACATCGTAGACTATCGTGCAGAACATGGTGCCTTTCGTTCGCGTCGCGACCTTCTTAAAGTGTCTCGTCTTGGAAGCAAAGCTTTTGAGCAGTGTGCTGGTTTTCTTCGCATTCCTGGTGCCAAAAATCCGCTTGACAATACGGCCGTTCATCCCGAACGCTATGCCTTGGTGGAAAAGATGGCTCACGATGCGGGTTGTGATGTAGCCACGCTCATTGCCTCGCCACAACTTCGAGCTGCCATTGATCTTGGCCGCTATGTAAGTGCTGAAGTGGGTCTGCCCACGCTCACTGATATAATGCAAGAACTTGCCAAGCCTGGGCGCGACCCACGTGGCGTAGCGAAAGTGTTCAGTTTTGCCGAAAATCTTCATACCCTCGACGACCTTCGCATCGGAATGGAAGTGCCAGGCGTTGTGACCAATATTACTAAATTTGGTTGTTTCGTTGATATGGGCATTAAGGTAAAAGGCCTCGTACATATCTCACAGATGGCCGACCATTATGTTAAGGATCCTGCAGAGGTGGTGCACATACAGCAACAGGTGATGGTCAAAGTAATCGACATAGACGAGGAGCGTGGACGTGTGGCGCTGAAACTTATACAGTAACTTTTCCTTAATTCACTAGCAACTAAAGAAGATGACAGATAACGATTATATGCGCAAGGCACTAGAACAAGCCCGCATGGCTTCCGATCGTGATGAAGTGCCCGTGGGAGCCATAGTGGTGTGCAACGATCGCATCATAGCGCGTGGTCACAATCTTACCGAAACTCTCAACGACGTGACAGCTCATGCCGAGATGCAAGCCATTACGGCTGCTGCCAATGCTCTTGGAGGAAAATATCTTGATGTGTGCACTCTCTATGTCACGGTGGAACCTTGCGTGATGTGTGCTGGAGCCATTGGTTGGTCGCAACTTGGAAGGCTCGTTTATGGTGCAGCCGATCCTAAACGAGGTTATAGTGTCTATGCACCTAATGCACTTCATCCTCGCACACAGGTGACTACAGGTGTACTAGAAGAAGAATGTGCACAATTAATGAAAGATTTCTTCAAACGTAAACGCTAAGATGGCCGATCACAATCTATTAGGACAAGAAGGAGAGCGGCAAGCCATGCTCCATCTGATGCATAAGGGCTATACTCTGCTAGAGCATAATTGGCGTTCTGGGCATTTAGAGATAGATATTGTGGCCGAATGGCATGGCGAGATTGTGTTCGTAGAAGTGAAAACGCGAAGAAACGAAGATTTTGCCCCAGCTGCCGAAGCTGTGACGTTGTATAAAAAACGTAATCTTATAGCCGCCGCCCGTGCTTATTTGGCTTATCACCACTTGATTGGTCAACCTTATAGTTACGATATTATCACAGTGGTGGGTACTTCGGCGCCTTTCCAAATCACGCACATTCGCCACGCTTATAATGAGGAGAAAGTGAGAGAAAAAAGTAAAAAGCTCTTTAGGTGATTTTTTTGTTAGTTGGCTTGGCTGTATCGCTCACTATGCGCCTTCAGTTGTTATTAAAAGGCTACTTTCCATGTCACGCAAAGTAGCATCATCAGAATGGATAGACCTATCCATAATTTCGGAAAATGAGTATTCTATAAGATATGTCAAAACTCTCTCTTAACCTATCTTCTAACTGGCAACACATTCATCTGAGTAGCACAGACTCTACAATGCTCCGATTGCGCGATGAGGCGTATGCTCGTGTTGCTGAAGAATTTGTACTCCTTACTGCCGACTATCAATCGGCTGGACGTGGACAGCGTGGTACCTCTTGGGAGGCCGATGCGGAGCAGAATTTACTATTTGGCTTTCTTTTCCACCCCGTGGAGGTGAATGCCATGCGCCAGTTTTCTTTGTCAGAAGCCTTGGCATTGGCTGTATGCGAATGTCTTTCTGCTTATGACGAGGGCTTCAGTGTAAAGTGGCCCAACGATGTTTATTGGCACGAACGAAAGATATGTGGCATGTTGCTCGAACATGATTTGCAGGGTTCGCATATTGCCACTACTCTGACGGGGGTGGGGGTGAATGTCAATCAGCAAACATTTCGCAGCAATGCTCCCAATCCTGTCTCACTCAAGCAAATCACGGGGAACAATGTGGATAGAGCCGAATTGCTCGAGAACATTCTGAATAGATTCCAGAGTTATTACAGACAGTTGCAAAGCGGAGACTATCAGTCGCTTCATACGGCCTATATGCAACGGCTCTATCGTCGAGAAGGAGTGCATCCTTTTGAAGATTCTGAGGGCTCATTCAGTGCCTCTATTGAGAACATCTCTCCTCTTGGCATGCTCACGTTGCAACGTGAAGATGGTTCTCAACGTACGTATGCGTTTAAGGAAGTAAAGTTCATAGTGCCTTCCTCTAAGGAAAGACAAGTATAGTGATAATGTGAGTATGCCGCTCAATGGGAAGTTTTTATGTGTTGTCATTATTTGACTCTACTGAAGAATGTTTCCATGCAAATGGGAAAATGTATGCTTGCAATATTTTTTTTCAAAAAAAAGTGACGGAAAGTTTTGGTAGATTGGGAAAAAGTCGTACCTTTGCACTCGCAAACGAGAAATAACGATACTCGCAAGCGCACAACGATGGCGCGATAGCTCAGATGGTTAGAGCGCATGATTCATAATCATGAGGTCGACAGTTCAATCCTGTCTCGCGCTACAAAAAAGCAGTTGCTTACAAAGCAACTGCTTTTTTGTATACCCATTTCGAAGCGAACGTGCTAAAAGTTAGGCGAAATGTCACGCTATTAGCAAAAAAAGTAGTAATTTTGCGCCGAAATTATAAGAAACAAACAACAATACTCCAATGATTAAATCACAAGACATCAAGAAGGGTACTTGCATCCGCTTGGACGGCAAACTCTATTTCTGCATTGACTTCCTTCACGTAAAGCCCGGTAAGGGTAACACCATCATGCGTACCACTCTGAAGGACGTGGTGACTGGTCGCGTGCTTGAGCGTCGCTTCAATATCGGAGAAGCTCTTGAAGACGTACGCGTAGAGCGTCGCCCCTACCAGTATTCATATGCTGAGGGTGATCAGTATCACTTCCTCAACCAAGAGACTTGGGACGACGTGATTATTGAGAAGGATCTCATCACAGGCGTAGACTTCATGAAGGAAGGCGACGTTTGCGAAGTAGTAAGCGACGCTTCAACAGAGACTATCCTCTTTGCCGAAATGCCTGTGAAGACTCACCTCAAGGTGACTTACACTGAGCCTGGTCTTAAGGGAGATACTGCCACCAACGCAACGAAGCCTGCTACACTCGAAACTGGCGTAGAAGTACGCGTTCCCCTCTTCATCAACGAGGGTGAAATGATTGAGGTTGATACTCGCGATGGTTCTTATCTCAACCGCGTTAAGGCATAAAGATTGCTTTCATATGAGGATTCCCCTCACAGAGAGATAGACCAAAAGTTTAGATTTGGTCATTCATAA
>ERZ1023641.432-NODE-432-length-11730-cov-7.028865_pt1 | contig 11730 bp, 12 predicted proteins | sample MGYA00380335_ERZ1023641 | MGnify/ENA primary metagenome ERZ1023641 (study PRJEB33179, sample SAMN07448970) | human gut metagenome | biome: Human-gut; feature: Human associated habitat; material: Faeces | host: Homo sapiens | place: India: Bhopal | collected... | reverse complement strand
CCGCGCGCGCCGTGACGGTGGACATTTTTGATGATACGCAAGCAGCGGAGCTGACTCCGAGCATCAGAAAAGCGAGTTCAGCCTGTCAGGCTGCGGTGAAAACAACCGCCGAGGATGTACAAAAATCAACAGCGCAGACAGTCGCCGCAACAGCGTCTGCAGCAAATGCCGCAGCGTCGGAAGCAAATACGGCGGCGATGTTGGGAACGAAAGCTGAAGCGGATTTAAGTAACTTATCTGCGGAAGGAAAACGTAGAATTGCGGCGTTAAGTTCTCCGAGCAGTGCTCAAATTGTTGATATATTTACATCGCCGATTACAACGGAACACCAGTCGTACACCGCACCGGCGAACGGAACGGTTATGGCGAACATAGCCATTCAAAACGGGTATATGACGTCGGACAACATTAATACGGGCGAAGGATGCTTAATTGGAAATACAAACGGAATATGCTATTCATCCGTTAATATTAAAGTCCGCAAAGGCGACACCGTGACCACCTATACCTACCAATCGTCCGCCACCGTGTTTCATAGCAAATTTGTTTACGATCAAGGAGAAATCTGATGTATTACGCTTACAATTTCAAAACGGGAACATACCTTTACGGTTCGGAAAACAAAATCGCCGTTCAAGAATGTTTGGCAATTAATTTTCCGAACTCGTCGGATTGGGGGATTGTCGAAACGGATTCGGCGTTTGTTTGCCCTGTAACAGCACAGGATAAGGCGCTGAAAATCCGTCAAAAGCGAAACGATATGCTTGTACGGAGCGATTGGACACAACTGCCCGACAATACGCTGGATGCCAATAAAAAAGCCGAATGGGCGGCATATCGACAATCTTTGCGCGACATCACGCTTCAGTCGGATTTTCCGAACAGCGCGACATTTCCAAGTCAACCGGTTTAGCTCGGATGTGCGGGGAAAGCTTATCTTTTCCCCGTACAAATGCTTTTTTGCAGAGAGTTTTCTTTAATACACGCAAACAAATTTTTGTTTGCTGTAAAAATTCCTAAAACGAAAGGAAACGCCCACTCTTTAAGAAGATTAAAAATCGGAATCTTGTTTGTATATTCGCCAATCAAAAAAATAAAATAAGAAACAAATAGCATTTCATACGGATATTTACGGACAAATTTATATAATATCGGGAATATAATATACAACGGTATGATCAGCGATAAAAACCACCACGTCGGATTGTAACCGAATTCACAAAACCTTCACGGCTAAACAAAAATGATGAAAAAGCGTAATCTGTTGTATAAAATAAATGATGAATCAGTAATAAAATAACAGCAACGCCTTTGGCAACAAATGTATCATTTCTTGTAAAGTTCATTCATTTCTCCTGTTCTCTTTTTTCCTTGTCATAAAAATATCCCCAATCCACTTTTTCAGCGTCCATCAGCTGGATAAAATCTTGCAGTTCTTCTGCGGACGCATTTTTACCCAAATGTTTTCGGGCAAATTCCATTTGAAGAAACGGCCAAATGTACGGGCTTTCATCTAAAAGCTTCAAATAAGCTAAAACATCTTCTCTTTTTTTAGAAAGAACCTTGCGTTTCGCGAATTCAAAACGACCGTATTGATTATGATACGGCTCTATGATTTCACGAATATAATCGTCAAAAGCATTGCGTTCTTTATTTGTTAAAATGCGACATTGGAGAGTATATAAATTCTCCGATATGTTCTTTCGTTTAAAAACAATGTTCTTTTGATATTTTTCTTTGATGAAATATGAAACTGCTTTCTTTATATCCATGTACGGATTGTAGACCCAATCAGACGCTAAAAATCGAAATTTGCTGCCTTTTGAACATATATCCAACCATGTGTCCGTTTTTGAAATTTTATAATCGGATATCATTTTGGCTTTGTGCATGTCAATCCAGCCGTAATGGTGAAGTTTGTTTTTCAAAAAAACATTCTTTCTGAACGGAGCCGCAATATGCTCTTCTAAAGGATAATTCGTCATAAAAATTCTATCGTTTTTTATATAACTCAAGTCTTTGTTGATTTTTTTATAAATTCTGTATTGATATCGCGTCGAATTTGCTTGCCCATACATAATGTTAAACGAACAAAACACGGCGGACAATAAAGCAATCAATTTGAATGTTTTATTATTTATAGTGAAATGTTCGTTTCCGATTGCCAACAACAGACCGATTGTTGTCGCGAAGGCGAAGTTATACCACAAACGATATGGCAAAGCTCGGAATTCAACATTCAGTGCGCAAACAAACACAAAAAGCAAGGTAAGTTCAAAAAAAGCCGATTTTTGTTTTTTGGCAAAAAACACTGCAATCAGCAAATACAATCCGCAAAAATAGGGAAAAACGCCTCGAAAATCTTTGATGCGAAATCCCGCCGAAATCGAATTCGCCGTTTGAACTTTCGGAGCAAGTTCTTTTGACGCTTTTTGCAAATTTTCAACACCGAAAGCCGGCTCGTTTCCGAATGTAAGATAAGAAAGTAATAACCTGTAATCACCCTTTATAAAAGAAAATCCGTTCTGTGTTAATTCTTCCACTTTTTTTTCGCTTTTTTCCCAAGGCTGCTCTACTGAATCCCACATTTCACTTTTGTCGGTTATCTCGACGCGCGCCGTGTTGAATTTGCGCCAATTGTTCCATTGAGGATTGTTTTTTACCAAAATCGAATCCGCATACACTCCACCCCCTATCGCAACCAACGAGAGAAAGATAACATACGATTTTTTCGCTATCCCTTTCCAATCACGGTAATTCCAATACGGCAGCAAAACCAATCCCGTAAAAAAGGCGCAAACCATGCAATTTTCAAAACGGATTAACGATGAAAACAGCAAAGCGAAAAAACAGTAAATTGCATAAAACGCTTGTTCTTTTCCGGTTAAAACGGGATTGTTTGTCAGACAATAGAACGATAAAACGCCGGAAATGGCCAGAACGCCCGATGTCAATGTGAATTGCGGCGAAACGAACGGCGTTGCTCCGACAAAAGACAAGATCAGAAGGTTTGCCAGCTTTTTAAACAAGCTTTGCTGATCGAAACGGTTGCAGCAGACCAACGAAATGACATATATCGATAAACTGCAAAAAAGATATGTAAAAATATCGTACCAATAGCCATCTTGGTACAGGGTATAGAAAAATTTTAAAAACTTGCCGTACAGAACGTTCATATACATTGAAAATTCGGACGGTTGCGTGTATTGAACGCCGCCGACACTTCCTTCCAAGGAAATACGCATATCCCAGTCGTCGCTGGTTTGATACATCGCATGATAATGAATTGCGCAAATCCATCCGATCAGAACGGGAATAAAGCAAAACAGCCATTTGTTTTCAAACGGATTCCATTTTTTATGTTCTTTGAAAAAATCACGGATTTTGAGAAAATACAGGTTTATCACTGTTATTTGTTCTTTGAAAAAAGCGCGTATTTTGAGAAAATACAGGTTTATCACTGTTATTGTTTTTTCCATAATTACCCCCTGCTTGTAATAAAAATTCCCAGCATAATGCACGCTACGCCCGCGATTTTGTAAACGTTCAAACTTTCCCCCAGCAACAGCACGGAAAACAGCAAAACCAGCACAAAACCCAAACTGGTGAACGGATAGGCGAAACTGATGTCCAACTTTGTCATTGTCGCCATCCAAAACAGTCCCGAAGCGAATGTCGCGACCAATCCCGAAAAAATGAACGGGTCGAAAACGATCGTGAACAACAGAACGATTTTGTCCGTCAATCCCGCAGGCATGTGCATATCCGCGAATTTGTTTGAAATGCGCCACTTGATCATAATTTGGGAATAAACGGACAGTAAAATCGTCGAAGCCAAATATACATACGGCATCACATTAGTCATCTTTCGCTTCCCCCGACATTCATGGACCGCCCCACGACATACAGCGGGCGACGGTGTGACTCTTGAAAGATATTCGCCAAATAAACGCTCATTATCGCCAATGTCAAAAACAGCAGTGCGCCGATAAACGTAAGAGCGAACATAATGCCCGCATATCCGTTTACGGCGTAATTTCCGGCAAAATGATTGTACAAAATCAATCCCGCAAAGACAAAAGAAGCCACAAAACACAACAGTGAAAAGGCTACGCTGACAAACAGCGGTTTAACCGACTGCTGCATTAAAATATGAAAAGCGTGTTTCAATGATTTGAAAAAGGTATAGCCTGATTTTCCCTCGAACCTTGCTTGCGCTTCAATCGGGCAATAACAAATGTCGAAACCGCACCATTTGACCAAGCCGAAATAGGACCGGTTGTATTCGCGCAACTTTCTGATTTCTTTGACAACCTTGGCGGATACAATTGAAAAGTTGCCTATGTTTTTGTCGGTGACATAAATTTTGTCCGACAGCAACCGCATAACGGAACTGAACGCTTTGGAATAAAACAGTTTCAAAAATCCCTCTTTTCTGTTTTCCCGAACGGAAAAAGCGACTTCCTTTCCCGACGATTTCAAAGCGTCAAACAAAACGCCGATTTTATCCGGTGGATCTTGCAAATCGCAATCCATAACGACAACATAATCGCCCGACGCGTAATCCAGACCTGCCGAAATGGCAATGTGCTGACCGAAGTTACGCGCCAGATCGATAAATTTAACCCGTGAATCCTTTCGCGCCAGAGCGGCGATTTTTTCTCCGCTGCCGTAGGGGCAGGCATCGTTTACCATAACGATTTCAAAGTCATCCGTGATTCGGGAAACGTTTTCAACCAGTTGTTTGTAGAGTTCATCAACGATGTTCACCGCGTTATAAACAGGTGTGACGATTGAAATTTTCATAAAATTTTCTCCAATTTCGCTGCCGCTTGGTTGATAAGCGTCAGTTCCGCTTCGGACAGACTGTTTTCAATTTCTCTGACGCCGCCGTCAGTCAGCAGACACGGCCGGCTGATACAAGCCTTGTCCGCCGACACGGGGAAAGTCAGCGACAGCAAAGTTTGATGATGCTCTTTCATTTCGTTGACGATGTAGGCGACGCATCCCGCTATGCCGTAATGCGTGCGCCCTTTACCCGCGATAATTTCCGCCCCCGTATTGGCGACTTTCGCCGCTATTTTTTGCTTGTCCGCTTCGTTCAGTTCCACCGGATTGCCATTGATTCTGACGGAACTCCACAGCGGGACTTGTCCCGCGCCGTGTTCGCCCGCAACAAAAGCTTGAACGGACGATTCCGAAACATTCAGAAAGTCCGCCAGAACAGAACGAAAGCGCGCCGAATCCAAAATGCATCCCGTTCCGAACACGCGTCCGGACAGCTCATTCAATTCTTCGGCAAAAATGCGGGTAATGACATCAACGGGATTCGATACGACAACCACGATACCGTGCGCGTCGTTTGTTTTTAAATTTTGTGCGATTTCCCGCGCAATGGCGGCGTTCTTGCCGATTAAATCCAACCGGCTTTCGTTCGGTTTGCGGCTGACGCCCGCCGTGACGATAATGATGTCGCTGTCCGCCGCATCGGCATAGCTTCCCCGATAGACTTTCGACGGACTGATGGCGGATAAACCGGGACGGATGTCTGCAACTTCCGCATTGACGGCAACGGGATTGACATCAATCAGCGCGATTTCTTCAGCGGCTTCTATCAGCATCAGCGAATACGCTATACTGGAGCCGACATATCCCGCCCCGATAATGGAAATCTTTTTTATCATGACACACTCACAATCCTTGAAAGTTCTCTGACCAAATCGTGTCCGTCCCAAATGACGTCAATGTCCATTGCCTTGCCGACGGGAACGATGCGGTCAATACCGCGGACGTTTGCCGCAATCAGTTCTTCGCGCAGTTTGACGGCGTCAATGCCGAAATACGTGATTGTCTGGAATTTTTCCGTAATCACGGCGCAAAGTTCGCTTAAATCCGTCAAAGCGTGTTCAAAGAAATATCCGCCTTTGCCGCGATGGTTGATGATGTCGGGCGTCAGGGCTTTGACCTCCTCCCGATACAGCAGGTTGCCGTTGCGGGTGAAGCTTTCCGCATTGTCGTTGCTGACGGCTTCGGTGCAGAACAGCGTGTATTTGTCAACGGCGACCGCGTCTTGCAAAGCGTATTTCGCTTCGGCAACCGCAAACGCCACGTCCCAGAACTTCGCGCGCGCCCCTTCGCCGTCATTAATCCATAAAATAATCTGCGGCGAAGAACACGCGTTTTGATCCATCAGCCAAGTGTCGTTGTAAAAGTTTTCCGCCAACCGCTTCATTTGCGCGTCATCGGCGTTTAAAACCGCTTCGCCGTCAATCATCGCCAAAGAATACCGGTCGGCGAAAGCAATATCGACACACCGCGGGGAAGCCGGCAAAGCTTTGATGTTTTCAATCGTTTTGTCGCCGCCCCAAATCATGCGTGCATCTGCGATTTTGCAAAATTCCGCCGTGATTTCGTCGCTGCGCGGATAGCGGACGAACGCCGTTCTTTTTTCAATTTCGGGATACTTGGGCAACACTTTCTTCATCAAAGCGCACAAGGCGTCGATTTGCGGAAACGTCTTGGACGGCAGGCGGACGATGTTCGCGTTGCCCGCCAATAGTCCGAACAGGTAAGTGAACGCAAAATTCACCGGAATGTTGGACGGCGCGATATGAAAGCACAAACCGCGCCCCAACCGTCCCGCCGTATCGCCGAACGCTTCTTTCAGTTTTTGCAGGTTCGCTTTGCGTCCCCAAAACGCCAAAGCCGACAAATCGGGGTATGTTCTTGCCAACGGGGATTTCAGAATCTCCGCCGACAGTTCCGCGATAAAAGCGCATGCCGTATCGTCATACACCCGTATCGGCGCATTGACGATATCCGCCGTTCCGATGACATACTCAACGCCGTTCAAAGGTATCACTGCACCCTCTCAATTCAGCGCTCTTGATGCGCCCGTGAATTTTAAAATACTTGCCTTTTCTGCCGCAGGGACAATCGTCCGCGCCCAGAATCTCCCCTTCATCTTCGGTCAAGAGAACGTGTCCGGGGTAACTGACGGGCAGGACGGACAACAGCTCCATCAATCCCTTTTCGCCGATTTCCGCTTCGGAAAAATCTTTCGACCGGCGGATAATCACGTCGGAATAGTTCGAGCAGTGCATATGCCCGTGTTCACATTCGACAAAGACCGAACCAAGCTGCTCCGCCATACCGTAATAGTTATAGACTTTGACGTTGCCCAGACGCCCTTGGACGCGGCGGTTGAATTCCAAAGCGTCAACCGCTTGGTCTTTTAATTTTTTCCACCCGCCGATATGGAACAAAACGGCGTTTTCGGCGTTAAAGGAGATATTTTTTTCTTCCAAAGCGCGCACGATAAACTGCCAAATCATATAGGTGTAGCCGAACATTAAAATCGGTTCGTTCTTGTGTTCCTCAAAGAAAGCGGCGACTTTGTCGACATCAATGTTCATTTCGGCGTCCAGCGCGTAAGTGCTATTGCGCCCGAAAATCGAAAAGCCGATAATACCCGCGCCGCGCGCCGAATACATCGACCGGTCTTTTTTAATCATTTCCGTATCCAGCAACAACAACGGCAGACGCTGTTTGCCGATAAAGGAGGAAATAATCTCGTTCAGCGTTTTGGTTTGGGAACGCACATTGTCCGCATTCAAAAAGATTTTAGAAACCGCTTGCCCCGACGTTCCCGATGATGTCAGCGTTTTCGTGATTTCCTCTTTCGGAACGGAGCGCAATTCGAACTGCTTGAACAAACGAACGGGCAAAAACGGCAAGTCCGCGCAAGCATAATTTTGCGCCGCGTCAAACTTCAGCGCGTCCAGTATTCGTGCGTATTCGGGACAAGCCGCATAATGACGGCGTGTCAGGTCGTTTAAAATATCCTTTAAAGCCGCGTCCTTTTCGGCTTTGTTCAAAGAATACGGCGCGATTTGAAACAAGTCCTCAAGCGTCATGCCTCCCCCTCTTTGATAAAAATGTCCTGCGGTTCGGAAAAGATCGCGCCGAAAGCGGTATAGACGTTCATTACAGCCGTGTTTTGCGTGCTGACGCGCCCCTCCAGTTTTTTATAACCGCGCTCTTTGGCGATTTTGCAGGCGTTCGCGTACAAAGCCATCGCCGCGCCCGTCATACGGTATTTTTCCTCGACCGCCGCCAGATGCACGAACAAAGTGTCCGCCGCTGTTTCCTTTAATGCCAGAAAACCGACGGGCTGATCCTTGAACATGGCGACAAAGACCTTATCCAATTCGCCGACCCATTGCTTTAAAACGTCCGCCGCGGCTTCCGCGTTCAAATCGGGTTTGATGTGAAAACGCCTGTCGTACACAAACGAAGCGGCGGCAATCCGCAAAATATCGTTCTTGTATTCCGCCGTTTCAACAATCGGCAAACGAATAAACCGCTCCAAATCAACGGCGATTTTCGACAGGCTTATCGTTGTTTTCACCGTGCGATCGACAAAGAAAAAGCCGTCCCTTTGCATACGGATTTCGTTTGCGGGATCAGCGGGCGCGACGATGTATTCAGCCGTTTCCGTCATCGTTCGTTCAGCTCCTGATAAAGGGTTTTCCCTGCGTCGTTCTTGGGGATTTTTTCAATGTATTCGACGTGAAACGCCGTAAAGTTCAAATGCGTCTTTTCCGCGACAAAATTTTGCACCTCTTTGGTTTTTTCCGCATCGGTAATAAAGATTTTCATCGCGTCGTCTTTGCCCGCGCACGCACAGTCCAATTCGGGATATTGCGTTTTAATCAGCCGTTCCGTTTCGTCCAAGCCGACGCGGTTGCCGAAGATTTTTAAAAACCGTTTCTTGCGCCCGACAATGTAGAAATACCCGTCCGCATCGAACTGCGCCATGTCGCCCGTCTGCAGCACGCCGCCGCGTTCGTCGCCTTTTGCCAAATCCGCGCCGCAGACCGCATAGCCCAGCGTCACGTTGTCGCCCGTATAGACCAATTCGCCGACCGTGTCGGGCGTCGTGATTTTGCCGCCGTTCGCGTCAATCAAATCAAACTTGCCGCCGGGAATTGCAACGCCCGTCGAACCGCACTTTTCCAAAGCCTTTTCGGGCGGCAGATACGCCATGCGCGCGGTCGCTTCGGCTTGTCCGTACATGACGACGAAGTGCTTTCCCTCTTTTGCGGCGTATTCGGCGAATTTCTTATGCAGAGCGGGCAAAATCTTGCCCCCCGCCTGCGTCATCGTGCGCAAATCGGGCAATTTGCGGCGGAAGAACATCAGCTTGTCCAGCATTTCATAAGTGTAGGGAACGCCGCCGAACGATGTTGTTTTTTCCTGTGTGAAAAAGTCCCAAAATTCACGCTGCATCAGCGTTTTTTGCGTCATCAGAATCGTCGCGCCGACCGCCAGATGCGTATTCAAAATCGAAATGCCGTAAGTGTAGTTCATCGGCAGAGTCGTAATCGGACGTTCGGTCGAATCCAGTTTCAAGTATTCGACAATGGAATCCGTGTTAGCGCGAATGTTCTTGTAGCTTTGGCGCACGAATTTCGGCGATCCCGTCGACCCCGACGTCGTCAGCAGCAACGCCAATTCGTCATACAGCGGATACGCGCGGCTGCCCTCTCTTTTAACAAGGGCGTAGTTTCCCTGTTCAAAAACGGTTTTGCCGTCAAATTCCGCGGCTTTGTCGGCGGGAAGCCACAAATAATCGGGCTTGTATTCCGTCAAAAAGTTATCCAGCAAAGCGCGGTCGATGTGCGCGTCCAGCATCAGCGGCACAATGCGGTGATTGATGAACGACACATAACCGACCAGCGATTCAATCGAGTTTTCGCACAAATTGAACACCAGCGAACGCGGCGGCACCTTGTCCGCCAACGCGTCCGTCAAATCCGCCAGTTCCGCATACGAAAAACGCTGACCGTCGTCTTGAACAACGGCCGTGTTTTCCGCAAAATCACGCAAATTCCACATTGTATTTTGCAAGGATTTCTTTTCCTTTTTCAAAGCTGTTCAAATCAACGATGTCATCGGGTTCCAACATGATGTCGAACGCTTCCTCGATCTGCGCGACCAAGCCCATGTGCCCGACCGAATCCCAAGCGTCAATCGCCTGAAATTTCAGCGTTTTTGCCGTATCGGCATCAATATCGAAAGCCTGACAAAAAGCATTCGTGTATTTTTCAAGATTTGTCATTTTGTTATCTCCCATCAAAAAAGTTCCTGATATTTTTGTGTAATTGCGGCGGTCATCTGATTGGCCGTCAATTGACATTTATTCAACATAAACGCGTAATCGCCAGCCTTTTCGAACACATCGGGAATACCGATAATGAAATGCGGCGGCATATTTTTAAATCCGCTTTTATATTCGGCAACCGCGCTTCCTAAACCGCCAATAGCAAAGTGCTCCTCCATTGTCACAATCATTTTGTGGCTTGTGAACAAAGTATCCAACAGCTTTGTATCCAACGGTTTGATTGTGTGCATATCGACAACCGTAGCTGAAATATTATTTTTAGTTAAAGCTCTGGCTGTACGTTGTGCTTCGGAAACCATCGAACCGGTCGCGATCAAAGCGACGTCCGCTCCTTCTTTCAAAACAATGCCTTTCCCTATTTGAAAATCGTAATCATCCTTATAAACGGGCATAGCTCCGTTTGTTCCGGTTAACCGGATATAGCATGGCCCGTTCATCTCCTCAGCGGCAAAATCCGCTTTATATGTTTCCACTCCATCGGCAGGAGATAAAACCGTCATATTGGGAATAACGCGGGTAATAGCCAAATCTTCCAAGCCGTAATGTGTATTTCCGACAACACCGCCGGCAAGACCACTCATCAAACCGACAACTTTAACATTTAAATTCATATATCCCAGCTGCGTCCGAAGCATTTCAAAACAACGCATAGAAGCAAAGGGGGCAAACGTCGTAGCAAAAACCGTTTTTCCCGTTGAAGCCAACCCCGCGGCAATACCAATCATATTCTGTTCGGCGATACCGACATTTATTAATTTTTCGGGAGAATTTTTTGCAAAATCATCCAAACGGGCAGAACCGGTTACATCAGCGACTAAAACTCGCAAATCCGGAATCTTCGGCTCCAAATCGGCAAGAGCTTTTCCAAACACGCCGCGGGAAGAAATGCGTGAAAAATTCTGAACGGTTTTAGTATCAAAAATCATTGATTTTTCTCCAACTCTTCACAAGCAGCCACATACTGTTCCTCATCAAGTTTGTTGTGATGCCATTCAGGGTTTCCTTCCATAAAGGAAACTCCTTTCCCCTTAATTGTATGAGCGACAATCGCCAACGGTTTGCCGTTTCTTTCTGTTTTAAACGCAGTTTCGATTGCGTTTAAATCATGTCCGTCAATTTCGACAACCGTCCAACCGAAGGCCTTTAATTTTTCCCCCCAGTCTGAAACAGGCATAATATTCTTTGAAAAACCGTCCAGCTGCATTTGATTGTCGTCGATAATCGCGCAAACAGAGCTGATTTTTTTATGACCGGCAAACATCGCCGCTTCCCAAAAGGAACCTTCATTCATTTCGCCGTTTCCAACCATAACGAAAAAGTTAATTTTGTTATCTGAGCCTAAAGCCTGTCCTATTGCAAAAGACAACCCCAAGCCCAAACTCCCGCTGGAGAGTTCAATGCCGAATTTAGGCTTTTTGACGCAATGGGATGGAAAATCTCCGCCATTGGCATTAAAGGATAATAACTGTTCCCGTGTAATAAATCCAAATTCACATAGTGTCGCATATAAAGCTTGGGCACAATGTCCCTTACTTAAAATGAAG
>ERZ1023641.431-NODE-431-length-11753-cov-6.213028_pt1 | contig 11753 bp, 9 predicted proteins | sample MGYA00380335_ERZ1023641 | MGnify/ENA primary metagenome ERZ1023641 (study PRJEB33179, sample SAMN07448970) | human gut metagenome | biome: Human-gut; feature: Human associated habitat; material: Faeces | host: Homo sapiens | place: India: Bhopal | collected... | reverse complement strand
TCAAACGCTTTTTTGGCGTATAAAGAAAAAAAGTTTTCTCAATAAAGGAAAATACCTATGTATGTGATTACGGGCGGAGCAGGCTTTATCGGATCCAATCTGGCGGCGGAAATCGAAGACCGCGACTTGGGCGAAATCGTGATTGTGGACAGACTGCGCGACGGCGACAAATGGCGCAACATCGCGAAACGGTCTTTGCGCAACATCGTTTTCCCCGAAAAAATGTTCAGCTATCTGAACGCGCACGCCGGCGAAGTCGATGCCGTTATTCACTTCGGGTCAATGTCTTCTCCCATGGAAAACCACGTCGACGTACTGGTCGACGCCAACATCCATTTGACGGACAAACTGTTCCGCTGGTGCACCGATCATCAAATTCCTTTCCTGTACGCGTCAACCGCCGGTGTTTACGGCGACGGGTCTTTGGGATTCAAGGACGACGATTCCAAAGAAGCGTTAAGCAAACTGCGTCCCTTGTCGCCTTTGGCGTGGACAAAGCTGTTCACCGACCGCAAAATCGTCGATTTGGCGGACAGGTATTTGCACGTTCCGCCGCACTGGATCGGCTTCCGCTTCTTTAATCTGTACGGACCGAACGAATATCACAAAACCCGCCACCAAAGCATTGTGCCGCTGATTCATTCCAGCATCAAAAGCGGCAAGCTGTTTCCTTTGTTCAAATCGGAAAATCCCGCTTACAAAGACGGCGACCAGATGCGCGACTTTATGTGGATTGAGGACTGCGTGGACGTGATTTTGTGGTTTTTGGAACACCCCGAAATCAGCGGCATTTTCAATGTCGGCACGGGACAGGCGCGGACGTACGCCGACGTGTTGCGCGCCGTTTACGCTGCCATGGACGAAAAGCCCGAAATGGACTTTATCGACCTGCCCGCCGATATCAAAGGCAAGTATCAATACTTTACGCAGGCGGATATTCGGAAACTGCGCAACGCGGGGTACACCAAGCCGTTCACTTCGCTGGAAGAAGGCGTCGCAAAGTACGTCAAAGACTATTTGAACACACAGGACATCTACCGTTAAGGAGCTGTTATGACAGGCATTCCGTTCCCCGCGCTTGATCCCGTCGCGATTCACTTCGGACCGTTCGGTCTGCGCTGGTATTCGCTGGCGTATCTGGCGGGAATCGTGCTCAGCTGGTTTCTGACCAAACGCATGGTGCGCCGCTATCCGTCCCCCGTTTCGGGCGAAATGATTGACGATTCGTTTTTCTGGATGACCGTCGGCATGATTTTGGGCGGCAGACTGGGATATGTGTTTTTCTACAACTTCGGCTATTACTGGGAACATCCGTTGCAGATTTTCGCGCTGTGGCGCGGCGGCATGTCGTTTCACGGCGGATTGCTGGGCGTGATTGCCGCAATGTTTTTCTATACCCGCAGTGTCCGAGTCGGCTTTTTCGACTTGTCCGACTTGATTGCCTGTGTCACGCCGATAGGGCTGTTTTTCGGACGGCTGGCGAATTTTGTCAATGCCGAGCTGTACGGCAGAGTCACCGCCGTTCCTTGGGGCGTCGTGTTCCCGCATGCGGGTCCTCTGCCCCGCCACCCCAGCCAGCTTTACGAAAGCTGTTTTGAAGGCTTTTTGCTGTTCGTTTTGCTTTATACGCTGTGGACGCGGTGCGTGTGGGTGCGGATTCGTCCGGGGGTGGTGTCGGGGCTGTGTCTGGTCGGGTATGCCGCGGCGCGCGGCGTGCTGGAAAACTTCCGCGAACCCGACGCGCAAATCGGATTTTTGTTCGCGCGGGTGACCATGGGGCAAATGCTGACCGTGCCGATGCTGATTGTCGGAATCGGAATTATGCTGTGGAGCGTAAAAAAAGCTTAGACATCACGGGTAAACTTTGGTATCTGATAGGGACTGTGGAGCTTTGAAAAATGACTGAGTTAGCTTTCGCCGAAAATGTCCGTTACCGTTTTTTCACACGCAAAAACGGCGTGTCCGAAGGTGACTTCGCTTCGCTGAACTGTTCCGTCAAAGTCGGCGACGATCCCGCGAAAGTGCGCGAAAACATGCGCCGCGTGGCGGGAAATATGGGATGCACCGTCGAAAAGCTGTTCGTTTTGCACCAAACCCATTCATCGATTGTCGTTCCCGTCTTGTCCAACGAACCGTTCGACAGCACGCCGTACGGGGACGCTTTGGTTACCAAGACTCCGAACATCTTTTTGGGCATCAAGACCGCGGATTGCGCGCCCGTCTTGATGGCGGACGAACTGAACGGCGTTGTCGCGGCGGCGCACGCGGGATGGCGGGGCGCGGTCGGCGGAATCTTGGAAAACACCATCCAAGCCATGATTGACATGGGCGCGGAACGCAAAAACATATCGGCTTTAATCGGACCGTGCATTGCGCCGCAGTCCTATGAAGTCGGCGAAGATATGCATACGGAATTCATGCAGGCGGACGTAAAGTCGGCTCTGTTTTTTGTGCCGGCGGGCGCCGGCAAGTATCGGTTTGACCTGCCCGGCTATGTTCTGGCGCGTTTGGAACGGGCTGAAATCGGGGCGGCGGAATGGTGCGGCGAGGACACTTACTCCATGACGGACAAGTACTTTTCGCATCGCCGTTCGTCGCAGGCGGGACATCAAAGCGGTCGGCAAATCGCCGTTATCGGCATGCCGGACGAAACTTTATACTAACAACTGGGGAAAATTGATGAAAATTTTTTCGGGAAACAGCAACGTTCCGTTCGCGGAAGCCGTCGCAAATTATATGGACACAACCCTTTCCAAGTGCTCCGTCCGTCGGTTTGCGGATAACGAAGTCTTTGTCGAAGTGCAGGAAACCGTGCGCGGACAGGATGTCTACATCATCCAGCCGACCAGCACGCCCGTAAACGACAACCTGATGGAACTGCTGATTATGCTCGACACGTTCCGCCGTTCGTCGGCGCGCCGCATTACCGCCGTTGTGCCGTACTTCGGCTATGCGCGCCAAGACCGCCGCTCCGCGCCGCGCACCCCGATTTCCGCAAAGCTGGTCGCCAACCTGATTACATCCGCCGGCGCGAACCGAGTCGTTACCATGCACTTGCACGCGGGACAGATTCAGGGCTTTTTCGACATTCCCGTCGACAACCTGATGGCGGCACCCGTGATGGTCAAAGACATTCTGTATCATTTCCGCGACAAAACCCCGATGATTGTGTCGCCCGATGTCGGCGGCGTCGTCCGCGCCCGCGCGATTGCGAAACGCCTGCACGCGGATTTGGCGATTATCGACAAACGCCGTGAACGCGCCGGCGTTTCCGAAGTGATGAACATCATCGGCGACGTCAAAGGACAAGACTGCATTCTGGTTGACGACATCGTCGATTCCGCGGGTACTTTGTGCAACGCCGCGGTGGCTTTGCGCGACGCGGGGGCAACCTCGGTTCACGCGTATGTAACGCACGGCGTTTTGTCGGGCGAAGCGGTCAACCGCGTTACCAATTCGCCGTTGGAATCGCTGGTGATTACGGACAGCATCGAAGCGTCCGAAGCCGTCCGAAACGCCCCGAACATCCGCGTGATTTCGGTTGCGGAACTGGTGGGCGAATCCATTCTGCGCATCAGCGAAGAACGTTCGGTTACCAGCCTGTTCTACTAAAATACTTCGAAAGCCGTCGGCAACGACGGCTTTTTGCGTCACTTTTCAGCTGAAAGAGCCTTTATGAAAATCAAATGCGTCCAAAGCCTGATTGACCGGTTGCGCGGCAAAAAAAACCTGAAAATCTATCCGCCGTATTACAACGAACGGATTGCCTTAAAGCCTGACTTTCCCGATATTTACAATGCGGACGGACGCAAAATGGAGATGTTTTTCCTGCGCGACAGACATTTTTCGCACGATCCGTACGGAACTTTTCCGACTTATTTTATGTGGGACAGATTCAATTACGGATTGGACACCCATTTTTACACAGGCAAAGCCGCGCGTGAAACCATGGGAACGCCGAAAAGGCAGTTCGCTTGGCTGTTGGAACCGCGCGTCAAACAGCCGCAAGACTACGAACAATTCGAAAAAAGCAAAACTCTTGCCAAAGAATTCAACTTTGTTTTGACGCATGACGAACGGCTGCTGGATACGCTGGACAACGCCTTTTTCTTTCCGGGCTGCGCCTGCAGCTGGGTGCGGGAAACCGATCCCGACATCTGGCAAAAGAAAACCGGAATGACCTCTATTTTGTCGTCGCGCAAAAAAATGTGTCCTTTGCATTATTTGCGGATTGCCATCGCCGAAAAATGCAAACGCGAAGGACTGGCGGACACGTTCGGCACGTTTGACGGCGGCAAGCCCGTTTCCATGGCGGAAACTTTGCAGCCGTACCGTTATTCCATCGCGTTGGAAAATCAAGTGTCCGATTGGTTTTATACGGAACGCCTGATATCCGCTTTCATCACGATGACCGTTCCGATTTACATCGGCGCGCGCAAAGTCGGCGAAGGATTTAACGCCGATGGCATCATCCAAATCACGCCCGAAGACGGAGAACACATCGAAACGGTTTTAAAGCAATGCAGCGAACAGGATTATCTGTCCCGCTTGCCCGCCATGCGCGAAAACTATCAAAAAGCGCTGTCGTACATGAATCAAAACGATTTGCTGTATGAATGTTTGTTTGTCGCCCCCGAAAAACGCAAGCTGTTTACAGGTTTTGAAAAGGTGTTCAATCCATGAAAATTTCAGTCATCATCCCCGTTTACAACGGCGAAAAGTATATTGCGGGCTGTTTGAAAAGCCTGCAGGCGCAAACGTTCGGCGATTTTGAATGTTTGTGCGTCGACAACGGTTCAACCGATGAAACGGCGCGGATTATTTCGGATTTCGCCGCGCAAGACAAACGAATCAAGCTGATTTCCACCGAAAACGAGGGCAAACAAGCGGGCGCGCGCAACAAAGGGCTGGCACATTCAACGGGAGATTTGATTGCTTACGTCGATGCGGACGATTTCGTTCATCCGCAAATGTTTGAACTGCTGCTGTCCGCCATGGAGCGCGAAAACGCCGATGTCGTCGGTTGCCGTTTTCAAAAAGCGCTGTCTTTGTACGACGGCAAATTCAATGAAATCAAAACAGTCAAAACAAAAGTGTATGACAAACCGTTCGACGCGTGGCTGACAAAACGCGACGTCGCCGTGACCGTCTGGGGACGGCTGTACAAACGCGGCGCACTGGATAACATCAGCTTTATCGAAGGCATTTATTTCGAAGACGTGCCTTGGTCGTTCGCTTTGTTTTCCGGCATCGGAAAATACGTTCAAATCGACGCGCCGCTTTACTGTTATTACATCAATCCGACGGCAACCATGCGTTCCGACTGGTCGGACGAAAAAACGCGCAGCTATATCGAAGTCATCCGCGCCGTTGACGCCTATACCAAAGCCCACCGTCCGAACGATTGGAAACGCGTGCAAAAGCTGGCTTTGAACCAGCGCGTCAAAATGATTTTGAACCGTCTGGGCAAAACGCCGGCGGCACACCGCGCCGAAGCGTACGCTTTTGCCGCCCGCGAAATCGGAAAACTGTATGACGAAGGCATTGTTTCATACGCGGGACTGAAACTGAAACACCGTTTTCAGCTGTGGAAACTGTTAAGGAGCAGCAAATGAACTTTTTAACCGGAGCTTGGCGTTTTATTTATTCGAAAACAACCCGCACTCATTTTATTTTTGCCGCGGCGGTTGCCGCTGTTCCCGCAGTTACGGATGTTTTGGTTTGTTGGATTTCCGGGAAAAATGTTGCCAATATCGGCAGTTCGTTTCTGATTCGCAGTTTTCTGTGGGGATTTTTGGCGTCTTACGCCGGCAAAGCGTGGCAGCTGTTTTTTATTTTTTCCGCCGCCGTAATGGAACTGGTGTGGCTGAACTTCATCATCTTTTTCGGATCGCCGATAACGTCCGGCGATATGATGAACATCTTTCGCGAAAGCGCGGATGTGTTTGATTTGACGTATTTGCGTCATGTCTGGTTTGTTTTCGCCGTTGTCTTGACGACATATGGCGCCTTGGCTTTTTTTGCATGGAAAGCCGCTGCTTTCCGCCGCCCCCTTTCGCGTATACAGGGGGGGGGTATACTGTGTTTGATAATGGCATTGATGCCCGTGTTGCATGCGCATCAAGGAGAGCCGCTAAACCATTTTAGCTCCAGCGTCACAAAAGCATCGCTGTATAATGCGGGACTGACCTTTTCATACTTTTTCGGCAAATACCTGCCCGACGGCATAACACCGTCCGAAATCCAATACTTTCCCTATTCCGTACACCGCACCGCCCCCAAAAGCAAAAACATCCTGCTGGTTTTCGGAGAAAGCTTGGCTTCCGATCATTTTCCGATGTTCGGCTACAATCGCCAAACATTCCCCGATTTGTCAAAGCGCATGGAGCGGGAAAAAACATGGCGAACAGCTCAAGGTATGTCGGGCGGCATCGGAACGGTGACGTCAACGCTGTGGTTTTTCAACGGCGTGCGCGAACCCGCCAATGTGGCGGAATTTAAACGCAAAACCATGACATTGTTCAAATTGGCAAAAGAAGCGGGATACAATACCTATTATCTGTCCGCTCAGGAAGGGCGCTTGACAACGTTCATCGGAACGAACTGGATTGACACAATGGCAACCAAAGAAACCGAGATGTTGTTGTTTTCCCGCTATAAAGACGAAGGTCTGGTCAAACTGATGCGCAACATAGATTTTTCCAAAGAAAAAAACTTTGTCGTGGTACACATGCGTTCGCCGCACCTGCCTTATGAAGAGCGTTACGCCGGACGTGAAGCCGAATTTGAAAAATTCAAACCGACCGTCAATGCGTCGAATCGCTATGAATATTCCATTAACGCCTATGATAACGCTTTGCTGTTTACGGATCATGCTCTCAACAAGATTATTTCGGTGTTTGACAAAAAAACAAATACGGCAGATTCAACGGTTTACATCACGTCCGACCATGGTCAGCTGCACAATTATTTGGGCAAATACTGGGGACACAACAATATGATTCTGGAGCAGGCGAAAGTTCCTTTTTTCGTTCGTACTTCGCGGGATTTAACCTTGCCGCCGACCGTATCGCATTATGAAATCGCAAAAATCATCGCTGACGATTTGGGCTATGTTTTGGACAACCCGAACGAAGAAAACGGAACTTTCTTTTTGCACGGCAACAATACCGATTTTTCCTATCCGTTCATCAAGTACAAAATCGGCAAAGACGGATCTGTGTCAAAATGTTTCGAGGAAAACACCGCTGACATCAAAAACGCCGACGAACTGAAAAAGTGTTCCCCATAATTCTTGCCGCCTTTTAGGATTGTCAAAACCCGCGTTTTTTGCGCGTTGCCCTTCAAAGTTATCCGCATTTGCGGCTTCTGCCGTTTTGTCCGTCCGCCGGTGCAAACCTTTTGTCCGAAAGATCAAGATTTTTCCTTGACCAAACAGGGATTAGGCGGTATTTTTCCTACAAGTTTTAAAACTTTTTGCGCTCGGGTTATTCTTATGGTCACTAAAACAGGAAAAGACTTTCAGTCCCTTATTTTGAAGCTTCAGAGCTTTTGGGCGGATAAAGGGTGCGTGATTTTGCAGCCTTACGATATGGAAGTCGGCGCGGGTACGTTCCACCCCGCGACGATTTTGCGCGCTTTGGGTCCCGAACATTGGAAAGCCGCCTATGTTCAGCCGTCCCGCCGCCCCGTCGACGGACGCTACGGTGAAAACCCGAACCGCCTGCAGCACTATTACCAGTTTCAGGTGATTATGAAGCCGTCGCCCGAAAACGTGCAGGAATTATACTTGGACAGCTTGAAATGTCTGGGAATCGACCCGATGCACCATGACATCCGCTTTGTCGAAGACGACTGGGAAAGCCCGACTTTGGGCGCGTGGGGCTTGGGCTGGGAAGTCTGGTGCGACGGTATGGAAGTGTCGCAGTTCACCTATTTCCAGCAGGTCGGCGGATTTGAATGTTCGCCCGTGCCGTCCGAACTGACGTACGGCTTGGAACGCTTGGCAATGTACATCCAAGGCGTTGAAAACGTTTATGATTTGGACTTTAACGGCTACGGCGTGAAATACGGCGACGTGTTCCATGAAAACGAAGTCGAATACTCGAAATACAACTTTGAATACGCCGATACGGAAATGCTGCTGCAGCACTTCAAGGACGCGGAACGCGAATGTCAAAAGCTGCTGGCGGACGGCATTCCTTTGCCCGCTTACGACCAGTGCATCAAGGCGTCGCACCTGTTCAACCTGTTGGACGCGCGCGGCGTTATCAGCGTAACCGAACGCGCCGCCTATATCGGACGCGTGCGCGCTTTGGCAAAAGGCTGCTGCGAGGGCTATTTGAAAAGCCGCGGTCACTTGACGGCGGAAGGATAAGACGATGAGCGAATTTTTCCTTGAACTGTTTTCCGAAGAAATCCCCGCCCGCATGCAGGCGGACGCCGCGGCTGAAGTCGAACGCTTCATCACCGAAACGCTGAAGAAAAACGAACTGGCGTACACGGCGGTCAAATCGTTCGTGACTCCGCGCCGCGTCGGGCTGGTTGTTGACGGATTGCCCGCGTCGCAGGCGGATTTGACCGAAGAACGCAAAGGTCCGTCCGTTTCCGCGCCCGAACAGGCTTTGAACGGGTTTTTGAAATCGACGGGCTTGACCAAAGAACAGCTGACGACGCGCGAAACGCCCAAAGGCACTTTTTATTTCGCGCTTCTGTCGCACAAAGGTCGCCCGACGACCGAAGTTTTGCAGGAAGCCGTCACAACCATGCTGGCGTCGTTCCCGTGGCAGAAATCCATGCGTTGGAACAGCCATAAAGAACACTGGGTTCGTCCGCTGCACAGTATTTTGTGCCTGTTCGGCGGCGCGGTCGTTCCCGTTGAATTCGCGGGCGTCAAGTCGGGCAATACGACACGCGGACATCGATTCCTTGCCCCCGCGGAATTTGCGGTCAAGGACTTTGCGGACTACGAAAAGAAAATCCGCGACGCTTTTGTGATTATTGATCCCGCCGAACGCCGTCAAATCATTTCCGAAAAAGCGCACGCCTTGGCAAAAGAAGCGGGCTACAAACTGTTGGAAGACAACGGCTTGCTGAACGAAGTCACGGGATTGGCGGAATACCCCGTTCCTTTGATGGGCAAAATCGACGACGATTTCATGAGCGTCCCGCAGGAAGTTTTGATTACCTCCATGCGCGCGAATCAGAAATATTTTTGCATGACCGACGAAAACGGCAAAATGGCGCCGCGCTTCATCGTTGTCGCCAATATGAAAACGGCTGACAACGGCGCGGAAATCGTCGCGGGCAACGAACGCGTCCTGCGCGCCCGCCTGTCCGACGCCCGATTCTTCTGGGACGAAGACCGCAAGACGACGCTGGCGTCCAAAGCCGAAAAGCTCAAAGAACGCGTGTTCCATGCGAAACTGGGATCGGTCGCCGACAAAGTCGCCCGCATGCGCGCTTTATTGCCCGAGATTTTGAAATACGTTCCGAACGCCGATGCCGCCGACGCCGACCGCGCCGCTTTGCTGTGCAAAGCCGATCTGTCGACGGGCATGGTCGGGGAATTCCCCGAACTGCAAGGCGTTATGGGACGTTACTACGCCCGCCACGACGGCGAAAACGAAGCCGTCGCCGAAGCGATTGCCGAACATTATTCGCCGCTGGGACCGAACGACGCGTGTCCCGGCGCGCCCGTCAGCATTGCCGTGGCTTTGGCGGACAAAATAGATACTTTGGTCGGGTTCTGGCTGATTGACCAGAAACCGACAGGGTCGAAAGACCCGTTCGCTCTGCGCCGTGCGGCGTTGGGCGTGATTCGTCTGATTGTTGAAAACAACGTCAGAATGCCGATTTTGCAAATTTTTGACGCCGCGCGCGCCGTTTACGGCGAATCGATTCAGTCCGCGGTTCAAGAAGCGATGACAAAATCGGAAAAACGCGAATCGAACGGTGAACCGACCGTTTTGGTCAACTGGTCCGTGCGCCAGATGAATCTGCTCATCGCTTTCATAGCCGAACGCTTGAAAGTCGCGATGAAGGACAAAGGCGTGCGCCACGACTACATTACGGCTGTTTACAACCTGAGCCGGAACAACGACCTGTCGGGTCTTGATCTGGTTCGCATGCTGGCGCGTGTCAAAGCCTTGCGGGGCTTGCTTTCGACGGACGACGGTGCGAATTTGCTGACGGCTTTCCGCCGCGCGGCGAACATCGTCCGCATCGAATCTGCGAAAGACAAAAGCTCTTACACCGAAACGGCGGACAAAAGCTTGTTTGTTTTGCCGCAGGAAGGAGCTTTGTTTGACGCGCTGGGTCGAATTGTGGTAAACAGTTCGAACAAGATTGCTTCGGATGATTTCACGGGGGCGATGGCGGATCTGGCGGCTTTGCGTCAGCCTGTCGACGCTTTCTTTGACAAAGTCCAAGTAAACTGCGACGATGTGCGGCTGCGTGCCAACCGTTTGCGTCTGCTGTCGATGATTGTCGGCGCGATGGACGGCATCGCCGATTTTTCTGCAATAGAAGGTTAAGGAGAATCTAACCACCATGACAAAATGGGTTTATAAATTCGGCAACGGAAAAGCCGAAGGTAATGCCTCCGACAGAAATCTGTTGGGCGGCAAAGGTGCGAACCTGGCTGAAATGAGCGCTATCGGAATTCCCGTTCCCCCGGGCTTTACGATTTCGACCGAAGTTTGCACATATTATTATGCGAACGGCAAAACGTTCCCCGCGGATCTGAAAGAACAGGTTCAGGAAGGCATCAAACATTGTGAAGCCATCGTCGGCAAAAAATTCGCCGATCCGAACGATCCTTTGCTGTTTTCCGTCCGTTCGGGCGCGCGCATTTCCATGCCGGGCATGATGGACACCGTTCTGAACTTGGGCTTGAACGACGAAACCGTCAAAGGTTTGGCGAAAGCTTCGGGCGACGAACGTTTTGCTTACGACTCCTATCGTCGTTTCCTGCAGATGTATTCCGACGTGGTTTTGGGCGTCAAACACGAAAACTTTGAACATGCCCTGACCTCTTTGAAAGACGCCAAAGGCTACAAATCCGACACCGATATGACGGTTGACGATTTGAAAGAACTGATTGTCGAATACAAAAAAATCGGCGAAAAGTTCGGCAAACCCGTTCCTCAAGACTCCGTTGAACAGCTGTGGGGCGGCATCGGCGCCGTGTTCATGAGCTGGATGGTCGACCGCGCCATTTACTACCGCAAATTGAACGATATTCCCGAAGACTGGGGTACCGCCGTCAACGTCCAGACCATGGTGTTCGGCAACGCCGGCGACGATTCCGCGACGGGCGTTTGCTTCTCGCGCGACCCGTCCACGGGTAAAAACGCTTTCTACGGCGAATTTTTGATTAAAGCTCAGGGCGAAGACGTCGTCGCGGGTATCCGCACGCCGCAGCAGATTTCCAAAGAAGGCAAAAAAGAACGCGGTTCCGACCTGCCTTGCATGGAAGAAGCGATGCCCGAACTGTACAAACAGCTGTGCGACATTCGTGAAACGCTGGAAAAGCACTATCACGACATGCAGGATATGGAATTCACCATTCAGAACGGCAAGCTGTACATGTTGCAGACCCGTAACGGCAAGCGCACCGCCGCCGCCGCCGTCAAAATGGCGGTTGACATGGTCAACGAAGGCTTGATTGACAAGAAAACGGCGTTGCTGCGCGTCGAACCCACACACTTGGACGACTTGGTGCACCCGAGGGTGGGTCCGAAAGCCAAAAA